>ERZ835762.424-NODE-424-length-48935-cov-12.232856_pt1 | contig 48935 bp, 50 predicted proteins | sample MGYA00519687_ERZ835762 | MGnify/ENA primary metagenome ERZ835762 (study PRJEB31850, sample SAMEA3708783) | human gut metagenome | biome: human gut; feature: human-associated habitat; material: faeces | place: China | collected 2014 ... | reverse complement strand
TGGCGCTGCGCTTACCGGGCCTACGGGTTTTGTAGGCCGGGTAAGCGCAGCGCCACCCGACAACATGCCTGCACATAAAACAAAGCCCGGTTTCCCGGGCCTTGAACGCAACTGCACACTCAGTAATACGCTTGCAGCGTGCGCTGGCAGAGCGCCGAGCGCACGCAGTCATCTTTGGTGAAGCGTACCACCCCAATCATCTCATCTTCCTCAAAACGCGACATCGCGTCGCTCAGTCCGGATTTCACGCCGGACGGCAGGTCACACTGGGTAATATCGCCGTTAACGATAACCGTCACGTTCTCCCCGAGGCGCGTTAAAAACATCTTCATTTGCGCAGCGGTCACGTTCTGAGCCTCGTCAAGAATGACGACCGCATTTTCAAATGTACGTCCGCGCATATAGGCGAACGGCGCGATTTCCACCTTGCCAATCTCTGGCCGCAGGCAGTACTGCATGAAGGATGCACCCAGCCGCTTCACCAGCACGTCATAGACGGGCCTGAAGTACGGGGCAAACTTCTCCGAAATGTCACCGGGCAAGAAGCCGAGATCTTCATCAGCCTGCAGTACCGGACGGGTAACAATGATTCTTTCCACGTCCTTATGGATCAGCGCTTCCGCCGCTTTGGCTGCACTGATCCAGGTTTTCCCGCATCCGGCTTCACCGGTTGCAAAGATGAGCTGTTTACTCTCGATAGCATTCAGGTAGTGCGCCTGAGCCTCATTGCGCGCCACAATTGGAGAATTATCACGGCTGTCACGGGCCATGCCAATTGCTTCTACGCCACTCATCTGCACAAGCGAGGTGACCGATTCTTCTTCACGCTGTTTATGGCTACGTGAATCCCGTCTCAGCACACGTTTTGCTTCGCGACGAGCTTTGATCACTGCTTTTTGTCTTCCCATGGATAGCACCTTGAGTTGTTGGTATTCATCACACGCGCCAGCGTCGGCACGATTATGCGCACGAACATCAGAGGGTTGGCTTCCTTGTAAGCCATTGCTTGCACTATCGGATGACGATACGGAACAGCTACGCGCACCGTTCTGCACGTCGGTCGAATCAGATTCTTGAGGGAGGGGGGAAAATTTAGTGGTGAGGAAATCGCTGCCGGAGTCTGAGCCTCCGCGCCGGGTGCTGCGGTTGTTATGTTTACCTTGTCCAGTACAGGACGCAACCATTCGCGATCTCCATAGTGATTCAGCATCACTGCCGGGAACTACCGCTGTCTTATCTTAAGTACATCAGGAGTTATCATAAATGCAACATTTATTTTACCTGAATGCAACTTTTAGGACTGTCCCTACAGTTGAAATCAGTCTCATATAGAAATATTACAGAAATATAACAGCAGGATAGTCATATGAAAAAATAATGTCCCCGCGAACGGTTGCGGGGACAATTATCAGGCTTCAATAAGACCCTGCGCGAGATACGCGTTGCTGTCGCGCACGCCTGGCAGGGCAAAGAAATAGCCGCCGCCGATAGGTTTAATGTACTCTTCCAGCGCTTCGCCGTTTAAGCGCTTCTGTACCGTCAGGAACCCCTTCTCGAGATCGTGCTGATAGCAGACGAACAGCAGCCCCATATCGAGCTGACCGGAATTGGTCACGCCGAGCGAATAGCTGTATCCCCGACGCATCATCAGACTGGACTGCGTCTCTTTGGTACGCGGATTGGCCAGACGAATATGGCTGTCCAGCGCAATCACGTCGCCATTCGGATCGCGGGCGTAGTCAGGCACATCATGCTCGTTCTTCATGCCGAGCGGCGCCCCGCTTTGCTTATCGCGACCGAAGATCGTCTGCTGCTCTTTGAGCGGCGTGCGGTCCCAGAACTCCACGTGGAACTGAATAATGCGCACCGCCTGATAGCTACCGCCCACCGCCCATGCCGGTTCGCCCTGATCGGCAGTGACCCACACCACCTCCTTCATGAGCGCACTATCATGGCTGTCCGGGTTGGCCGTGCCGTCCTTGAAGCCCAGCAGGTTCACCGGTGTCTCTTTCCCTTTGCTGCGGGCGGCGTGGTCAGAGATAAACCCTTCCCGCTTCCAGCGCACGCTCAGCAGATCCGGCGTGTGCTTAATGATGTCGCGCAGGGCGTGGATTACCGTGTCCTGCGTATTGGCGCAAATCTGCAGAAGCAGATCGCCGTGGCAGAGGGCGGCGTCCAGGGAATCATTCGGGAAGCGCGTCATTTTTTGCAGCGCCTTCGGCTTCTGTTTTGCCAGCCCGTAGCGCGCGTCAAACAGCGATTCACCCAGCGAAACGGTAATGGTCAGGTTATCCGGGGCGATGAAAGGCCCCAGAATGCCGGAGTCCATTGGCGGAAGACGCGGGTTCGGCGTATCGGGCGCCGGTCCACCGGCGGTAAGAAACGCGATGCGCGTCGTCAGCAGGCGGAACAGGCGTTCCAGATCGGCTTTATCGCTGGCCAGCGAATCAAAGGCCACCAGCATCATCGACGCCTGCTGCGGCGTCAGAATGCCCGCCTGATGCTCGCCATAAAACGGCTGCGTCTCCATGCGGGCGTTGGGTGACAGCGTGCCGGGCGCGCTTTGCGGTTTCGCCGCGTGCGCCACCGGACACCCGCCAGCCAGAGCAAGCGCGCCCCCGAGCGCCCCCACCCCTTTTAACAACCGACGACGGGAAGGCTCTGCCACGTCACTCTCGTTGTGCTTATCCATCGTGCTTAGTCCAGACCCAGTACGCCACGCAGCAGGGAGAGATCTTCCGCCAGGGCGGTAATCGGGCCTTTCAGCGCGTTACGGTCGGCATCGGTCAGCTTGTCGTAGGTTTCAAAGCCGTCTTTGGTACGGTACTTCGCCAGAATGGTGTCGACCTTTTTGAAGTTGGCGTCCACTTTGGCCAGCAGCTCGCCGTTCTCTTTCTGCAGCTGAGGACGCAGCAGGTTAACAATTTTCTGCGCGCCGTCGACGTTTGCCTGGAAGTCCCACAGGTCGGTATGGCTGTAGCGATCTTCTTCGCCGCTGATTTTGCTCGCGGCCACTTCTTCAATCAGACCGGCCGCGCCGCCCACCACTTTAGACGGCGGGAAGGCCAGCTCGCTGATGCGCTTTTGCAGCTCCAGCACGTCGCTGTTCAGCTGCTCAGCGTATTTCTCCATCCCTTTGGTGGTGTTGTCGCCAAACAGGGCTTTCTCCAGACGGTGGAAACCGGTGAATTTCGGATCGGCGGCCTTCTGCTCGAAATCATCTTCACGGGCATCGATGCTGCCATCAAGGTCAGAGAACAGCTCGGCGATCGGCTCGATGCGCTCGTAGTGCTGACGGGTTGGCGCATAGAGGGATTTCGCTTTTTCGATATCCCCGGCCTTCACCGCATCGGTAAAGGCTTTGGTTGCCGTCGCCAGCTCCGCCGTCTCTTTCGTGACGTACGCCTTATACGCGGTAATTGCATCGCCCAGGCTCAGCACCGCAGCGCCTTTCGCCGCATCGGCCGTCGCTTCACCTTTGACGATGAGCTTCCCTTTCGGGTTGGTCAGCAGGCCGCAGGTCATCTCATACTCGCCCGGCTGCAGGTTGGCGGTCATCTTCTGGCTGAAGCCAGGGGCGATATTTTCACGCTCTTCCACCACCAGAACGCCTTTCAGGATCTCCCACTCCAGCGCCTTCTGGCTGTGGTTCTGAATAATGAACTGGGTTTTGCCGCTGTTCACCGTGAGGGTCATCGGCTCACACTGCTTATCATTGACGGTGACTTTGACCTGAGGAACATCCGCGCCCCAGGCGGAGAATGCAGAAGCGAACAGCGCGGCAATGCCTGCGCATAACGCACTACGACGGAACTGAATTGCCATGACTCTTCCCTTTAAAAGTATGTTGTCACTAAATCAAAAATTACGGCGCAACGCGCGACGCCTGCGTGCCGGTACGCGGCGGCATGGCGAACAGCACCAGCGCCGGAACCAGATAAATAAAGTACATCGCCACCTCGCTGACGCTCGGCGTTTCCTGATAGCCGAAGATACCTTCGAGCAGGGTGCCGGTCAGAGAGTGCGTGGAGAGAACGTTGCTGAGGTCAAACGCCACGTCCTGGAAGTGGTTCCACAGGCCCGCTTCATGGAAGGCGCGAATCGCCCCCGCCGCCAGACCCGCGGCCACCAGCAGAATAAACAAGCTGGTCCACTTGAAGAAGGCGCCCAGGTTCAGGCGGATACCGCCCCAGTACAGCAGGAAACCGAGCACCACGGCCGTGGCGAGGCCCAGCACGGCCCCCAGCGGCGGCCAGATCCCCACATCCTGCTGAAACGCCGCCAGCAGGAAGAAAACAGACTCCAGCCCTTCACGCGCGACGGCGAAAAAGACCATCATAATGAGCGCCCAGCCGTGGTTGTTCCCCTTCTGCAGCGCGTTATCCACCGCCTGCTCCAGCTGCACCTTCACGTTACGCGAGACTTTACGCATCCAGAACACCATCCAGGTGAGGATCACCACCGCAATCACGGCGACGATACCTTCAAACAGCTCCTGCTCTTTCTGCGGGAACTCGCCGGTGGTTTCGTTAATGAGAATGCCCAGGCCCAGGCAGAGCGCCGCGGCAAGGAATACCCCGACCCACATGACGCCAATCCAGCGCCCGCGCTGGGTTCGCTTCAGATAACTGGCGATGAGGCTCACGATAAGGGCGGCTTCGAGCCCTTCACGTAACATAATGAGAAATGGAACAAACATGCCGACACCTTAAATGTTTATCGCGGTCAACTGATGCAAAGAAAGGTAAATTCTTGTGATAGTGATTATCATTACGACGGAAAGAAAAACAAGCGAAATGTGCGGTGTTTTGATGACGAGTTGTAAACGCAAAGCCTGATAATAGTGACGTACGTAACGTTCAGGTTTATAAGTTATAACGAAAATGCCCATTTACGCTGATTCAGGGCTGTGGCTAAATATCCGCCTCACAACCTAACTGAAAATAAACCATGTTTAAAATTATCCATTTCCTGCTGGCGCTGGTGATTATTCTTGCGCTCGCCTGGCTTACGAGTTTTGACCGCCGGAAAATTCGGGTTCGTTTTGTTTTACAGCTGATTGTTATTGAAATTGCGCTGGCGTTCTTTTTCCTGCACGCCGAAAGCGGGTTATTCCTGATTAAATACGTCTCAGGATTTTTTGAGTCACTGCTCAAATTTGCTGGCGAAGGCACCAATTTCGTTTTTGGCGGTATGGGTGAAAAAGGGCTGGCGTTCATTTTCCTCGGCGTGCTTTGTCCGATTATTTTTATTTCCGCGCTGATCGGTATTCTTCAGCACTGGCGGATCCTGCCAATTTTTATTCGGGTAATCGGTACGCTGCTGTCAAAACTGAACGGTATGGGCAAGCTGGAATCCTTTAACGCGGTGAGCTCGCTGATCCTCGGCCAGTCGGAAAACTTCATTGCCTACAAAGGCGTGCTGGGCGATCTCTCCTCGCGTCGTCTGTTCACCATGGCGGCCACGGCCATGTCGACAGTCTCCCTGTCGATTGTCGGGGCGTATATGACCATGCTCGACGCCAAATATGTCGTCGCGGCGCTGATTCTCAACATGTTCAGCACCTTTATTATCCTCTCAGTCATCAACCCGGCGCGCCCGGAAGCGGAACCAGATGTTAAGCTCGAAAAACTGCATGAATCCCAGAGCTTCTTCGAGATGCTCGGCGAGTATATTCTGGCCGGTTTTAAAGTAGCGATGATTATTCTGGCGATGCTGATTGGCTTTATCGCGCTTATTAGCGCCGTTAATGCCCTCTTCTCCAGCGTATTTGGCATGAGCTTCCAGCAGATCCTGGGCTATGTATTTTATCCCCTGGCGTGGCTGGTAGGGATTCCGCTGAGCGATGCCTTAAACGCGGGCAGCATTATGGCAACCAAGCTGGTGGCGAATGAATTTGTGGCGATGATTGAGCTGCAGAAAATAGCGCACCAGATGTCCCCGCGCGGGCTGGGGATTTTATCCGTCTTCCTCGTCTCGTTCGCGAACTTTGCCTCCATCGGCATCGTGGCCGGGGCGATTAAGGGCCTGAACGAGCAGCAGGGTAACGTGGTATCGCGTTTCGGGCTGCGTCTGGTGTACGGCGCGACGCTGGTGAGTTTGCTGTCGGCGAGCTTTGCGGGGTTGGTGCTCTGATGCAATGCCGGGTGGCGCGCAGCGATCCCGGCCTACAAAACAACAACGGCGGGAATTCCCGCCGTTTTCATTAAAACTGCACGCACACCGGCTGATCGACACGCATCACCGACTCCTGCGCGAAGCGGGACTTATAAATCCCGCGTAACGCTTCGATGTTCTTCTCGCTCTGCGCATCTTTACCGTGGATCAGCATCAGCGCCTTGCTCGGCTCGCGCGCCACTTTTCCGTCGTTCCCCAGCCACTGCCCGCGGGCATCAAACACCGTTAAGCCATCGCGAAAGCGCGGCGTCACGTCCTGGTCAACAAACTGCTGCCACTCGTTGGGGGTAATCTGCGCCCCGGCAGGACGGTTTAAGCCGAAATAGAGCGTGGTTTGCTGCATCTGGCTATCCGCTTTGCAGGTCTCCACCGCCGCGTGTTGCGATGGCGCGCTGCAGCCCGCCAGCATCAATAATGCCGCCGCCATTAACCCTGTTTTGATTGTCATGCTTCGCTATCCTCATTGTTATAAGCACAGGGATATCACAGGAAAAGACGGATTTTGGCAAGAAAAAATCCGGGTGCGCTTGCGCTTACCCGGCCTACGGTTTTCAGTGGGAAAAATTATTCCGGCTGCAGCTTAGACGGCGGCGCGGAGTGGTAATGCGCGTCGGCTTCCGCAAAGCGTTTCTGCATGGAGGCAGACGGTGCTTTACCCAGCAGGCTGAAGACCACGATACCGATGCTGCCGAAGATGAAGCCAGGAATGATTTCGTACAGGCCCAGCCAGGCGAACTGTTTCCAGACGATAACGGTCACCGCACCGATAATCATCCCCGCCAGCGCGCCGTTACGGGTCATACGGGACCACATGACGGAGAACAGGACGACCGGACCAAACGCCGCACCGAAGCCCGCCCACGCGTAGCTCACGAGACCCAGCACGCGGTTTTCCGGGTTGGCCGCCAGCGCAATCGCCACCAGCGCCACCAGCAGCACCATAAAGCGCCCTACCCACACCAGCTCTTTCTGGCTCGCGTTTTTACGCAGGAAGGCCTTATAGAGGTCTTCGGTGATTGCACTGGAGCAGACCAGCAGCTGACAGCTCAGGGTGGACATCACCGCCGCCAGGATCGCAGAGAGCAGAATACCGGCAATCCACGGGTTAAACAGAATCTGCGCCAGCTCGATAAATACGCGTTCGGCGTTCTGGTTCACCGCGCCCGCCTGCGCCGGGTTGTTATTAAAGTAGGCGATACCGAAGAAGCCGACCGCACACGCGCCCGCCAGACACAAAATCATCCACGTCATGCTGATGCGACGCGCATGAACGATGGTGTGATGAGAATCCGCCGCCATAAAGCGCGCCAGAATGTGCGGCTGACCGAAGTAGCCCAGACCCCAGCCCATCAGGGAGACGATGGCGACAAAGTTCAGCCCTTTCAGCATGTCGACGTTTTCAATGCTCTTCTGCTTGATCACTTCCAGCGATTCGCCAAAGCCGCCAACGGTGAAAATCACAATCACCGGGGTCAGGATCAGGGCAAAGATCATCAGGCTCGCCTGCACGGTGTCGGTCCAGCTTACCGCCAGGAACCCGCCCACGAAGGTATAGAGGATGGTCGCCGCCGCACCGGCCCACAGGGCGGTTTCGTAGCTCATGCCGAAGGTGCTTTCGAACAGGCGCGCGCCCGCCACGATGCCGGAGGCACAGTAGATGGTAAAGAACAGGAGGATAACCACGGCAGAGATAATGCGCAGAATGCGGCTGTTATCTTCAAAGCGTCCGGTGAAGTAGTCCGGCAGCGTCAGGGCATTATTGTTAGCCTCGGTATGCACGCGCAGACGGCCCGCCACCAGCTTCCAGTTGATCCACGCGCCCACGGTCAGACCGATGGCGATCCAGCTTTCCGAGATACCGGAGATAAAAATCGCACCCGGCAGACCCATCAGCAGCCATCCGCTCATGTCCGATGCGCCCGCGGAAAGTGCGGTCACCATCGGGCCTAAACTGCGTCCGCCCAGAATGTAGTCGTCAAAGTTTTTCGTGGAACGCCACGCCAAAAACCCTATCAGGATCATGCCAAAAATATAAACGAGAAATGTCACCAGCATCGGTGTGCTAATTGCCATTCAAATTCTCCAAAAGTGTCGAGCGACAACCATCCGGGTTGCCTTGTTATATGATCACCGGAACGAGGTGACGGTATCTTGTGTTTCGGTTGGGCGCGCTATCCTGCCGTATGCGCCCTCCGCTGACAAACGATTTAACACTGCATTTACATCAATTTCATCCCCGGTTTGATACGAGTTTCCTATAGGTTGGACTCGCTCACGCTTTTACGGGTTGCACCTTTGAAAAGTGTTAACTCCCGCATAAAACCAGGCTTTCCGCGACAAAGCCAGCACGTTTTTCCAGCTAACCATTCGTTAACAATCCATTCATTTTCTGGGTTGCAAACCAGGTCACATTTAACACGGTTGCACAAAGTTGCAACATGGTGGATATTTCACGCTAACGACCAAACACGATGAAAGCACAACAGGAGCTTTGGCATGGGTATGACCACCATGGGGGTTAAGCTGGATGACGCGACCCGCGAACGGATTAAGACCGCAGCAACCCGCATTGATCGCACGCCGCACTGGTTAATTAAGCAGGCGATTTTTAACTATCTCGAAAGACTCGAGAGCGACGAGGGCCTGCCGGAGCTGCCTGCCCTGCTCGCCGGTGCCGCCAATGAAAGCGAAGACGCGCCAGCCGCTGGCGATGAAAGCCATCAGCCGTTCCTCGAATTCGCCGAGCAGATCCTCCCGCAGTCCGTCAGCCGCGCCGCCATTACCGGTGCGTACCGTCGCGCCGAAACCGACGCCGTGCCGATGCTGCTGGAGCAGGCCCGTCTGCCGGAAGCTATTGCCGCACAGGCGCACAGCCTGGCGTACCAGCTGGCTGACAAACTGCGTAACCAGAAAACCGCCACCGGCCGCGCCGGGATGGTTCAGGGTCTGCTGCAGGAGTTTTCCCTCTCCTCACAGGAAGGCGTGGCGCTGATGTGCCTGGCGGAAGCGCTGCTGCGTATTCCGGATAAAGCCACCCGCGACGCGCTGATCCGCGACAAGATCAGCAACGGCAACTGGCATTCGCACATTGGCCGCAGCCCGTCGCTGTTCGTCAACGCCGCGACATGGGGCCTGCTGTTCACCGGCAAACTGGTCTCGACCCATAACGAAGCCAACCTGTCCCGCTCCCTGAACCGCATCATCGGCAAGAGCGGCGAGCCGCTGATCCGCAAGGGCGTGGACATGGCGATGCGCCTGATGGGCGAGCAGTTCGTCACCGGGGAAACCATTGCCGAAGCGCTGGCGAACGCCCGTAAGCTGGAAGATAAAGGTTTCCGCTACTCCTACGACATGCTGGGCGAAGCGGCGCTGACCGCCGCCGACGCGCAGGCCTACATGGTCTCTTACCAGCAGGCGATCCACGCCATCGGTAAAGCGTCCAACGGTCGCGGTATTTATGAAGGCCCGGGCATCTCCATTAAGCTCTCCGCCCTGCACCCGCGCTACAGCCGCGCGCAGTACGATCGGGTAATGGAAGAGCTCTACCCGCGCCTGAAGTCCCTGACCCTGCTGGCGCGCCAGTATGATATCGGCATCAACATCGACGCCGAAGAGGCCGATCGTCTGGAGATCTCCCTCGATCTGCTGGAAAAACTGTGCTTCGAACCGGAGCTGGCGGGCTGGAACGGCATTGGCTTCGTGATCCAGGCCTACCAGAAGCGCTGCCCGTTCGTCATTGATTACCTGATTGACCTGGCCAGCCGCAGCCGCCGTCGCCTGATGATCCGCCTGGTGAAAGGGGCCTACTGGGACAGCGAAATCAAACGCGCCCAGATGGAAGGGCTGGAAGGCTATCCGGTCTACACCCGCAAGGTCTATACCGACGTCTCTTACCTCGCCTGCGCGAAAAAGCTGCTCGGCGTGCCGAACCTGATCTATCCGCAGTTCGCCACTCACAACGCCCACACCCTGGCGGCCATTTACAGCCTGGCCGGGCAGAACTACTACCCGGGCCAGTACGAGTTCCAGTGCCTGCACGGCATGGGTGAACCGCTGTACGAGCAGGTGACCGGTAAAGTGGCGGACGGCAAGCTGAACCGCCCGTGCCGCATTTATGCCCCGGTGGGTACCCACGAAACCCTGCTGGCGTACCTGGTGCGTCGCCTGCTGGAAAACGGCGCGAACACCTCCTTCGTTAACCGCATCGCCGACACCACGCTGCCACTCGACGAGCTGGTCGCCGATCCGGTGCAGGCCGTTGAGAAGATGGCGGCGCAGGAAGGCCAGATTGGCCTGCCGCATCCGAAGATTGCCCTGCCGCGCGAGCTGTACGGCAAGGGTCGCGTCAACTCGGCGGGGCTGGATCTCGCCAACGAACACCGTCTGGCGTCCCTCTCCTCTGCCCTGCTCAACAGCGCGCTGCAGAAGTGGCAGGCCAAACCGATGCTGGAGCAGCCCGTTGCTGACGGCGACATGCAGCCGGTCATCAACCCGGCGGAGCCAAAAGATATCGTCGGCTACGTGCGTGAAGCCACCGAAGCGGAAGTGGATCAGGCGCTGGACAGCGCGGTGAATAACGCCCCTATCTGGTTCGCCACCCCGCCGCAGGAGCGTGCCGCCATTCTGGAACGCGCGGCGGTGCTGATGGAAGACCAGATGCAGTCGCTTATCGGCATTCTGGTGCGCGAAGCGGGTAAAACCTTCAGCAACGCCATCGCCGAAGTGCGCGAGGCGGTCGACTTCCTGCACTACTACGCCGGTCAGGTGCGCGATGATTTCGACAACGAAACCCACCGTCCGCTCGGCCCGGTCGTCTGTATCAGCCCGTGGAACTTCCCGCTGGCGATCTTCACCGGCCAGATTGCCGCTGCCCTGGCCGCAGGCAACAGCGTGCTGGCAAAACCGGCAGAGCAGACCCCGCTGATTGCCGCACAGGGCATCAACATTCTTCTGGAGGCAGGCGTACCGGCGGGCGTGGTCCAGCTGCTGCCGGGCCGCGGTGAAACCGTGGGCGCCAAACTGACCTCCGATAACCGCGTGCGCGGCGTGATGTTTACCGGTTCGACCGAAGTGGCCTCGCTGCTGCAGCGCAATATTGCCACCCGTCTGGATGCGCAGGGTCGTCCTACGCCGCTCATTGCGGAAACCGGCGGCATGAACGCCATGATCGTCGACTCCTCTGCCCTCACCGAGCAGGTGGTAGTTGACGTTCTGGCCTCCGCCTTCGACAGCGCCGGTCAGCGCTGCTCCGCCCTGCGCGTGCTGTGCCTGCAGGATGACGTGGCGGACCACACGCTGAAGATGCTGCGCGGCGCGATGGCCGAATGCCGCATGGGCAACCCGGGCCGTCTCACCACCGACATCGGGCCGGTGATCGACGCGGAAGCCAAAGCCAATATTGAAAACCACATTCAGGCCATGCGCGCGAAAGGCCGTCCGGTGTTCCAGGCGGTGCGAGACAACAGCGAAGACGCCCGCGAGTGGCGTTCCGGCACCTTTGTGCCGCCTACGCTTATCGAGCTGGCAAGCTTCGACGAGCTGAAAAAAGAGGTCTTCGGTCCGGTACTGCACGTGGTGCGCTACAACCGTAACAACCTCAACGAGCTGGTTGAGCAGATCAACGCCTCCGGCTATGGCCTGACGCTCGGCGTGCATACCCGTATCGACGAGACCATCGCGCAGGTGACCGGCAGCGCCAAAGTAGGCAACCTGTACGTCAACCGCAACATGGTTGGCGCGGTCGTGGGCGTGCAGCCGTTCGGCGGTGAAGGCCTCTCCGGCACCGGTCCGAAAGCGGGCGGTCCGCTCTACCTGTACCGTCTGCTGGCGAACCGTCCTGAGAACGCGCTGGGCGTTACCCTGGCGCGTCAGGATGCGGAGTATCCGGTGGATGCGCAGCTGAAAACCGTGCTGACCCAGCCGCTGGACGCGCTGATTAAGTGGGCTGATAATCGTCCAGAGCTGCGTGCGATTGCGCAGCAGTATGGCGAGCTGGCACAGGCCGGTACGCAGCGTCTGCTGCCGGGGCCGACCGGCGAGCGCAATACCTGGACACTGATGCCGCGCGAGCGCGTTCTGTGCGTGGCGGATAACGAGCAGGACGCGCTGGTACAGCTGGCCGCCGCGATGGCCACCGGGTGTGAAGTGCTGTGGCCGGACGATGCGCTGCATCGCGATCTCACCAAACAGCTGCCGAAAGCGGTCTCGGCCCGCATTCACTTCGCGAAAGCCGATGCGCTCCTGACGCAGCCGTTCGATGCCGTCATTTACCACGGTGATTCTGACCAGCTGCGCGAGCTGTGCGAGCAGGTTGCGGCCCGCAGCGGGGCGATTGTTTCGGTGCAGGGCTTCGCGCACGGCGAAACCAACCTGCTGCTGGAACGCCTGTACGTGGAGCGCTCGCTCAGCGTCAACACCGCTGCAGCGGGCGGTAACGCCAGCCTGATGACCATCGGTTAATCGTGTAAACTCTCCCCGGTGGCGCTACGCTTACCGGGGCTACAAAACAACCGTAGGCCGGATAAGCGCAGCGCATCCGGCTTTTTTACACGGAGGGGATGATGAAAAGAGTATTTCTCGCAGGCGCAGCGCTGCTGCTGAGCGCCAGCGCGCTGGCCGACGAGTGCGACAAAGCGACCACCCAGGTTGAACTGAATACCTGTAGCGCGCAGCAGTACCAGGCTGCCGACAAAAAGCTCAACCAGACCTATCAGGCCGCCGTCAAGCGTGCGGAAGCCCCTCAGCGCGAGCTGCTGAAAAAGGCGCAGCAGGCCTGGATTGCCCTGCGCGACGCGGACTGTGCGTTTATCGGTTCGGGGACGGAAGGCGGCAGCGTTCAGCCGATGATCGTGAATCAGTGCCTGGCGGAGAAAACCGTGGAGCGCGAGGCGTTTCTGGCCTCGCTGATGCAGTGTGAAGAGGGCGACTTAAGCTGCCCTCTCCCACCGGGGAACTAGCGCAAGCGGATCCCTTCGATAATCATCCGCTGCACGTTCTCCAGGGTGCTGTGGAAAAACGCTTCGTCCTGGAGCGTTTTTCCGGTCACCGCCTCGACCTGGGCCGCAAAGTCAGCGTAATGCTGGGTGGAGGCCCAAATCATAAAGATCAGATGATGCGGATCGACCGGAGCCAGCTTTCCGCTGGCCACCCATCCGGCGATAATGGCCGACTTATCGTCCACCAGCTGCTTTAAATCTCCGGTCAGCTCCGCCTGCAACAGCGGCGCCCCCTGCAGCATCTCGAGGCAGAACAGCCTTGATGCCTGCGGGTAATCGCGCGACACCTCCAGCTTCAGGCGTATGTACTCTTTGATCGCCACCAGCGGGGCCAGCTCCTCGCGGAACGCTTTCAGCGGCGCCAGCCAGATATCGAGGATCTGCTGCATCACCGCGACATAGAGCGCCTCTTTCGACGGGTAATAGTAGAGCAGATTGGTTTTGGATACCCCGGACTGCTCCGCCACCTGCTCCAGGCGCGTGCCGTGAATGCCAAACTGCGAAAAGGTCTCCAGCGCCGCGCTGAGGATCGCCTGCTTCTTGGCGCTCACCGCCTGCGAACGTTTACCTGGTGTTTTCACTGCGCCTTGTGTCATTCCCGCTCTCCTTATTCTGCGTTGCCCTCAGCATAGCAAAACCCCCGTCTCGCCACGACATCCTGCACCCCGATCGCGCATGAATGCCTGTTTTCTGTGCAATGTTTTTGACCAGTTAGTCCACATTTAATCACATCAAACCACCAACCTCTGATTAACACATTAATAACACTGCCATTTTCAAAACTGGCACTGCCTTTGCAAAAACACCGTTACACCTGCGACGTAATGAAGAGAGGTTCGTGATGAAAATTGGCGTATTTGTACCCATCGGCAACAACGGCTGGCTTATCTCGACCACTGCACCGCAATACATGCCGACCTTTGAGCTGAATAAAGCCATCGTGCAGAAAGCGGAGCACTACCATTTCGACTTTGCGCTTTCGATGATCAAACTGCGCGGCTTCGGCGGCAAAACCGAGTTCTGGGATCACAACCTGGAGTCCTTCACCCTGATGGCCGGGCTGGCCGCGGTCACCTCGCGGATCCAGATCTACGCCACCGCAGCCACCCTCACCCTGCCCCCGGCGATCGTGGCGCGCATGGCCTCCACCATCGACTCCATCTCCGGCGGACGCTTTGGCGTCAACCTGGTGACCGGCTGGCAAAAACCGGAGTACGAGCAGATGGGTCTCTGGCCGGGCGACGATTACTTCTCTCGCCGCTACGACTACCTGACCGAGTACGTGCAGGTCCTCCGCGACCTGTGGGGTACCGGTAAAAGCGATTTCAAGGGCGACTTCTTCACCATGAACGACTGCCGCGTCAGCCCGCAGCCGTCAGCGCCGATGAAGGTGATTTGCGCCGGGCAGAGCGACGCGGGAATGGAATTCTCGGCGAAATACGCCGACTTCAACTTCTGCTTCGGTAAAGGGGTTAACACGCCTGCCGCCTTCGCCCCGACCGCCGCGCGCATGAAAGAGGCCGCCGACAAAACCGGGCGCGACGTGGGCTCCTACGTGCTGTTTATGGTGATTGCCGACGAAACCGACGACGCCGCGCGCGCGAAATGGGAGCGCTATAAGGACGGTGCCGACGAGGAGGCCCTGAGCTGGCTCACCGAGCAGAGCCAGAAGGACACCCGCTCCGGGGCGGATACCAACGTTCGTCAGATGGCCGACCCGACCTCCGCCGTCAATATCAACATGGGCACGCTGGTCGGCTCGTACGCCAGCGTTGCCAGAATGCTCGATGAAGTGGCGGCCGTTCCCGGTGCAGAAGGCGTCCTGCTGACCTTCGACGATTTCCTCACCGGCGTGGAAACCTTCGGCGAGCGCATCCAGCCGCTGATGCAGTGCCGCGCCCACATCCCTGTCGTCACGAAGGAGGTAGCGTAATGACAACCCTTAACGCACGCCCGGAAGCCATCACCTTCGCGCCCCAGCAAAGCGCACTGATCGTGGTGGACATGCAAAACGCCTACGCCAGCCAGGGCGGCTATCTGGATCTGGCGGGGTTCGACGTCTCCGCCACCCGGCCTGTGATTGAGAACATTAAAACCGCCGTCGCCGCCGCGCGCGCTGCGGGCATGCTTATCATCTGGTTCCAGAACGGCTGGGATGACCAGTACGTTGAGGCCGGTGGCCCCGGTTCACCGAACTTCCACAAGTCGAACGCCCTGAAAACCATGCGCAAGCGTCCCGAACTGCAGGGCAAGCTGCTGGCAAAAGGCGGCTGGGATTATCAGCTGGTGGATGAGCTGGTCCCGCAGGCGGGTGATATCGTCCTGCCGAAACCGCGCTACAGCGGCTTTTTCAACACCCCGCTCGACAGCCTGCTGCGCAGCCGGGGCATTCGCCATCTGGTCTTCACCGGCATTGCCACCAACGTCTGCGTGGAGTCGACCCTGCGCGACGGCTTTTTCCTCGAGTATTTCGGCGTGGTGCTGGAAGACGCGACCCATCAGGCCGGGCCGGATTTCGCCCAGAAGGCGGCCCTGTTCAATATCGAAACCTTTTTTGGCTGGGTCAGTAACGTTGCGGAGTTCTGCGACGCCCTGACTCCTCCGCTCGCCCGTATCGCCTGAGGAGACACACGATGCCGAAATCCGTAATCATCCCGCCGGGCACCAGCACGCCCATCGCCCCGTTTGTTCCCGGCACCCTTGCCGACGGCGTGGTGTATGTCTCCGGCACGCTGCCGTTTGATAAAGACAACAACGTGGTGTTTATCAACGACCCAAAGGCGCAAACCCGCCACGTGCTGGAGACGATCAAAACCGTGATCGAAACGGCGGGTGGCACGATGGAAGACGTGACCTTCAACAGCATCTTTATTACCGACTGGAAAAACTACGCCGCGATTAACGAAATCTACGCGGAGTTCTTCCCCGGCGATAAGCCGGCCCGGTTCTGCATTCAGTGCGGGCTGGTGAAGCCGGACGCGCTGGTTGAGATCGCCACCGTTGCGCACATCGCGAAGTGAGGCGGCCATGAAACTCTCCGTCTCACCGCCCCCGTATGAGGGTGCGCCCGTGGTGGTCCTTATTGCCGGTCTCGGCGGCAGCGGCAGCTACTGGCTGCCCCAGCTGGCCGCGCTGGAACCCGAGTATCAGGTGGTGTGTTATGACCAGCGCGGAACGGGCAATAACCCCGACGCCCTGCCGGAAGGCTACAGCCTGGCACAGATGGCGGACGAACTGGCCCGGGCGCTGGCTGAGGCCGGGATCGCGCGCTACAGCGTCGTCGGCCATGCGCTGGGGGCGCTGGTCGGCCTGCAGCTGGCCCTCGACCGCCCCGACGCCCTCACCGCGCTGGTGTGCGTCAACGGCTGGTTGACCCTCAGCGCGCATACCCGCCGCTGCTTTCAGATCCGCGAGCGCCTGCTGCATTACGGCGGCCCGCAGGCGTGGGTTGAGGCGCAGCCGCTGTTTCTCTACCCGGCAGACTGGATGGCCGCTCGCGCCCCCCGTCTGGAGGCCGAAGAAGCGCTGGCACTGGCCCATTTCCAGGGCAAAGCCAACCTGCTGCACCGGCTCAGCGCCCTGAAAAAGGCCGACTTCAGCCGCCACGCCGCACGCATCCGCTGCCCGGTCCAGATCATTTGTTCCGCCGACGACATGCTGGTGCCCTCTGTCTGCTCGTCTGAGCTGCAGGCGGCCATCCCGCACAGCCACAGCGCGGTGATGCGCCAGGGCGGCCATGCCTGCAACGTCACCGAGCCGGACACCTTTAACACCCTGCTGCTTAACGGGCTGGCCAGCCTGCTGCACAGTCATGAACCCGCTTTATAAGGAGATGTAATGAGCGAAGCCATTAATCCCACCGCGCTGGAAACCCTGTTCACCGGCGCCCGAACCCATAACGGCTGGCAGGGTATTGCCGTCAGCGACGAGACGCTGCGCGAAATCTACGACCTGATGAAATGGGGGCCAACCTCGGCCAACTGCTCCCCGGCACGGATTGTGTTTGTGCGAAGCGCGGAAGGAAAAGAGAAGCTCCGCCCGGCGCTCTCCAGCGGCAATCTGGAGAAAACGCTCACCGCCCCGGTCACGGCGATTGTCGCCTGGGACAGTGAATTCTACGAGCGCCTGCCTGAACTGTTCCCGCACGGCGATGCCAGAAGCTGGTTTACCGCAAGCCCCGCGCTGGCGGAAGAAACCGCCTTTCGCAACAGCTCGCTGCAGGCCGCCTACATGATTTTCGCCTGTCGCGCGCTGGGGCTGGACACCGGCCCGATGTCGGGCTTTGACCGACAAAAGGTCGACGAGGCCTTTTTCACCGGCACGACGCTTAAAAGCAATCTGCTGATCAACATTGGCTACGGCGACCCGGGCAAACTTTACGGGCGCCTGCCGCGCCTGACCTTCGACGATGCCTGCGGGCTGGCGTAAGGAGCGATCATGACGACACCGGATAAGCAAACCTTTCGCGACGCCATGGCCTGCGTTGGCGCGGCGGTGAACATCATCACCACCGACGGCCCGGCGGGGCTGGCAGGCTTCACCGCCAGCGCGGTGTGCAGCGTTACGGATTCACCGCCCACCCTGCTGGTGTGCCTGAACCGCGGCGCGTCCGTCTGGCCGACGTTCAGCGAAAACCGCACCCTTTGCGTGAATACCCTCAGCGCCGGACAGGAGCCGCTCTCAAACCTGTTTGGCGGCAAAACGCCAATGGAAGAACGCTTCGCCGCCGCCCGCTGGCAAACGGGCGACACGGGCTGTCCGCGTCTGGAGGATGCGCTGGCCTCGTTTGACTGCCGCATCAGCCAGGTGGTGAGCGTCGGCACCCATGACATTCTGTTCTGCGACATCGTTTCGATTATTCGCCACCCGGCGCCGCAAGGGCTGGTGTGGTTTGACCGCGGCTACCACGCGCTGATGCGACCCGCCTGTTAAGGCGCTCTAAGGAGACAGACCATGTTCGGATTTCCCCACTGGCAGTTGAAATCGACCTCCACAGAAGCTGGCGTGGTCGCGCCGGATGAACGCCTCCCGCTCGGGCAGACGATGGTGATGGGCGTCCAGCACGCGGTCGCCATGTTTGGCGCCACGGTGCTAATGCCGATGCTGATGGGACTCGATCCCAACCTCTCGATTCTGATGTCCGGTATCGGCACCCTGCTGTTCTTTTTTGTCACCGGCGGGCGCGTGCCCAGCTATCTGGGATCCAGCGCCGCCTTTGTCGGGGTGGTCATCGCCACCACCGGGTTTAACGGCCAGGGAATCAACCCCAACCTGAGCGTGGCCCTCGGCGGCATCATCGCCTGCGGTCTGGTGTATACCCTGATTGGTCTGGTGGTGATGAAGATCGGCACGCGCTGGATCGAACGCATGATGCCCCCCGTCGTCACCGGCGCGGTAGTAATGGCGATCGGTCTGAACCTTGCGCCGATTGCGGTGAAAAGCGTCTCCGGCTCGCCCTTTGAAAGCTGGATGGCCGTCGTGACCGTGCTGTGCATCGGTCTGGTGGCGGTCTTTACGCGGGGCATGATCCAGCGGCTGCTGATCCTGGTCGGGTTGATTGTCGCCTGTCTGGTATATGCCCTGCTGGCAAACGTTTTTGGTCTCGGCAAGCCGGTTGATTTTACGCTGCTGCATCAGGCCGCCTGGTTCGGCCTGCCGCAGATCACCTCCCCCACCTTTAACACCCAGGCGATGATGCTCATCGCCCCTGTCGCCGTTATCCTGGTGGCGGAAAACCTGGGCCACCTGAAGGCGGTCGCGGGAATGACCGGACGCAGCATGGACCCGTACATGGGCCGCGCGTTCGTCGGCGACGGGCTGGCGACCATGCTTTCGGGCTCAGTCGGCGGCTGCGGCGTCACCACCTATGCCGAGAATATCGGCGTGATGGCGGTGACCAAAGTCTATTCGACGCTGGTCTTCGTGGCGGCGGCAGTGATGGCGATGCTGCTCGGCTTCTCGCCGAAATTCGGCGCGCTGATCCACACCATTCCGTCACCGGTGATCGGCGGGGCCTCAATCGTGGTGTTTGGGCTGATCGCCGTGGCCGGGGCGCGCATCTGGGTACAGCATCGGGTCGATCTCAGCCAGAACGGCAACCTGATTATGGTGGCCGTTACGCTGGTGCTGGGCGCGGGCGATTTTGCCCTGACGCTGGGCGGGTTTACGATCGGCGGGATTGGCACGGCGACCTTCGGCGCGATCCTGCTTAACGCACTGCTGAGCCGCCGGATGGCCGCTGCGCCGCAGGGCGAGGTGGTGCGTCAGGAGTCGTGAAATCTCAATGTCGGGTGACGGCGATGCCTTACCCGACCTTTATGTTCGCTAAGAACACCTTTATGTCAGGCAATCACGCCTGCTCAAACAGTCGTTCGATAGATTTTGTAGGAAAGAAAAGAGAATGGCTGTTTTCATCCGTCAGCGGAATAAAGCCCTGCTTCAGATAAAATTGTTTTGCCTGGTCGTTGAGTGCATCAACAAATATTCCGTGTACGCCCACCGCCTGCGATGCCAGATAGACAACCCGCATGGCATGCGTGACAAGCGTCGTTCCCCACTCCAGCCCCTGTAAGTCTTTATGTATCGCCAGACGTCCCAGCGTTACGCTCGGTACGTTGCTATAAGGGATCCGACGCTGCTGAGTCTTAGAAGGCAGCATCGCTTTTTCAAAGCAACTACCAGACAACGTGTAATAGCCCAGGACTCGCGGACCATCGCGATCTTTAAGCAAATAGCCTCGTAAAATACGCCCATTGTGCTGACGCACCAGATGTTCTGTGAGGAAGACATTTAGCGAGGGTTCACCACAATCGAAGTCCCTGAAATCATAATCTTTTCCCTCTGAAAACATTTCGATCGTGAGATTGTCCACGACGCTTCACTCCATGTTTCGAAGACGTTTCGCCGCTCGCTTCAGGCGTTCATTTGGCTCTGGCGGATTGTCGATGGCATCCATCACGGCATTCCAGGATGCTTCGTTTAATACGAGACGGCGGTGCTGCTCGATGACTTCCGCTGCCCGCTCTGACGCACTGTTCACCATAAACTGGGTGATCGTTTGGTTCGTCATCGCTGCCGCTTCTTCAATCATTGTTTTGTCTTCGTCCGTTAAGCGAAGATCGATACGCTGTTTTTTCAGTGCTGGCATGGTTTACTTCACCGTGTACGGTATTTATCCGTACACATCGTAGATAAACCCGTCTGTTTTTTCAATCTAAACCTTCTTCAGCAGTCATGTCGCTCACCGGGTTCCGACGCTTTCTGAGCTTCAACTCGCTCACCAGCACCCCGGCGACAATAAACGCCGCGCCCACCAGGGCCAGCAGCGGCAGACGTTCCCCGGCGAGTCGCCCGAAAATGCCCGCCCAGACCGGCTCGCCGGTGTAGATGACCGTTGCTCGCGTTGGCGATACGCTGCGCTGTGCCCAGTTCATGGTGACCTGGATAATGGCGCTGAAAATCCCCAACCCCAGCGCCACCACGACCAGGCCGGTGGACAGCGGCGGTACGGACTCACCTGCCGGCACCATCGTCGCAAAGGCCACCAGCGAGGCCGTGGCGAGCTGCACCACCGTCACCCGCTTAACGTCGACTTTGCCCGCCCACGCGCTGATGAGAATAATCTCCGCCGCAATGGCAATCGCCCCAATCAGGGTAATGATCTCGCCCGGCCCCAGCGCCAGAAGATTGTTTTCCGGCCCGGCCAGTAAGATCAGGCCGATAAACGCCAGCACGATGCCAATACAGGACATCAGACCCGGCAGCCGCCCCAGGCACAGCCATTGCAGTAGCGGCACCAGCGGCACATACATGGCAGTGATAAACGCGGATTTGCTGCTGGAGATGGTCTGCAACCCCCACGTCTGCAGGCTGTAGCCCATGGCTATCGCCACCCCAATCGCCACGCCCGCCTTAAGCTCTTTCAGCGTCAGACCCCGCAGCGTTTTAAGGGATATTAGCCCCACGGCTAACGCCGCCGTCGCAAAGCGAAGGCCGACAAAGAAGAACGGATCGCTGAGGGTCACCGCGTACTGCACGGCCAGAAACGTCCCGCCCCAAAACATGGTGATGAGAATGAGGATGGCTTCCTGTGGTTTTACGGAGAATTTAAAGCGTGAGACAGACATGCGGCACCAGCAAATGAGAACAATTCTGTAGTGTGCGTTGCCTTTGGTTACAGTTCAACGTTGCAGAAATAAAAAAACCGCCGGGGGAAACCCGGCGGCAGGGAGTCAACCCGGCGAATTACTTATTACCGCCATGGCTGTTTTTCCCCCCTTTCTTGCCAGCCTCAGATGCGCGCTGAGGGTCATTTTTAAAATTCCCCCCGCTATGCTGGCCACCTTTACGGCCTGCTTCTGATGCTCTTTCACGGTCTTCTGCGAAATTACCTGAACCACCACGATGGTTTGCCATCTCTAACCTCCAGAGTGTGAAACATTAGACATCATATTGCATTCAGTAAAAGAGGATTCTTTCACCTCGCGGCTCAAGGACAACGCCTTTATCTGTGCCGCGTGAAACTAAGCTTAGTGGAATGAGGTTATCCGGCAAGCCGAAGGTAATATCCTGCAACATGATCTCAGTCTTTCGGGTGAGATGACGCGGCGGTAATTCATAAGCCTTTCTTATCATTTTAAAAATCCGCACCGGGAAAGTTGTATCATTTTGCTACAAAGCCATTTTTCTCCTCATGTTGTTATAAATCAAATAAATGGCGTTCATTTTTGCAGTCTGGCTGTGATGACATATCTTTAAAAGAGCGCAGCGATCCGCTGTCAGAGAAACCAACGAGGAGTGAAGCAAAATGGCAAAAGTTCTGGTGCTCTATTATTCCATGTATGGACACATTGAAACCATGGCTCACGCGGTAGCAGAAGGTGCAAACAGGGTTGACGGCGTTGAGGTTGTGGTGAAACGCGTACCGGAAACCATGCAGGCGGAAGCCTTCGCGAAAGCCGGGGGAAAAACACAAAACGCCCCGGTCGCCACCCCGCAGGAGCTGGCGGATTATGATGCCATTATCTTCGGCACCCCAACCCGCTTCGGCAATATGTCAGGCCAGATGCGCACCTTCCTCGATCAAACCGGCGGACTTTGGGCATCCGGGGCGCTCTACGGCAAACTCGCCAGCGTATTCAGCTCTACCGGGACCGGCGGCGGTCAGGAGCAGACGATTACCTCAACCTGGACTACCCTTGCTCATCACGGGATGGTGATTGTGCCAATTGGCTACGGCGCGCAGGAGCTGTTTGATATTTCCCAGGTGCGCGGCGGTACGCCGTACGGTGCAACCACCATTGCCGGTGGGGATGGTTCACGCCAGCCAAGCAATGAAGAACTGTCTATCGCCCGCTATCAGGGTGAATACGTCGCGGGTCTGGCCAAAAAACTCAACGGCTAACACCCAACAGGAGGACAAGCATGCCAACTCAAGAATCCAAAGCTCACCACGTGGGCGAATGGGCAAGTTTACGCAACACCTCTCCGGAGATTGCCGAAGCTATCTTTGAAGTCGCGAAATACGATGAAAAGCTGGCCGAGCAGATTTGGGAAGAAGGCAACGATGAAGTGCTGGTGCGCGCCTTCGAAAAAACGGACAAAGACTCGCTCTTCTGGGGTGAGCAAACCATCGAACGTAAAAACGTTTAAGCGTTTCCCCCCGTCTCAGCGGGGGGTTCTCTCTTACTTCGCCGCGTTATTCATCACCGCATTGAATTTATCAACAGGACAGAAGCCGTTCGCATCCACCGGGCAGCCCTTCAGCTCCAGCGTCACGCGCTGCGCCGGAGACTGCAGCGACAGCACGCTGGCGTTGCGCAGCTGCTCTGAGCTCTGATAGACATACTCAATTTTCATCAGCTCCTGGTTGGCATTTTTGTCATGCCAGCGCTGGAAGACAATCTTGCCGCCAATCGGGGTGCGCTCCTGCTGGTCGTGCAGCTGGTACGGTTTGAAATCGAGGGCGGTGAGCAGGGAAGCAATGTTCGAATCATGCCCCACCAGCAGGGTGATCTTTGGCGCTTTCGCCTGCTCGGTGACCAGCGTTTTATCGATATACTTCACCAGCGGTTTCGCCACGTTTTGCGCCACCTCGGTAGAGGTAAACAGCGAGTCCTGATAGCCGTTTTTCAGCTTCGACAGCACGCGCCACTGCTGGTCGGTTTTGATTTCACCCCAGGCGACCTGGTCGGCCGGGAAGCCTTCGTAATACTGCAGCGTGAACGCGTCCACCAGCGAGTTACCCACCTTCAGCGGCCCGGAAACGCCGGGCTCTTTTTCATAGTCGGCGCTGAAGGTATCTTTCGCGTCCGCCAGCGAGCAGACCTTTTTCTCTTTGCAGGACGGCGAGTCGGCGTAGTTGGTCATCTGCTCCAGCAGCTTGTAGCTTTCACCAAGCTGCATTTTCTCCCGCTCGGACTCCATCGCCTTGAGCGCTTTTTCGCGGAATTCCGGCGAGTTATCGGTAATCACCGGATTGAATGTCGGGTCCATGGTGCCCATTTTTTCCTGATGGTGCACGGGCACATCGCAGCCCGGGAACGCGCCGGTAATGAAGAACTGCGCGGTGGCGACGGTGCGCTGCAGGCTGTTGGCGTAAGCATAAACGCTATCCGCCGGTGGACATTCTCCCGTCTTCACCATCCCCTGCTGCGCCAGCCACTCGCGCATGTAGTGCCCCATATAGACCTCCAGCACGCCACCTTTGGTGGTGAGCTGGCCGCCCGGCACTTCCCACTCCGGCCACTGCTTCGGCGTGGACTGCTCCAGCACGCTGCCGTTATTGGCCAGCGGCGCGCGCAGGTTGTGACGGCTCATGATTAAAACTTGCTCCAGCTGATACCCTTCCGGCGTCTCTTGCGCCTGTACGCCAAACGTTGCTGAAATGGAACCGGCGACTGCCAGCGCGAGTAGTGCTTTTCTCATCCCTAATTCCTCACTCGTTTTAAAATGTCGCGTTCAGTGTGACAGGTTCGTCACAATTTTCCGGGAAGCATTTCTCAAACTGATGATTAACGTGCTTACGGAGTGTGCCAATTAGTTTTATAATAAAACCACACCCCACCGGAGAATTCGCTGTGAAACGTACCCGCCTTGAAGAGAGCACCTGCCCCGTCGCCCGTTCGCTGGATATCATCGGCGACTGGTGGTCGCTGCTGATCGTTCGAGACGCGCTTCGCGGTATTAAACGCTTCGGCGAGTTTCAGAAAAGCCTCGGTATCGCGAAAAACATGCTGACCACGCGGCTCAAGCTGCTGGTGGACGAAGGCATCCTCCGGCTTCAGCCCGCCTCCGACGGCAGCGCCTGGCAGGAATACGTCCTGACCGACAAGGGACGCGCCCTGCAAACCGTGCTGGTTGCCTTGTCCCAGTGGGGCAATGAATTTTTGTTCGCGGAAAACGAATGCGGCACCGTTCTCGTCGATAGCGAACAGCGCAAACCGCTGCGAAAACTGATGCTTATCGCCGACGACGGGCGCGAACTGACGCCTGAAGAGATCGTGGCCAAACTCCCCTCCTGAGCCCACCCGCCAGGCAAAAGCAAAAAAATCTCGCCAATATGGTTGCATTATAAAACCAAATGACAGAGAGTTAATTCAGTTTCATATTGAAACCAAATAACCCACTTTGCCTGAGGTAATGCATTATGACTACGCAAATCACCACTGCCCTGATCACGGGTGCCTCTTCCGGGATCGGTGCCGTCTATGCCGATCGTCTTGCCGCGCGCGGTGCCAACCTGGTCCTGGTCGCCCGCCGCGAGGATCGCCTGAAAACCCTCGCCGCCGACCTGCGCGCGCGCTACGGCGTGGCCGTCGATATTCTGGTGGCCGATCTCACCGATGAAGCCGGGATCCGCGCGGTGGAAGAGGAACTGCGCAGCAATACCGCCATTGATACGCTGGTTAACAACGCGGGCACCGCGCAGATGGCGCCGTTCCTCGCGGGCGAGGTGGCGCAGCATCAGGCCATCAATACCCTGAACACCACGGCGCTGATGCGGCTGACCTACGCCATTCTCCCGCGACTGGCGCGGAACAATCGCGGCACGCTGATCAATATCGCCTCGGTGTTATCGCTCCATGTCCGTGCGGGCAGCGCGCTCTACAGCGCCACCAAGGCCTGGGTACTGAGCTTTACCCGCGGACTGCAGGAAGAATTTGCCGACAGCAACGTGCGCATTCAGGCCGTGCTGCCCGCCGCGACCGCGACGGAGATCTGGAGCCATTCTGGCGTCACGGTGGACGATCTGCCGGAAGGATCGGTGATGACCACCGACGATATGGTGGATGCGTCACTGGCGGGTCTGGATCAGGGCGAACCGATCACCATCCCGCCGATGCATGACGTCAGCCTGTGGGACCGCTACGAAGCGGCGCGCCTCGAGCTGTTTAACAGCGCGCGCACCGGCATCCCGGCTCCGCGCTACGTAAAGCAGTAGCCTAACGCTCCAGCTGGTCGCCGTACTCGCTCATCCAGGCGGCCAGCGGCGAGAGCGCATCCTGCAGGGTTAACCCCAGCCCGGTAATCTGATACTCCACGCGCGGCGGGATCTCCGGGTAGACCGTCCGCGTCACCAGCCCGCGCTGTTCAAACAGGCGCAGCTGCTTCGTCAGCTCTTTCTGGGTGATGGGTGCAGCCGCCCGCAGCAAATCGCCAAAGCGGACAGGCGTGTTAATCACAATAAGACGATAAAGGATCGGGATTGCCCATTTGCCGGATATCAGGTTGACAAACTGCGTCATCGGGCAGGTATAGGCCTCAGATTTTTTTTCACAGCACTCACCCAGCATTTCTGCCATAGCACACCTCTTGCCTCATTAGTATCCATTTGGTACCTGGTTTCCTTTCGATACTAACGTTTCTATAGTGCTTTCTCCAGTGACATTTCAGGAGAAGAACATGGGTCGTTTAACCGATAAGTATACGTTGATTACCGGCGGCACCAGCGGCATCGGTCTCGCCACCGCGCAGGCGTTTATCGCCGAAGGCGCCCGCGTCGCCGTGACCGGACGCAACCCGGACACCCTCGCCGAAGCTGAGCGCATTCTGGGCGATAAGGCCTGGGTGATCCCGACCGATGCGGGCGATATCACCTCGCAAAAAGCGCTGGCGGAAACCCTCGCCGCCCGCTGGCCGCGCCTGGACGCGGTGTTTCTCAACGCCGGCGACGTGACGCACGCGCCGCTGGAAGCCTGGCAGGAAGAGGCCTGGGACCGTCTGATGAACATCAACCTGAAGGGGCCGTTCTTTTTAATCCAGGCGCTGCTGCCGCTGCTGAATAACCCGTCCTCGATAATCCTCTGCGGCTCCGTGAGCGCGCGCATCGGCCTGCCCACCAGCAGCGTGTATGCCGCGAGCAAGGCCGCCCTGCTGTCGCTGGCGCGCACGCTGTCGGCGGAGCTGCTGCCGCGCGGGATCCGCGTCAACGGCCTGAGCCCCGGTCCGGTGGAGACCCCGGCGTTTACGAAAACGGGCTTAAGCGACGAGGCGCTTAACGCGATGATGGCGGAAATCATCAAGCTGGTGCCGCTCGGCAGAATGGGCTCGACGACGGAGCTGGCAAAAGCCGCGCTCTATCTGGCCTCCGACGAGTCGAGCTACACGGTGGGAACGGAGCTGCTGGTGGACGGCGGAATGGGAAGTCTGTAATTCAAAAGGCGCTGATGCCGGTGACCGCGCCGACATACAGCGCCGCCCACGCGCAGGCGGAAAGCAGGCTGACGGCGTAGACTTTGACGGCGTTCAGCCTGAGCATCCCCGCCGCCAGCGGCACGACATAACGCAACACCGCCAGAAAGCGCGACGTAAACAGTACGTTGACACCGTTTTTTTGCAGCTGATGCTGAACCCGTAAAAACGTAGCGGCATGCTTCGCCGTAAAGCGCGCGACCAGCCGGGTGTGCCCCATCAGCTGGCCGATATGGTAATTCAGCATCGAACCTGCTGTCGCCCCCATCACCACGGCCAGCCACGCCAGGGCAGGATGCATGCTCCCCTGGCTGACGCCGATGCCCGCCAGCAGCATCACCGAGGCGGGAGGCAGCACGGAGGAGATCAGCACCGTCGATTTGCTCAGCGCCATCACGAATAACAGCGCGAACAGATGTGCCGGATACAGCGCAAAATGATTCAGCAGATGATCAAGCCACGCCATTTTCCTCTCCCCCGTTAATTATTTAATTCTCCATTTAAAATGAATAACCTTAAATAAACCCTCAACATTTTATTAATAAGATTTATCTAAACCGTTCTTAAACATTATTTAATTTTCTGAGCGCTAAATTTAAACAGGCGTATTATCCCTCTCGTTTTACAACGATCTCGTTATGGCGAGGCTCCTGTACAAATACACGTTATCGCTCTGGTAGGTTCGAGAGAACCGGCACAGGGTAAAACAGGCACTGTCGAATCAAGGCTTTGTCAGTATAACTTCCCTTGCGGGATACGGTGTACAGTGCTGAACCCAGGACGTGGGGATCTCCTCTTCGACATGCCCTGTCTTGCTCGCCCCTGAGAGATGTTATTATTCAAAGGGAATTCACTATGTCTTACGCTATTCACAACCAAAACCTGGCATTCAATGACAGCGCGGTCGCGCAATATATGAATACCGATTTTATCGTCCTCGATATTGCATTATGCGTGGCGCTGGCGCGCGAGCAATTCTTCAAAAAATTAAAAGACGATGATATTCCGTCGCATATTTTTATTGAAGACAATGGCCGCCTTGCGGGGATGGTTGCCGTGCGCAAACTGCTACAGACCACAGATACCGTACAGCCAATTAAAAGCCTGATGATTTCGCAGTTTTTGCAGGTCAAACCGGAGGATGAACGTGCCGATGTTGCCGGACTGCTGGCGCACGGCGACGCAGATGTCGTGCCCGTGGTGACCCACGGCAAACTCGTCGGCTGCCTGACCGAGCGCGAAATCGCCCATCTGCTTGAAGATGACGTCACCGAAGATGCCCAGCTTCAGGGGGCGACGCTGCCGCTGGAGAAGCCCTATCTGGAAACCAGCGCCTTCAGCCTGTGGAAGAAACGCTCCGTCTGGCTGCTGCTGCTGTTTGTCGCCGAAGCCTACACCAGCTCGGTCATTCAGCATTTTGAAGAGGCGCTTGAGTCCGCCATCGCGCTGGCGTTCTTTATTCCGCTGCTGATCGGCACGGGCGGCAACAGCGGGACGCAGATCACCTCCACGCTGGTGCGCGCCATGGCGCTGGGTGAAGTTCATCTGCGCGACGTGGGCCGCGTGCTGCGCAAAGAGATGACCACCTCGCTGATGATTGCCGTGACGCTCGGCATTGCCGGGTGCATTCGCGCCTGGATGATGGGGATCGGGCTGGAGATTACGCTCATCGTCAGCCTGACGCTGGTGTGCATTACGCTGTGGAGCGCGATCGTGTCGTCCGTCATTCCGATGGTGCTCAAGCGCTGCGGCATTGACCCGGCGGTCGTCTCCGCGCCGTTTATCGCGACGCTGATCGACGGTACCGGGCTGATTATCTACTTTAAGATCGCGCAATATACGCTGGGGCTGGAGTGATGTGATTCCTTGCCGGGTGGCGCTGCCGCTTACCCGGCCTACCCATACCGTAGGCCCGTGCAAGCGCAGCGCCGCCGGGCAACAATCAGATCGCACCAAGCGCTCTCACCGCCTGCCCAAATGCCTCAATCGCCAGGGCAACATCCTCAGCCATCACCGATTCCGCCGGGTGGTGGCTTATCCCGCCCTTACAGCGCACAAACAGCATCCCCACCGGCCAGCGTTCCGCCAGGGCGATGGTGTCATGCCCGGCGCCGCTGGGCAGAGATAACGAGCGCACCTGCACCGATTCAACCGCGTCGCCCAGCAGGCGCTGCAAACGCGCATCGCACGGCGTGGCGGCGATCCGGTAAAACTCCTCGGCGCTGAAGCTCAGCCCGCGACGGGCGGCGATCGCCTGCGCCTGCGCCAGCAGTTCAGCGAGCAGCGCGTCCAGCGGGGCATCCTGCGGGCCGCGAATATCCAGCGAGAGCGCAACCTCGCCGGGGATGACGTTCACCGCGCCGGGCAGGCAGCGCAGTTCCCCGACCGTCGCTACCCGGTTGCCGCCCTGCTGCCGGGTGGTGTTTTCAATCAGCACCATCCACTCGGCGGCGGCGGCCAGAGCATCCTTACGATGGTTCATCGGCACGGTACCGGCGTGCCCGGCCTCGCCGGTGAAGCGGCAGTTGAGGCGGCGCGCGCCGTTGATGGCTTCCACCACGCCCAGCGCCAGCCCTTCCTGCTCCAGACACGGTCCCTGTTCGATATGCAGTTCCAGACAGGCGCTGAAATCCTCCTGATGGCGTGCCGCGAGCGCCACGCGAGTGGGATCGAGTCCTGCCTGCACCATCGCCTGCGCCACGCTGATGCCCTGGGCATCGCACGTCTCCAGCCAGCCCTGCGGCCAGGTGCCCGTCAGACCACGGCTGCCCAGCAGGGTGATGCCAAAACGGGTCCCCTCTTCGTCGCCAAAGCCGACAATCTCGATGGCCTGCGCCAGATGCCGCCCCTGCTGGTGCAGGTTGTCCACCACTTCGATGGCGGTGAGCACCCCGAGCATGCCGTCGTAGCGCCCGGCGTTGCGTACGGTGTCCAGATGCGAGCCGAGCAGCACCGCCTGCGCCCCCTCCTGCGCGCCCTCGTAGCGTCCACAGATATTGCCCACGCTGTCCTGCCAGACGGTCATGCCCGCCTGGCGCATCCACTCCCCAACCAGCTGGTTGGCCTGGAGATGCTGCGTGGAGAGATAGACCCGCGTCAGGCCGTCCGGGGTTTCGCTGATGGCGGCCAGCGCGTCGGCGCGCGCCATCACCCGCTCTGCCGCCGGGCTCATTGCGGCGTCTCGCGACGATAGTGGTCCCACGCGGCCTGCATGGCGGCCCCCTGCGTGGTGGTGAACTTCAGGTAGTTCAGCACCGACTCCAGCGCGCTCAGGGTAGTCATCACGCAGTCCTTGCGCGCGTTGTAGCCCATGGTGCCAATGCGCCACACTTTGCCGTGCAGCGGGCCAAACGAGGTACCGATCTCAATCCCGAAATCCTCCAGCATCAGCTTACGCACCTGGTCGCCGTTGATCCCCTGCGGGATGACCACGCCCAGCACGTTGTTCATCTTGTGCTTCAGATCGCCGAAGGTCTCCAGCCCCATCGCCTGAATGCCCTTCAGCAGCGCATCGCCGTGCAGCCTGTGGCGGGCGATGCCGTTATCCAGCCCCTCCTGCAGGATCAGCCGCGCGCATTCGCGAGCGCCAAACAGCGCGGTGGTCGCTTCGGTGTGGTGGTTCAGCCGCTCCGGCCCCCAGTAGTCCATCACCATGCCGAGATCGAAGTAGTTGGAGTAGATCATCTCCTCGTCGCCGTCGCGGTGGGCGTCGGTGCGAATGCCCTCCTCCACGCACTTGCGGCGACGGATTGCCTCTTCCATCCGCTCGCTCAGGGTGATCGGCGACGTGCCGGACGGGCCGCCGAGGCACTTCTGCATCCCGGCCGAGACGGCGTCCAGCCCCCAGGCGTCGGTCTCCAGCGCGTTGCCGCCGAGCGACGCGGTGGCATCGGTGTAAAACAGCACGTCGTAGCGGCGGCAGATCGCGCCAAGCTCGGCGAGCGGCTGCAGCATGGTGGTTGAGGTGTCGCCCTGCACGGTCAGCAGCAGGCGCGGACGAATACGCTTAATCGCATCCTCCACCTGGTCCGGGGTAAACACCTCGCCCCACGGTACTTCGATGGTATGCACCTCCGCGCGGCAGCGGCGGGCAATTTCGCACAGCAGGTGACCAAAGCGGCCAAAGACCGGCACCAGCACCTTATCGCCCGGGCGAATGGCGGAGACCAGAATGGCTTCAATCCCCGCGCGGGAGGTGCCGTCCACCAGCATCGTCCAGCGGTTTTCGGTGCGGAACACGCCGCGATAGAGCGCCATCACCTCGTTCATGTAGTGTGTCATGGCCGGATCGTACTGGCCGATCAGCTGGCTCGACATGGCGCGCAGCACGCGCGGGTCGGCGTTGATCGGGCCCGGCCCCATCAGCAGGCGCTGCGGCGGGTTGATTTGCGGAAAGTGTGCGATATCCATCATTCAGTCCTTATCAGTTGAGGCCGCGCACGGAGGAGATGAACTGCTTCAGTTCCGTGGTCTGCGGGTTGGCGAACAGCGTTTTGCTGTCGCCCTGCTCCCAGACTTTCCCCTGGTGCATAAACACCACGCGGTCGCCCACTTCGCGGGCAAAATTCATTTCATGGGTCACGAGAATCAGCGTCATCCCCTCGGCCGCCAGCTGCTCCAGCACCTTGAGCACTTCGCCCACCAGCTCCGGGTCGAGGGCGGAGGTGATCTCGTCGCAGAGTAACACTTTCGGCGACATCGCCAGCGCGCGGGCAATCGCCACGCGCTGCTGCTGGCCGCCGGAGAGGCTCGACGGGTAGTAATCCAGACGATCGCCAAGCCCCACTTTCTCCAGCATGCGCTGGGCCAATTCGCGGCATTCGGCGGCGCTTTTCTTCAGCACCCGACGCGGGGCGAGCATCACGTTCTCCAGCGCCGTCATGTGCGGGAACAGGTTAAAGCTCTGGAACACCATCCCCACCGAGCGGCTGATTTCGCGCGCCTGGGAATCCCGGTCGGTAATGGTCATGCCGCCCAGCTTGATGCTGCCGTCCTGATAGCCTTCCAGGCCGTTGATGCAGCGCAGCAGCGTGCTTTTGCCCGATCCGCTGCGCCCGATGATGGAGATCACCTGGCCCATGTCGATATCCAGATCGACGCCCTTGAGCACGTGGTTATTACCGTAATACTTCTGCACCTGGTTAATGGTGATGAGAGGCATTGAATTTCGTCTCCAGATAGCGGCTGTAGCGCGACAGCGGATAACACAGAATAAAGTAGCCGAGCGCCACCAGCGCAAAGACCTTAAACGGCTGATAGGTCACGTTGGTCAGCATGGTCCCGGCCTTGGTCAGCTCGACAAAGCCGATAATCGATGCCAGCGCGGTCCCCTTGATCACCTGCACGGCAAAGCCGACCGTCGGCGCAATGCCGATGCGCAGCGCCTGCGGAGCGACCACGCGAAACAGGGTCTGGCCAAAGGTCAGCCCCAGACAGCGCGACGCTTCCCACTGCCCCTTCGGCAGCGCGCGAATGCTGCCGTACCAGATATCGAGCAGAAACGCGCTGGTGTAAAACGTCAGCGCCAGCGAGGCGGCGGTCCACGGCGAGACGTCGATGCCGAACAGCGCCACGCCGAAGAAGGCCAGGAACAGCTGCATCAGCAGCGGCGTGCCCTGAAACAGCTCAATATAGCCGCGGATGATGCGCGTCACCGTGCGCCCGCCGGTGAGGCGCAGCAGCAGGAGCGGCAGCGTTACCACCGCCCCGCCGACAAACGCCACCAGCGACAGCAGCACCGTCCAGCGTCCGGCCAGCAGCAGGTTGCGAATAATGTCCCAGTCGGTAAAGGTGGTCATCATGCCTGCACCCCCAGCCATTTGCGTCCCGCCGCCATCATCAGCTGGCGCAGGGTTATCGACAGCGCCAGGTAAATCCCGGTGGTCACCAGATAGACCTCGAAGCTCAAAAACGTTCTGGACTGGATGAGGTTGGCGGCGAAGGTCAGCTCTTCATACGAGACCTGCGACACCACCGACGAGCCGAGCATCACGATGATGCACTGGCTCACCAGCGCCGGGTAAATGCGCTGCAGCGCGGGCGGCAGCACCACGCGGATAAAGGTCTGCAGGCGGGTCAACCCCAGCACGCGTCCGGCCTCCCACTGCCCTTTCGGCGTGACCTGAATGCCGGCGCGAATAATCTCGGTGCTGTAGGCGCCCAGGTTCACCACCATGGCCAGCAGCGCCGCTTCCCCCGCCGTCATCTTCAGGCCCAGATTCGGCAGACCGAAGACGATGAAAAACAGCTGCACCACAAACGGCGTGTTGCGGATGATTTCCACGTATGCGCCCCAGATCCGGCTAAACCAGGTGGTGCGTCCGCTGCGGATCGCCGCCCCGAAAATCCCGATTGCCAGCCCGCCGACGGTTGCCATTACCGTCAGCTGAACGGTGACCCACAATCCCGCCAGCAGCGCCGGCCAGTGCGGCCAGAGGGCTGAAAAATCAAGTTGCTCCGTCATCGGCTCAGGCGCCAAGGTTTGCCGGCAGCGGGGCCTTCAGCCATTGCTCAGACAGGCCGTTCAGCGTGCCGTCCTTAATGCCCTGCTCGATCAGCGCGTCCACTTTTGCCTTCAGGGCCGGTTCGTTTTTCTTCAGGCCAATGAAGCACGGCGAGTCTTTCAGCATAAAGCTCGGCACCGGGGCTTTCGCCGCGTTCTGGCGCGAAATGGCCGCCACCACGAGGTTGCCGGTCGCCACGTACTGCACCTGGCCGGACAGATATGCCGACAGCGTGGTGTTGTTGTCTTCGTAGCGCTTCACGTCCGCGTCTTTCGGCGCCAGGCCGGTCAGCACCATGTCCTCCACCGCCCCGCGCGTCACGCCGATGGTTTTGCCGCTCAGCGCGGCGGCGTCCTTCAGTTCAGCCCCTTTCGGGCCAAACACGCCGAGGAAGAACGGCGCGTAGGCGCGGCTGAAGTCGATCACCTTCTCGCGCTCCGGGTTTTTACCGAGGCTGGAAATGACCAGATCCACCTTGTCGGTTTGCAGGTACGGCACGCGGTTGGCGCTGGTCACCGGCACCAGCTGCAGCTTCAGCTTCATCTGTTTAGCGAGATAGCGCGCCATGTCGATGTCATAGCCCTGCGGCTGCAGATCGGTTCCCACCGAGCCAAACGGCGGGAAATCCTGCGGAACGGCAATGCGAATAGTGCCGCGTTTCTCAATATCCTGAAGCTGGTCAGCCTTTGCCGGCAGCTGTGTGAAGAGGCATGCGGCCCCGGCCAGTGCAATTAACAGTTTTTTCATGGTGCTTCCCCGTAACGTTAACATGAAACAAAAGATTCTTTGAAGGTGATTTTGCAACTAATGTGCCAGATAACGCGAAGCGGGGATTTTTCTAATAAAGCCTTATAAAACGCGGGCGGGGCGAAAACGCTCACCATTTTCGCCCCGCCCTTATGCACCATTTTAATGCAAAGCACCAGCCTGATGCCCCATTATCGCTGTTCGAGTTCGTCCAGCTGCTGGTAGAGGGAGGCAATCTCGTGAATGCGCGGACGGCCCTTATCGAGAATGTCATGCAGGAAGGCGTTCGCCAGCAGGTTGATCAGACTGTTGACCGACGAATAGCTGTCATAGGCGGAGACGCTGTCCAGCGGGGTGCAGAGCTGCCAGCTCGCCAGCGGGAACAGGCTGTGGGCCTGCGGCTCGCACATCAGCAGCACCGGAATACCGCTACTCTGAAGCTGCAGCAGCAGCGGGCGGATGATACGCGGGCGACGGCGAAAGGCCATCATCACCACCAGATCGTCCGGCGTTAAGTCCACCAGCTCCTCGCTCAGGCTCTGCCCCGGCTGCGGCAGCACCAGCACCTGACCGCGCGCCTGCAGCAGCTGCTGGCGCAGGTGGAGCGCCGCCGGATAGGCGTTACGCATGCCGATAATGACGATGCGCCGCGCCTTGACCATGCAGGCCATGGCGTCGGCAAACTGCTGCGCGTCGAGGGCATTGACCCACTGGGTCAGGTTCGCCATCTCCTGCTTATAGTGGCGCGCCAGCAGCGTGTTGCCCTGCACCGCGTCGCGGTTATCGGTGAGCGGCATCCCGCTCTGGCGCAGGGTGCGCAGCTCGTCGCGCATGTCCTTATATTTTTCATAGCCCAGCCGCTTAAACAGACGGCTCACCGTGGCTTTCGATACCCCGCTCAGCTGCGCCAGCTCGGCGCTGTTGTAGCTAATCAGATCGTCAAAATGGTCGAATATAAAGTCCGCCACCCGCTGCTCCTGCGGCGACAGCGACGGGTATTGTGCTTTCAGACGTTCATCTAACTGTTCCATAGCGCCTCTGTAACTTTTGTTTCATTACATTGTACCTTTTTTGTATGTATTCATTATACGTGCCAGTTTAATGAAACTTTTCTTTCAGAACTGGAACAGCTTTTGCAGCACCTTGTGACTTTCAGGGTTACGAGGACGCTTCATGCAAAGTAATGTCTCCACGCACGGCATGGCCGTTGCGCCCCACAATCTTGCCAGCCAGAGCGCGCTGGCGGTGCTGCGCGAAGGCGGCAGCGCGATAGAGGCGATGGTCGCGGCAGCGGCCACCATCGCCGTGGTTTACCCGCATATGAACGGGCTGGGCGGCGATGGCTTCTGGCTTATCGTGCCGCCGGAAGGCGACCCCATCGCCATCGATGCCAGCGGCGCGGCGGGCTCGCGCGCCACGCTTGCCGCCTACGACGGGCTCGCGCAGATCCCCCATCGCGGACCGCAGGCGGCGCTGACCGTCGCCGGCACGGTCAGCGGCTGGGACGAGGCGCTGAAGGTTTCCCGTGAGATGACCGGCAAGGCGCTGCCGCTGGCCCGCCTGCTGGCCGACGCCATTGACTACGCGCAGAACGGCACCCCGGTCACGACCTCTCAGGCCCACGCCACGGCCAGCAAGTTCGACGAGCTGAAGGCCATCCCCGGCTTCGCGGAAACCTGGCTGGTCGACGGTAAGCCACCGCAGGTCGGGAGCCGCTTTTACCAGCCCGCCATGGCCACGACCCTGACGCGCCTGGCGGAAGAGGGTCTGGACAGCTTTTATCGCGGCCCGCTGGCGGAAGTCCTGGCGCACGGCATGGAGACGCTGGGTCTCCCCGTAACGCTGGCCGATCTCAACGCCCACGCGGCCCGGCGCACCACGCCGCTGAAGCTGGAGCATCAGCAGGGAGAGATCTTTAACCACGCCCCGCCAACGCAGGGGCTGGTCTCGCTGGCGATACTCGGCATCACCGACCGCCTGAAAATGGCGGACGCCGACGACGCCGACACCCTTCACCGTATCGTGGAAGCCACCAAGCTGGCCTTTGGCCTGCGCGATGCCCACATCACCGACCCGCGCGCGCTGAAAACCGATGTTCAGAAACTGCTGGATCCCGCCGCCCTGCAGGCGCTTGCCGACAGGGTTGACGACGACCGCGCCGCGCCGTGGGGAACCGGAAAAGGCCCCGGCGATACGGTGTGGATGGGGGTGATGGACAGCAGCGGGCTTGCCGTGTCGTTTATCCAGAGCCTTTATCACGAGTTCGGCAGCGGCGTTGTCCTGCCCGATACCGGCATCGTCTGGCAGAACCGGGGCGCATCCTTCAGCCTCGATCCCGCCCATCTTCTGGCCCTCGCGCCGGGCAAACAGCCGTTCCACACCCTGAACCCGGCGGCGGCGCGTCTGAAGGACGGGCGCGTGATGGTCTTCGGCTCGATGGGCGGCGACGGACAGCCGCAAACTCAGGCCGCGCTCTTTACCCGCTACGTTGTCCAGGGCATCCCCCTGCAGGAGAGCATCACCCGCCCACGCTGGCTGCTGGGGCGCACCTGGGGGCAAACCTCGGACACCTTAAAGCTTGAAGGGCGTTTTTCACCCGAGACGGTCGCGCGCCTGCGGGCACTCGGTCACGAGGTGGAGCTATTCCCTGACTTTAGTGAAGCCATGGGCCACGCGGGCGCCATTGTTCGCCACCCCAACGGGCTGTTTGAAGGGGCATTTGACCCGCGCAGCAACGGCGCGGCCGCCGGATTCTGAGGAGAAAATAATGACGACACACCAACCCGACTGGCAGGCGTACCTGGCGCAGATGGAAACCGTACTCGGCGTGACGCTGGATGACGCCCGCCGGGCCGAGCTGCAGCTGCAGTTCGGCCGAATTGCCAGCATGGCCGCCCCGCTGATGGCGCTGCCGCTCGACGACCGTCTGGAGATTGCAGGAGTGTATAAAGCATGACGCTACACGAGATGAGTATCAGCGCGATCCAGCAGGCGCTGAGCGCGGGCGAGCTGAGCGCTCGCGAGATTGCCCGCCAGACGCTGGAGGCGATTGCGCGCGTTAACCCGCAGATCGGCGCCTGGACCGCCGTGACGGAAGCACGCATGCTCGCCGAAGCCGACAATATCGATACCCTGCGACGGGAAAAGCGTCCCCTGCCGCCGCTGGCGGGCGTACCCTACGCGGTGAAAAACCTGTTCGACGTTGCCGGTCACACCACCCTCGCCGGGGCCGAGCTGTTCAGCCAGCGCCCCGCCGCGGCCGCCGACAGCTTCGCCGTGCGCCAGCTACGCAGCGCGGGCGGGCTGCTGACCGGGATGGTCAATATGGACGCCTACGCCTACGGCTTTACCACCGAGAACAGCCACTACGGCGCGACGCGTAACCCGCACGATCTGACGCGCATTGCGGGCGGGTCGTCCGGCGGTTCAGCCGCCGCGGTGGCCGCCGGGCTGGTGCACTTTTCGCTCGGCACCGACACCAACGGCTCGATTCGCGTTCCGGCCTCCCTGTGCGGCATCTACGGCCTGAAGCCCACCTTTGGCCGCCTGTCGCGATCCGGCAGCCATCCGTTTGTCGCGAGCCTGGATCATATCGGGCCCTTTGCGCGCCGCGTATGCGACCTGGCGTCCGTGTACGACGCGCTGCAGGGCCGGGACACCAGCGACGGTTTTCAGGCAGAGAGCTCGCGGGAACAGACGCGCCCCCTGCTTGACCGCGGGCTTGACGGCCTGCGCTGCGCGGTGCTCGGCGGCTACTTCACCACCTGGTGCGACGCGGACGCCAGAGACGCCGTGGCGCGGGTGGCGAAGGCGCTCGACGTGCAGGATGAGCTTCTGTTTCCTGACGCCGAGCTGGCGCGCTCCGCGGCGTTTATCATCAGCGCCTCCGAGGGTGGAAATCAGTACCTGCCCGCGCTTCGCCGGGAGCCCGAGCGTTTTGAGCCGCACTCCCGCGAACGCCTGCTGGCCGGGGCGATGATCCCCTCTGCCTGGTACATTCAGGCCCAGCGGTTTCGCGCGCAGGCACGGCAGGCGTTTCACGCGCTGTTTGCACGAGCCGACGTGCTGATTGCCCCGGCAACGCCGCGCAGCGCCACGCGGATCGGCGAGCAAACCATGGAGATTAACGGTCAGCCGCTTCCCATCCGCGCCAGCATGGGGATGCTGACCCAGCCGATTTCGTTTTTAGGCCTGCCCGTGACCACCGTTCCGCTGCGCACCGCGCAGGGCGCGCCCATTGGCCTGCAGCTGATTGCCGCGCCGTTTAACGAGCAGGGCTGCCTGCGCGTCGCGCGGGTTCTGGAAGAGAGCGGCATCACCGATGCCCGCCCGGCGGAGATAGCAGCATGATGAATCACGATGACATTAACCTCCCGTGGGTGGTTGCCGAGGTGACGGCCGCGTTTTACCGCTATGAGGACGCGCTGGTGAGCAACAACGTTGCAGTGCTGGACGAGCTGTTCTGGCACGACAAAAACACGGTGCGGCTGGGGGCGGGTGAAAACCTGTACGGGATCGATGAAATCCGCGCCTTTCGTGCGGCGCGCCCCGCCGCCGGGCTGCAGCGGACGCTGCGGCACACCGTCATCACCACCTTCGGGGAGGATTATGCCGTATGCAGCACCGAGTTTACCCGCGAGAGCACGGAACGCATTGGCCGCCAGCAGCAGACGTGGGTGCGGTTTGCCTACGGCTGGCGGATAGTGGCGGCGCAGGTGAGTTTGATGGTGTAACGCTGAAAACCTGCCCGGTGGCGCTGCGCTTACCGGGCCTACGATGTCCCGTATGCCATGTGGGCTCTGTAGGCCGGGTAAGGCGCAGCCGCCACCCGGCAAAACACGGCTCAATTATTTCTGAAACGGATGTACGTCCCGCCAGTGGTCAGCAATCTGCTGGCGGGTACAGACCCATACCCGCTCGTGCTGCTCAACGTAATCCAGGAACCGCTGCAGCGCGCGAAAACGCCCCGGTCGCCCCAGCAGGCGGCAGTGCATGCCGATGGACATCATCTTCGGCGCGCTTTCCCCCTCTTCGTACAGCACGTCAAAACTGTCCTTCAGATACGTATAAAACTGCTCGGCGGTGTTAAATCCCTGCGCGGTCGCAAAGCGCATGTCGTTCGCATCCAGCGTATACGGCACGATCAGGTGCGGCTTGCGGGAGCCGTCGCTGCAGGCCACCTCCGTCCAGAAGGGCAAATCGTCGCCGTAGTAGTCGCTGTCGTAGTCAAAACCGCCGTGCTCCACCACCAGCTGGCGCGTGTTGGGGCTGTCGCGCCCGGTGTACCAGCCGGTTGGCGGCTTGCCGAACAGGTCGGTCAGAACGTGCACCGCCTTGTGCAGGTGTTCGCGCTCCTGGCTGATGTCCATATTCTGATAGTGGATCCAGCGCCAGCCGTGGCTGACCACGTCGTAATCCGCCGCTTTGATCGCCTCAACAATCTCCGGGTGACGCGCCAGCGCCATCGCCACGCCAAAGACCGTCAGCGGCAGGCCGCGTTTCTGAAATTCATTGTGGATCCGCCAGAACCCGGCGCGGCTGCCGTATTCGTAGAGGGAGTCCATCGACATGTGTTTGTCCGGGTAGCTGGCCGCGCCGATGATGTCCGACAGGAACTGCTCGGATCCGGCATCGCCATGCAGAACGTGGTTTTCCGCCCCTTCCTCATAGTTGAGCACAAACTGCACGGCGATGCGTGCCTGATTCGGCCACCGCGCGTGCGGCGGGTTGCCCGCGTAGCCGCGCAGATCCCGCGGATAATCCTGTTCGAAAAGCCCCATTGCCACCCCCAAAAATTAAAATGGATTCAATGCCTGAAATTGTCCGCTTAACGCTTTGTTCTCCGGGAACGCCAGATCGCCGTGCTTGCTGGTCGACAGCCCCAGCGCCACCAGCGACTCCACCATCTTTACCGCCGCGCTGACGCCGTCGATCACCGGCGCGCGCAATTCGCGGGTCAGCTCCTGCGCCAGGGTCGCCATGCCGCCGCAGCCGAGCACGATGGCGCCGCAGCCGTCCTCTTGCAGCGCCTGTATACAGCGCGCGCGCACCTTCTCCTGCGCCAGACCGCTGCCGTCTTCCAGCGCCAGCACCGGGAGATCGATAGCATGCAGCGCCGCGCAGTGGTCCTGAAAGCCATACTGGTGCAGCAGATGACGGGCAATGATCAGCGTGCGCGGCAGCGTGGTGACCACTGAAAAGCGCGTCGCGACCAGCGTCGCCATATGCATGGCGGCTTCCGCAATGCCCACCACCGGCCCCTGCGCCAGCTCGCGCGCCGCCAGCAGGCCCGGATCGCCAAAGCAGGCGATGACGTGACCGTGCACGCCCTGCTTTCTTCCGAGCTTGACCTGTTCGAGAACGCCCACGGCGGCGATGGCCTCATCGAAGTGGCCTTCTATGGACGGCACGCCCGCGCTCGGGCAGACCGCGAGGATCTCCGTCCCCGGCGCCGCCACCGCGCGGGCCGCCGCGCCGATGGTTTCCGTCATGGCGAGGCTGGTGTTGGGGTTGATCACTTGTATACAGACAGACATTACGACTCCTTGTGGCCGGCAAACAGCCGGGCAAAATCAGGCAGGCACTCGCCCGCCCGCTCGAAGCAGAGGCTGGCGACGATATGTTCAAAATGGTGCATGAGGGCATCGCTTAGTGGCTCAAGCGCCTTCTGGCGCAGCAGATCCACCAGCTGTTCATGATCGTTGCAGCGGCAGCCCTGACGCCACGGCGCGCCCCAGGTGGCGATCACCAGCGAAGAACGCTGGCTCAGGCCGGTCACCATCTCCGTGAGCACCTGGTTGCCGGAGATAGCCTGCAGCTGAATGTGGAAATTGGCGGAGTGGCGGATCGCCGCCGGACCGTCATAGGCCTCGTGCGCCTGCTGCTCCTGGCGAATAATGGCCTCGAGCGCGGCAAGATGCGGCGGCTGGCAGTGGGCCAGCACGTCCGGCAGGTTGGCGACCTCCAGCAGCGCGCGGGTGCGGAAGATGTGCCGCGCCTCTTCCACCGTCGGGCTGGCGACGTGTGCACCACGCTTGGGCGTCAGGGTGACCATTTGCACAGCAGCGAGTCGTTGAAGCACCTTGCGGATGCCCGTGCGGCTCACGCCAAAGGCCTCTGCCAGCGCCTCTTCCGGCAATTTGCTCCCCGGCAGCAGCTGGTGTTCGACAATCGCGGTCATCAGCGCCTGGAAGATGGTTTCGTCTTTGTCATGCAGGTCTGACGCGGTCTGCAGGGCGTTAATGTTGTTCATTCACCACTCCGAATTTTACTTTCCGTTATCGAATCGTATACATAAAAATAAAATATTGCATACAAGATTTATTATTTTGGCCTGGATCCTGCAACACCGTTTGCACTCCCACTCAACGGGTTTTCATTCACAGGAGCAGGTTTCATGCCAAACAGTCAAAACGCGCAGCAGGGTACGGCCGCTGATTCCGGTGCGGTTTACAGCCCACGTCTTTGCAATGAGGATCTGGCACCGACGCGTGACCAGAACTGGAGCTGGTACAACATCTTTTCGTTCTGGATGTCGGACGTTCACAGCATGGGGGGTTATGTGGTCGCCGCGAGCTTCTTTACGCTCGGGCTGGCAAGCTGGCAGGTGCTGCTCTGCCTGCTGGTGGGGATTTGCATCGTGCAGCTGTGCGCCAACCTGGTGGCCAAACCGAGCCAGATGGCGGGCGTGCCCTATGCGGTGATCAGTCGTCAGGCGTTCGGCGTGTTCGGGGCCAATATTCCGGCGGTGATCCGCGGGCTGATTGCCTTCGCGTGGTACGGGATTCAGACCTATCTCGCCGCCAACGCCCTGATGCTGGTGGCGCTGAAGTTCTGGCCATCGCTCTCTTCACTCACTACCGGCGCATTCCTGGGCCTGTCGCATCTGGGCTGGATCTGCTTTGCCATTATGTGGGTCCTGCAGGCGATGGTCTTCTGGCACGGCATGAGCGCCATCAAGCGCTTTATTGATATCGCCGGTCCGGCGGTCTATGTGGTAATGCTGGCCCTCGCCGGCTGGATTGTATACAAGACCGGTTTTGACGGGATCTCCTTTACCCTCGCCAGCAAATCCCTGAGCGCGGGCGAGCAGACCTGGCAGATGATCACCGCGACCGCGCTGGTGGTCTCCTACTTCTCCGGCCCGCTGCTCAACTTTGGCGACTTCTCCCGCTACGGCAAAAGCATGGGTGAGATCCGCCGCGGCAACCGCTGGGGGCTGCCGTTTAACTTCCTGCTGTTCTCCATCGTCACCGTGGTGATTGTCTCCGGCACCCAGTCGCTGTTTGGCCGCATGATCACCGACCCGATCGAAACCGTCAGCCGCGTGGGCAACGATCTGGCCGTGGCGATTGGCCTGCTGACGATGATCACTGCCACCATCGGGATCAACATCGTCGCGAACTTCGTCTCCCCGGCGTTTGATTTCTCTAACTGCTCGCCGCAAAAGATCAGCTTCCGCACCGGGGGCATGATCGCCGCCGTCGGTTCGATCCTGCTCACCCCGTGGAACCTGTTCAACTCGCCGGAGCTTATCCACTACACCCTGGACGTGCTCGGGGCGTTTATCGGCCCGCTGTTCGGCATCCTGATCGCCGATTTCTACCTGATTAAGCGCGGCAAGGTGTCGGTTGACGATCTGTTCGACGACACGCCAAAGGGCAAATACTGGTACCGCAACGGCTTTAACCCGAAAGCCATTGGCGCGCTGATCCCGTCCGTTGCCGTGGGCCTGGTCATTAGCTTTATCCCGGCCCTGCATGAGGTGGCAAACTTCAGCTGGTTTATCGGCGTCTTCCTCGGCGGCGTGACCTACCGCTGGCTGGCGCGGGAAGAGCGCGAGACGGCAGGCGCGACGTCGTTTGGCTCCCGCGTGGCGACGCAAAAAGAGTAACCCCTCCCCTCTGGCCGCAGCGTATCTGCGGCCCGTTCATTCTGGCACCGTTCTTGCTGAGCTTTCCCACCCCGCTACGCACACACGAAGGCAGGAACCATGATGGAATACCAGACTGCGATACGCGGTGCATTTTTTGATATTGCCCGGGTCTGCGACAGCGCAGACGCCATTGCCCGGCACGCGCGCTACCTTGAGGACGGCCTGCTGTTTATCCAGAACGGAAAAATTCTGGCGGAGATGCCGTGGCAGGAGGGCGAGCAGTATCTTGACCCGCACAAGGGCTATACCGACCTGCGCGGCAGGCTGCTGCTGCCCGGTTTTGTCGACACCCACGTCCATTACCCGCAAACGGAGATGATCGGCGCCTTTGGCGAACAGCTGCTGGAGTGGCTGACCACCTACACCTTCCCGGTGGAGAGCCAGTTTGCCGATGAGGCCTACGCGAAAGAGATCGCCGAATTTTTCATACAGCAGCTGGTGAGCAACGGCACCACCACCGCGCTGGTGTTTTGCACGCTGCATCCGGAATCGGTCGAGGCGCTGTTTACCGAGGCCCTGCGCCTGAACATGCGCCTTATCGCCGGAAAAGTAATGATGGACAGGCACGCGCCGGACTACCTGAGCGAAGACGCGAAGCAGAGCTACCGGCAGACGCGGGCGCTGATCCAGCGCTGGCATCACCGTGGGCGGTTGGGCTACGCCATTACGCCGCGCTTTGCACCGACCTCATCACCCGAGCTGCTTGCGGCGGTCAGCCTGCTCAGAGAGGAGTTCCCGGACACCTGGCTGCAGACCCACCTGAGCGAAAACCCCAACGAAGTGGCCTGGGTGAGCGATCTCTGGCCGGAGCATGAACGCTATCTCGACGTGTATCACCACTACGGCCTGACCGGCGAGCGCAGCGTGTTTGCCCACGCGATCCATTTGCACCACAGCGAGTGGCAGTGTCTGCATGACACCGGCTCGGCGGTGGCGTTTTGTCCCACCTCAAACCTGTTTCTCGGCAGCGGGCTGTTTCGCCTGCCCGCCTGCTGGCAGCACAGGGTGCGGATGGGCATCGGCACCGACGTCGGCGCGGGCACCACCTTCAGCATGCTGCGCACCCTGGGAGAGGCCTACAAGGTCGGGCAGCTTCAGAGCTATCGCCTGCGCGCCAGCGAGGCGTTTTATCACGCCACGCTGGGCGGCGCGCACGCCCTCCGGCTGGATGACAAGATTGGTAACTTCGCGGCAGGCAAAGAGGCGGATTTTGTGGTTATCGACCCCAACGTCACGCCGCTGCAGCGTCTGCGCAATCGGCGCTGTCAGGATATCTACGACCAGCTTTTCGTGCTGATGACCCTGGGCGACGAGCGCAACATCAGCGAGACCTGGGTCAACGGCGAGCGGGTATGGTCAGCTGCCCCGGTAGGTTGACCACCCGCCGGGGGCAATCACAAACGGCAGATGGAAGTGTTCGTCCGCCGTTTCTCCCGTGACAAACTCAATGTGTGCGCAGGGATAGATCGTCTTCCGGCCGGTATCGCTAAACCACGCCCCGATCTCCGCCACCAGCCGATAGCGGCCCGCGGGCAGAGAGGGAACGAACGCGGCGATGCGCCCCTGGGCGTTGGTCACGCCCGTGGCCAGCGTCTTCCCGTCCTGTTGCAGATGAACCATCACGCCCTCCGCGGGCTTGCCCGTCGAAATATCGAGAATATGGGTGCTGAGTGTGCTCATTCGTGGATGACTCCTTCCAGGCGCAGCAGCGTAATTTCCCGCAGCTGTTCCAGCGCGGCACGGATTTCCTGCGCGTCGCTGTTCTCCAGCCGCGCGTGCAGGGCCTGTAATATCTCCTCGCCGCTGCGGCCCTTCGCGCGGATCAGAAAGACGCGTCCAAAGCGGGCTTCGTAGCGGGCGTTGCCTTCACGCAGCGCCCGGGCAAGAGCAGCATCGCGGTCATTCACCGCCCCCTGCTCCTGGCGCGACAGCGCCGCCTCCGCCGCTGAACCCGCTGGTTTTTCCCCGATGCGCGGATGGGCGCTCAGGGCTTGCGCCAGCGCCGCTTCGTCCCAGTTTTGCATCAGCGATTTCGCCGTACTGAACAATTCGTCCCGGCTGGCGTAAGGCCGCCCGTGAACCAGCGAATCGGCCCAGCGGGGAAGCGCCACGCAGGGGTGAATCAGCGCTAACGCCTGTTCATGGGGAAGATGATTGAAGTCGTGCAGTGCGATCATAGTGTCTCCTTTATTGTCCTTCTCCAGGCTATTGCACAAACCACGCCACCCTGAGCACAGGCATGAAACAGTCGATTCCACAAGGTCGACCAGGAAATTTTTGATTCATAAAAAGGCACGCTCACCGCGTTTACGCACCTTAGCAGTGCAAACGTCTCCCTTACAACGCCGTTTTCGCCATGCTGCAGCCTGGTACGCAAATTGCTGACTGTCTTTACACCCTGCAAAAGGAGAGAAGCATGAAAGCAATCGTTATTGGCGCGGGTATTGGCGGCCTGAGCGCCGCCGTCGCGCTGAAGAAAGCGGGCATCGACTGTACCGTGTTTGAAGCCGTAAAGGAGATCAGGCCCGTCGGGGCGGCCATCTCCATCTGGCCTAACGGCGTGAAATGCATGCAGCACCTCGGCATGGGCGACATCATCGAGACCTGGGGCGGGCCGATGCGTTTTATGGCCTACAAGGATTACCGGCGCGGCGATACCCTGACCCGCTTTAGCCTTGCCCCGCTGGTTGAGCGTACCGGCGGGCGCCCCTGCCCCGTCTCGCGCGCTGAGCTTCAGCGCGAAATGCTGGACTTCTGGGGTCGCGACAAGGTGCAGTTCGGCAAGCGCGTCGAAGGCGTCCATGAAGACGACGCGGGCGTGAGCGTGACCTTCACCGATGGCACCACCGCAGCCGGGGATTTCCTGATTGCCGCCGACGGCAGCCACTCGGCGGTTCGCCCGTACGTGCTGGGATACACGCCGGAGCGCCGCTACGCGGGCTATGTGAACTGGAACGGGCTGGTGAAGATTGACGAAGAGATCGCCCCGGCGCACCAGTGGACCACCTTCGTTGGCGAAGGCAAACGCGTGTCGCTGATGCCCGTCTCCGGCGGACGCTTCTATTTCTTTTTTGACGTGCCGCTGCCCGCAGGCCTGGCGGAGGACCGCACCACCCTGCGCGCCGATCTCACGGGCTACTTCCGCGGCTGGGCGCCGCCGGTGCAGAAGCTTATCGCGGCGCTGGATCCTGAAACGACCAACCGGATTGAAATCCACGACATTGAGCCGTTCGACAGCCTGGTGCGCGGCAACGTCGCGCTGCTGGGCGATGCCGGGCACAGCACCACGCCGGATATCGGCCAGGGCGGCTGCGCGGCGATGGAAGACGCCGTGGTGCTGGGTGAATGCCTGCGTGAAAACCACAACATCACGCTGGCGCTGCGGCAGTACGAGGCGCTGCGCTGCGACCGCGTACGCGACCTGGTGCTGAAGGCGCGCAAGCGCTGCGACGTCACCCACGGCAAAGATATGGCGTTGACGCAGGCCTGGTATCAGGAGCTCAAAGAGGAGACCGGAGAGCGCATCATCAACGGTCTGTGCGAGACCATTCAGGGCGGCCCGTTAGGCTGAACGCAAGAGGGACAACGATGAAAAGAGAACCGACCCCACCCGCCCACTGTACGTTTGAGCCAGAGGACTGGCTGCGTCTGGCGAAATGCTGGCATCCGGTCGCGCGCGCCTGCGACGTCGGTCCGGCGCCGGTCAAAGCGACGCTGCTGGATGAGCAGCTGGTGATTTACCGGATTAACGACCAGGTCGTGGTCGCCCGTGACGTGTGCCCGCACCGCGGCGTGCCGCTGACGCTCGGCTTTCACGACGAGCACGGGATTATCTGCCCCTATCATGGCTTACGCTTTGGGGAGGACGGCCGCTGCAACCGTATTCCGTCCAGCCCCGACCAGCCCGTACCGGCGAAGCTGAACCTGATTAACTACGCCGTGGAGGAGCGGTTCGGACTGATCTGGGCCTGCCTGGCCTATGATCCGGATAACCCCGCGCCGCTGCCCGCCATGCCGCACTGGGATGACGACGGATTTCAGCAGATTAACTGCCCGGCGTTTGAGGTGAACGGCTTCGCCGGACGTCAGGTAGAGGGTTTTCTGGACGTGGCGCACTTTGCGTGGATCCACACCGAAACCTTTGCCGATCCCAATAATCAGCTTGTGCCTGCCTATCAGCCACAGGAGACGCCGTTCGGCTTCGTGGCGGATTACTGGAGCGCCGTGAGCAACTATCCCGCCAGTTCCCCCGTGCAGGCTCCGGAAGGGTTCCAGTGGCTGCGCCATTTTGAAATGCACCTGCCGTTCACCGCCACCCTGACGATTCATTTTCCGGGTGAATCGCGGCTGGTGATCATGAACGCCGCGTCGCCGGTGTCATCGCGCGTGACCCGCATGTTCGCCCCTATTGCCCGCAATTTTGACCTGCATATTCCGGTGGAGGATGTACATGCCTTCAACCTGCGGATTTTTGAAGAGGACCGTCTGATGGTGGAAACCCAGCGCCCGGAAAACCTGCCGCTGGACCTGACGCTGGAAGCGCATATCCCCGCCGATAAAAGCTCGATTGCCTACCGTCGGGGGCTGAAGAAAATGGGCTTTAGCGAGTTTTTCCTGGTATGACGGAGGCCAATATGCTGAGCGTAATTGTTGACGGGCTGTGGCGCGAGGGCGACAAAAGCCTCGCCGTCAGGCTGGTGGCTGATAACGGCGACGCGCTGCCGGCGTGGCAGCCCGGGGCGCACGTTGATGTCCACCTGCCCTGCGGCGTGGTGCGCCCGTATTCCCTGACCGGAGCATGTGGGGACGAGAGCTATCTTATTTGCGTGGGGCGGGAAACCGCCTCGCGCGGCGGGTCGCGCTACGTTCACGAGACGCTGCGTCCCGGGCAGAAGCTGATGATATCGACTCCGCGCAACCTGTTTCAGCTGCAGCAGGCAGAGCGGGTTTTGCTCCTGGCGGCGGGGATTGGCATTACGCCGCTGTATGCGATGGCCCTGCAGCTGAAGGCGACCGGAACGCCGTTCACGCTGCATTATTACGTCAGAAACCGTGAAAGCGCGGCGTTTGGGCGCGAACTCTCCCGGCTCGGTGAGTGCCTCATTCATACCACCAGCCCGCGCACAGCGCTGGCGGAACATCTCCCCGCGGCCGAATCGGGCCTTCACGCCTGGGTCTGTGGTCCGGCAGGTTTTATGGAAAAAGTGCGTGAGGTCGCCACGGCAAAGGGATGGGATGACGCCCATCTTCACAGCGAGGCGTTTCAGCCCGTTGCGCCCGCCGCAGGCGGTGAAGCCGGGGAGATCTTCACGGTCAAACTGGCCTCCACCGGGGAGCGCTGGCCGGTGCCTGCGGATAAAACCATCGCCCAGGTGCTGCAGGAAAATGGCGTGGCGGTCCCGCTTTCCTGTGAGATGGGGATCTGCGGCGCCTGCCTGACGCCGGTGATTGACGGCGTGGTGGATCACCGGGATAGCGTGCAGTCGGAGGCGGAAAAAAGCGCAACGGACCAGCAGGTGGCGCTGTGCTGTTCGCGAAGCTATTCCGGGGAGCTGGTGATTGGGCTGTAAAACGAAAAAACCCTGCGATATTGCTATCGCAGGGTTTTCGAATTTGGCGGAAGCGTAGAGATTCGAACTCTAGAACCCTTTCGGGTCGCCGGTTTTCAAGACCGGTGCCTTCAACCGCTCGGCCACGCTTCCAAAGTGAGGCGCACTATAAACATCTATTAGCGCCTTGTAAAGCAGGAATTTTTCGATTTTTCCCCACGGGCGTTTGACTGCGCAAAAAGTCACCCAAACGCTGACTTCACATCACTCTCCGCGACCTTGGGAAGGTGCGAACAAGTTCCTGATATGAGATCATCATATTCATCCGGAGCGCATC
>ERZ835762.420-NODE-420-length-49425-cov-7.856249_pt1 | contig 49425 bp, 33 predicted proteins | sample MGYA00519687_ERZ835762 | MGnify/ENA primary metagenome ERZ835762 (study PRJEB31850, sample SAMEA3708783) | human gut metagenome | biome: human gut; feature: human-associated habitat; material: faeces | place: China | collected 2014 ... | reverse complement strand
ATATCGGTTCATTATAAAATGCTTGAATTTTTGTCTTGACAACTGAACCACTATAATTTCTCCACCTATTGGATGGAATCTTCCTTGGAAATTTCCCCGGTAGAACAGGTCGAACTTTTAACTAAGCTGCAAAATAACAGTTTAAGCTTTGCCCCTGAAAACATCAATGCAGTAAAAGATTCCATATGCATTTCTTCTTCCGATGCCGGATCATTCTACGGAAAAACTGGAACCGGACGAGTAAACGGACAAGATGTGAATGGTTGGTTTATAGGCTATATCGAAACTGCAGATAATACATACTTTTTTGCTACCAACATTGGTGCTGACAGCAATGCTACCGGAAGCAACGCTACTGAAATAACCATGTCTATTTTGTCTGACATGAATATATGGAAATAAAAAAATCGGGTAAAGGTCATAGTCGTATAATCCTTTGCCCGTTTTTTTTATTTTCACTTTATGCATAAAAGCGTTTCAACTATCCAGTTCTATACGTCAAGAATTAGATTTATTATTGATGTATTCTACAATTTCTCCAATAAAAAAAGATATCAATGTCCCAATTGAAACAAACAAACTATCTCTATCACCTAATGATTCAATGAAGATTGAAAATGTAAACGTAAAGTTACTATACATATAATCATAAAAAACGTATTTCAGAGAACCTATCAAGAGCATCAACCCGAAAGAAATTAATGCATATATTAGACACAGCAAAAAGCTAATGTCAATGCTGCGTTTGACAATGATTTTTCCCATAAAAAAACCTAAAATAAAAACCCCAATATCAATATATGTATATATAATTAAAAAGCCCAAATAGGCTAAGGCAGCATTATATTTGGGAAATAAATAAAAACAAAGAAAATAAGCTAAAGCCACACATACAAAATATACTAAAAATGGAGAATACGTTCTAACAAACTTTCGAGAGTATGAGAAAATCTCTGTAAATAAGATTCTTCTATGATAATTAAGAGCGATAAGCTTGTGAATCAGGCTTGTCGTTCTTGTTTTATATATAACAGTTGCTTACGGGCATGTCAAGAGCAGGCGGTTTCCCGCCTGTCTTCTTAACCCTTCTTTTGCTTACTCGGGTAAGCGTCCCTCGTACATAATGCTCAGTTCTCCATAAACCTGAGCCCAATCACGGATGGTGGTAGTCCATTTTTTCGTAGCCTCAAAAGTAGCCAGATACAAGGCCTTTAACAGGGCGGTATCGCTTGGAAATACGCTTCTCTGACGGTTCAGCTTCCGGTATGTGGAGTTCAGTGATTCGATCGCATTGGTTGTATAAATGACCTTCCGGACAGTGGTTGAAAATTTAAAAATTGGAGAAACAGCATCCCAGTTGTCTTTCCAGCGTTTCATGGAATTCGGGTATTTCGGAGTCCATTTTTCAGTTACACGTTCCAAGGTAGCCAGAGCCTTCTGCTCATCAGCGGCCTGATAGATGGTTTTTAAATCTGCAGCAAAGGCTTTTCTGTCCTTGTCCGGAACGTATTTCAGGGTGTTTCTTACCTGATGGACAATACACCTCTGGTATTCTGTTTTGGGAAACGCAGCTGAAATCGCTTCTTTAATGCCTGTAAGGCCATCGGCACAGATGATCAGGATATCTTTTACTCCGCGATTTTTCAGTTCGTTCAGGACTGACAGCCAGTATTTCGCACTTTCATTGTCACCAATCGTAATCGTCAGGACTTCCTTTTTCCCCTCCGCATTAATGCCAAGAATAACATAGGCTGCAAGCTTACGAATGACTCCATTATCCCGCACAGAATAGTGGATCGCATCGATGTAAAGGATTGGATATACCTCATCCAATGGGCGGTTCTGCCAATCTTCAATCTGAGGAAGTATCTTATCCGTCACATCGGATATGAAACTTTCTGATGTTTCAAAACCATAGATATCTTCAATCGTTTCCGAGATCTGGCGAGTGGTCATTCCTTTGGCATACATAGAGATGATCTTCTGATCAATATCAGAAATATCTTTCTGACGCTTTTTCACCACCTGTGGTTCAAAGGTCGATTTCCGATCCTGTGGGACCTCGATTTCCATAGAGCCATATCGACTGTTTACCTGCTTGCGTTTATAACCGTTACGATAATCGTCATTGTCAGAACGCTGGGATTTCTCATATCCAAGATGGTCATCCATTTCAGCCTCCATCATTTCTTTAATGGTGCCGCCCAGAAGATCTTTGAGTGCATCCTGGATATCTTCTGCGGTCTCGATATCGTATTCTTCGAGAAGCTGGCGGATGATGTTCCTTTTTCCTTCAGTCATTTCAACTCTGTGAACTGGTTTCTTTTGTTTTGCCATAGTAAAAGGCCCTCCTAATGATATTTATTGTATCATAGAAGGACCTTACTTAGGTTATTTTACAGAAAAAGTTTCACAGGCTCAACGAATCAGAATATATTCAACAAAAACGTCATTCTTTTTTAAATCGTTATTATAATGGTAAAATAACAGCTATGATATCCTCTTATCTCGAAGATGATGCATTACCTACAACAGAAATAGAGGAACTCCGTTCCATTCTCACAAAAATGTCACAAAAAGGAGGAAAGTAATATGAGTGATTTTATGATACGCTTTCTCATTTGTAATTTATGGATTAGCTGTATCATTGGAATCCTTTTAGTAGTTAAAAAATTATTCAAAAAAATTTTAACTAGCCGTATGCAATATAATTTATGGTTCTTATTATTTATATTGTTGTTAATCCCTTTTGTACCATCAAAGCCAACAAAATTTTTTTCCATATTTGCGTTATTTAGTAACATTCCACAATCAGAATTACCAAATAATGATATTGTATCACATACAACCAATGAAACAATTTTTGAAAATAATATGAATTGGATGAATGACTTTACACTTTCTATCACTCAAGATACATCATCAATATTTGGATTGATTTTAGGAGCTGTTTGGATTATAGGTGTACTAACAATGATTATTTTGGTTACAAAATCAGTTTTACGCTTACATATGTTAAAAAAATCCGCTCTATCTTTGCAAAATGTTGAAGTACGAAAAATTTATTATAGTTGTTTAGATGAGATGAATTTAAAAAAGGATATCCCCATTTACAGTACTGCTTTTTTAAAATCTCCCATCATCGTTGGTATTTGGAAACCATGCATTTATTTGCCGATACATTTGATTTCTGATTATAATACTTCTGATTTACGATATATGTTGCTACACGAGTTACAACATTACAAATATAGGGATAATATTACTAACTATTTTATGATTCTTATTAGAATTATTTATTGGTTTAATCCTATTGTATTGGTTGCGCTAAAAGAAATGTGTCATGATAGGGAAATTGCTTGTGATAGTTCTGTATTAAAAATGCTTGAATATAAGGACTATATTAACTATGGAAATACATTGATTAATTTTGCTGAAAAAATTTCTACCACTCCATTTCCATTTGTAGCTGGACTTGGCGGAAATATGAAGCAAATTAAACGCCGTATTCTTAACATTGCTTCTTATGAAAATCCTACCTATTGGAAACGAATAAAAGGATTGATTGCTTTTTTAATGACAGCTATTTTACTTTTTGGTTGCTCTCCTATGTTGTCCACATATGCATCGGAGGAATGCTATACTTGGGATACTTCCTCAAAAAAGATTACGCTTGTAGATCTCTCATCATATTTTGATGGGTACAAAGGAAGTTTTGTGCTTTACGATTTACAGAAAGATAATTGGAATATATACGATATAGAACAGGCAACTATACGAATATCTCCCAACTCTACTTATAAAATATATGATGCTCTATTTGCTTTAGAAGAAAATATTATTACTTCAGAAAATTCTTTTATTTCCTGTCCTCAACAGAATTATCCATTTGAATCATGGAATGAAGACCAAACTCTGTTTTCTGCAATGAATTCTTCTGTTACTTGGTATTTTCAAGCTTTGGATGCAAAGTTAGGTAAATCTAATTTGCAATCTTATATTGAACAAATTGGATATGGAAATCAAAACATAAATGGAGAACTTTCTTCATATTGGATGGAATCCTCCTTAAAAATCTCTCCTATAGAACAGGTAGAACTTTTAACGTCATTATACTTTAATGATTTTGGATTTACGCCAGAAAACATTCAAACTACAAAAGAAAGTATCCAGCTATTTTCAGATGTTAATTGCACAATTTATGGTAAAACTGGTACTGGATGTATTGAAGAAAAAAATGTAAACGGTTGGTTTATAGGTTTCGTGGAATCTAAAAATCATACATATTTTTTTGCAACAAATATTCAAGCTATAGATAATGCAACTGGCAGTATTGCATCTGAAATTACACTTTCTATATTATCTGATATGAATATTTATAAATTATAAAAGTAACAATCATATAGATAGGAAAAAACAACATAACTCAATCAGTTTAGTTCAACACAATTCTTTAAATTGATAAAAGGATGGTACACAAAAAGATAAACTACCCATATTGTGTGGACAGCATATAAAAAACATTCTTGTTAAGATAATAATATTTGAGTTAAAAACAGGAGTGGCAATGCCACTCCTGTTTTTAACTGGACATACTTATGGTTATAAAAAATGACTAACAGATATAAAATATCCTGTTATATATACATATAAGAAATATCTATTACCCATTTTCTGTGTCAGCAACTTTCTATCCATATTTCTTCATAAATTGCATGATTGTTTTCGAAAATCATAATATCCACAGCAAGATACCTAAAAGAAATGATACATCATTGATAATGTATCGCATACTCTGTGTCTGTATATAACCTCATATTGCACCTGTACTCTCACATCCGTTCTTCTAATCGCAGAAAATTCCGTAAAAGTTCATTTTTCATCTTCAGGCACTCAATTTCTTACTGATATTCTCTGATACTAGCTGGTTCTGTCTGTTTTTTAGGACGTCCTCTGTATTTTAGCAGAAGCCCAGCAATAAGACGAGTCTATTCCCGATTATAGTAATTGATTCAGTTTTCAATTTGTCGAATCTCTAATTAAAAGTATTTTACAAGCTTACGGATTGGTTTTTCCTACTTTACACATAGCAATCAGCTTTGGTTCAATTATTTGATATGCGTGTATTTACTTTTTGCTATAACAAAACCTGCTCATATAATCAAGTGTTTTTTGTTGAAACCACAGGCTCCTTATGTGATTCTATTATTTTAAATAAGGGGGCTTTTTGTCATTGTCCGTTTTTATTGGTTCAGTTCACTTTTTATGCTCAGATACAATAGGAAAAATTATTTTAAATTTTGCTTGACTTTTAAATATTACTATTGTAATATTTAAAGCGTGCTTCACACAATAGACTTATTGCTATATTTTCTCAACTAAAATTTTATATTGACAAATACATATAGAATTCATTTTATTTATAAAGAGAGGTGACAAAACATTTTCAAAATCTTAATACAAATATGTTGAGAAAAGATAAACTATGTTGGATTATAGTTCGTAAGCACAACTAAAATGAATGGTTTACTAAATTTAACCTAAATAAAGAATTATATATTGTGACAAATACAACTCTCATATCCTTTAAAATGTAAATACTACTATTTTATTATGGATTTGCAATGAAAAACTTGAAAGGTGGAGATAATATATTACAAATGCATAAGTTAGCTATATGAAATGATATAAATGCTTCAAAAATTCAAAATTCTATGTATAATCTATATTTTAGGAGGATAAAGTTATGAAACACAACAAAATTACCATAAGTATTTTAATGATCTTTGTCATATTATTATCTGTTGGATGTAGTAATAATCAAGAAAACATTTCTGATGGCAATGAAAATGTTAATGCAGATTATGATTTTCTATTTCAAGAACTGGAAGAAAAATATGATGCTACATTAGGAATTTATGCACTTGATACAGAAACTAATAAAGAAATTTCTTATAATGCAGATGAAAGATTTGCATACTGTTCAACATATAAAGCTTTAGCTGCCGGTGCCATTTTAGAAAAATACTCTATTGAAGAACTTGATAATGTAATATATTTTGAAGAAGAAGATGTTTTATCTTATGCACCAGTTGCAAAAGATAAAGTAGATACTGGAATGACTATTAGAGAAATATGTGATGCTGCAGTTAGACAAAGCGATAATACTGCTGGAAATCTACAATTTACTCTTCTTGATGGACCTAATGGTTTTAAACAATCATTAAGTAAAATTGGTGATACTGTAAGTGAGCCTTCTAGAATAGAAACTGAATTGAATGATGCTGTACCTGGCGATATAAGAGATACTAGTACTCCTAAACAATTGGCTTTAAATTTAAAAGAATATGCAACTGGAGATATATTGTCAGATGATAAAAAAGAGATTTTTATAGATTGGATGTCAAATAATGCAACTGGTGATGAATTAATTCGCGCTGGTGTACCAAGTGATTGGATTGTGGCAGATAAAAGTGGTGCTGGTTCTTACGGAACACGAAATGATATCGCTATTGTAACACCCCCAAATAAAAAACCTATATTTGTAGCTGTACTTTCAAAAAAAGCAGAACAAGATGCAGAATATGACAATAAACTGATAGCAGATGCCACAAAAATCATCTTTGATTTAATATCATAAAAATTGATTCACTCAAAAATAAATTAATATACCAAAATACAATTACAAAAGTTTTATCTTAGAAACTCTCAAAAAGAACCATAGATAAGATTCTTCTATGACGATATAGGTGAAATACTTGAATTCAAGCATTTCACCTTTTTTGTAAGGATATGTAGAAAAGTCTATAAATAAGGATGCTTCTATAACAATTTGGAATACTTAAAATTAGAGATTTGAACCTTATGTTATAAATACTATCTATCTAACGGGTATCGATAACAGGCGGCTTTTCAAACATTTTAACCAAGATATTGATTTACTCTGAAATCCTATTTCATATATAATACTCAGTTTATCATAGTTCTGCGCTCAGTTCCGAATGGTATTAGTTTACCTTTTGCTTGCTTCGAAAGTAAAGCAATATAGTATCTTTAGCAAGGCAGTATTGATTTGAAGTACACTCCTTTGCTTATTTAGCTTTCTATAGGTCGCATTCAAATATTCCACCTTGTTTGACGACAGATTTCGGCATAATAGGTTTGATGAAAAAGCCTTTAAACACATTTTAAGAGGTCTAAAAATTCAAGTCGTTAAAAAAGTGATAGTGATAATAGATAACACCAATTAAAATGCAAAAAAACTTTATCTTTCTTTCGTTTTTTATGTTTTTTATTCAACCGGAGAAATTGATAAAGCTGGATATTACTACAAATTAGAAATATAAATCTAATCTATCAAATATGGAGGAATGACTATGAAAAAAATATTTGCACTTGCTTTTTGTTTTGTAATGAGTAGCTTTGTTTTGGCGGGCTGCTCGGGAAAAGCGAACCTTTTGAGAAAAAAAGTTTTACGCCGGATACAAAGGTCAACGAAATAAATCTTGATGTGAGGGACAGAGAAATTGAAGTAACACTATCTGACGACGAACAGGTGCATATCCAATATTCTGAAAACAGCAAAGAGTATTATGATATTTCTGTTTCCGATGGAAATGTGCTGACTATGGTAAATGCCAACAACAAAGAATGGACGGATTATATCGGGGGAAAACCCTCTACCAAAGATCGGAAAATCGTATTACAAATGCCGACTACACTTCTGGATACTGTTACGCTATCTACGACAAATGAAGATATATCACTTCCAGTATTGGCTGTTACGGGAAGCATTGATATTTCGACTAACGACGGAAACATCACTTTTGAGAGCTTAGATGTAGGAAATACCTTGACTTTGACCGTTAAAAATGGGGATATTTCTGGCATGATTGGAAGCAGGTATGAGGATTTCGTCATTCAATCAGAAGTCAAAAAAGGTGATAGCAGTTTGCCAAAACATAAAGATATTGGTAAAAAAACACTAAAAGTACTTTGCAATAACGGTGATGTTGATGTTACGTTTGTGGTATAAATAAAAAAATATAAAGACAGGAGAAAAGATAATAATGATAACAAAGAATAAATTTTATTTGAAAATGATATTTACAGCATGTATATGTGCAATTATTTTAACTGGCTGTGGTAGTAAGTATACTGTAGAGGAAAAAAGCTTGGTTGAAAACCAAAAAGAAAATCAAGAAACACTGGAAAATGGAGTAAACAGAACTTCTATGGAAAAAAGTATGGAATTTTCCGATGAAAGCACAGAGAAAATACCAGAAATAGTAGAGGTAGACTGGTCAGAGTATTTTAATGGATTGAATGGAACAGCAGTTATATATGATGCATCCAATAAAAAATATACAATTTATAATCGTGATCTTGCAATTACAAGAAGTTCACCATGTTCGACATTTAAAATTATTTCTTCTTTGATTGCCTTAGAAAACGGAATTATTGAAACGGAAAACTCTACTAAAACATGGAGTGGTGAAATATTTTGGAATGAAGATTGGAATAAAGATATTGATTTTCAAGAAGCTTTTCGTACTTCTTGTGTATGGTATTTCAGACAGGTCATTGATGATATTGGAGAAGATTTAATGCAGAAGGAATTAGATAAGCTCCAATATGGTAATTGTGATATTTCTGATTGGGAGGGACGATTAAATACAAATAATAGTAATAGAGCTTTGACGGGCTTTTGGATTGAATCTTCTTTAATGATTTCACCCAAAGAACAAGTGGAAGTAATGGAGCATATCTTTGGAAAAGAATCGAATTATTCAGAAGAAACACAGAATACATTAAAGCAAGTTATGCTTTTATCAGAGGTTGATAGTACTGACATTTCTATATATGGAAAAACCGGAATGGGAAAAGTCGATGGTATTGTTGTTGACGCTTGGTTTACAGGGGTTGCGGAAAGTAAAACAGGAGATGTGTATTTTTGTGTGCGTCTTGGAAGAACTGATGGTATGAATGTATCCAGCACATTGGCAAAAGAAATAGCAATCGATTTGGTTCAAATAACATTACAATAAATACAAAATGAAATATAGTTAACTAGATAGTGTCTACACGAGTTTATGCCAAAATTGCACACCAATGGCAATGCAATAAATTTGCACTACTGCTAGAAATAATACTGTGCTTTCGCACAAAAACACCTCACTTCACATGTAGATAATCTAATTAAAATCAAATACGAAATGCTAAACCAAAATGCTACAATTACTGCAAGAAGCGACCCCATAATACATAGCATAATTTTCGAGACCGTTTCAAGTTTTGTGTAAACGTTAAAAACTGATATAAGATTTGTGAATAGTTACAATGGGCAGAGCCGATTTTCCGGATTCTGCCCATATCTGCATTATACAGTAGTTTTTAGGCATGTCAATAAAACCTGCCTAAAATTGACTGCTTTACAGGTTCCGCCCTGCCAGACGTTCTTCAAAATAAATTTCAAGCTGGGAATGGATCTGTCCCCAGTCCTGCCTGTGTCCGGTCCATTTTTTCGTGATATCCATGGTTGCCAGATACAGCATTTTCAAAAGGCTGTCATCCGACGGAAATACCGCCTTGCTTTTAGTCACTTTCCGGAGCTGGCGGTTGAATCCTTCAATGGCATTTGTGGTATAAATCAGCCGTCTTACTGCCTCCGGATATTTGAAATAAGTGGACAGGGTTGCCCAATTATCATGCCAGGATTTATAGATTTTTGGGTACTTGGAATCCCATTTATCTTTGAACAATTCTAACTCATTTAAAGCGGTTTCTTCCGTTGGAGCCGCATATACAAGCTTCAGATCAGCCATCAGTTTTTTGATATCTTTGTAGGAGACAAACTTCGTTGAATTGCGGATCTGGTGAATGATACACTGCTGAATCTCTGTTTTTGGATAAACCGCCTCGATTGCCTGTGGAAATCCATTTAAACCATCAACGCATGCAATCAGGATATCCTCAACGCCTCTGTTTTTTAATCCATTCATGATAGAAAGCCAGAACTTTGCACTTTCGTTTTCCCCAACATACATTCCAAGGACATCTTTTTTTCCATTCATGTCGATACCAAGAGCAATGTAAACCGCACGTTTTACAATACGTCCTTCACTGCGGACATGATAATGGATTGCATCCATAAATACTACAGCATACACTTCTTCCAGAGGGCGTTCCTGCCATTCTTTTACAATCGGCAGGATTTTATCTGTGATCCTGCTGATTGTACTGTCAGAAATATCAATATCATATAATTCACGCATGTGGGATTCAATGTCTCCAGTTGTCATTCCCTTGGCATACATGGAAAGTATTTTTTCTTCCATGTCCTGAGTTACGGTATTTTGATATTTTTTAATCAGCTGTGGTTCATAATCACCGTTACGATCCCTTGGAATCGCCACATCCATATCTCCATAACTGGTGTGCATGGTTTTGCTGGAATGTCCATTTCTACTGTTGTCTGTTTCTTTGTTTCGGTAGTCATACTTGGAATATCCTAATTCCTCATCCAGTTCTTCATCCAAAGCACCTTCCAAAAGGACAGACATCATGTCACGCATGATGCTATTTACATCGGTACCATCTTTGATGCTGATATCATTATTTTTCAGATAGTCACGCATCATTTCTCTCATTGCTGCTTTTTGTGGGCTGTCTTTTCTTCTTGCCATAAAAATAACCTCCAAACTGAGTAATTTTATCTTACATCAGTTTGGAGGTTTACACAAACTTTAGGATACTCCCTAATTTTCAAAAATTTCTTCATTGTTATAACACTCCTTTTAATGTCCACGTATATCCAGTTCTTCCAATAGAGAATTTCCGCTTCCCCATGAATATAGAATGTAATAACCGCTATCCTTTATTTCTTCCGAAAATTGTAGTGTCTCGTGATCAATCACCTCAATGGACTGCCCTTCCTGAGTTTCCACCAAACATTCCCATTCATTACTTCTGTAACCTGAATAGTAAGCATCCAATTCTTCCAAAGACAAATCACTTCGAATTAAAATTGCTCCGAAATACTGCATTCCATTTCCGTTACCCGTCAGCTTCCCAGCCTGTGACAACGACTCTATCAATTCTGTTTCCTCTGGCAACGGGATTTCACATAATGCCTTTTCCACCTTATAGGCTGTATGGTTATTTATAAGTGGAATTGAAATCACACTGCCTATCAATACAACTGCTGCCAATATTCCAACTAATTTTAATTTTTTCATTCCATCCTCCTTTCTCTTACGCCCGTAAGATTACCATAGAATACCACTATTATCAAATCATTCTTCTGTTGCTATTCACGAATTCGGTATTGGTAGTCTGGTATATGCATAATTCCGTCATTTAAGATTTCATTCCCCAAATATTGAAAGCTACCATCATCAGCAAACTTTACTGTAAGTTCATGGGTTATGACCGCATCATCACAAATGACCATATCACACACCGCATCCACCGTTAATGTCACTGTTCCATCCTCATTTTCTTTGATATCAATAACCTCCGGCAACGAAGTTCCAAAAAAAGTTGGTGCATAGTTAAGGCAGCCTAGTCGTACCCATACATAAGTCTGATTTTTTTCATCAAATACCGCATATTCCTGAATTTGCTCTGCTGTTACCGGAAGATATTCCATGATCAAACTCTCAAATTCTTCTTTTGGTATTCCATTTGGATAATCCTCGGCATCAAACGCTTTCTGATGTTTCATGGCATACAGATATTCATATATTCCATTATAGTCCAGTTTTTCCATATGGTCGGTATCCCAATTCGAGCATAAAAGATTATTTCCCTGATACCCCAGACCTTGTACGCATCGTTCTGACATTTCCCGTTGTTCCTTAGATAATGGCTTTATTCTTACCAGACAGCTTCCGTCAACAATCTCTGTAACCTCCGGCGGTTCCGGAACACATAATTCATAACAAAACCATCCTTTATCCGTATATTTCCACTCCTTTATTCTGGTGTAGGATATATAGGACATTCCCGACTTACCATTCTTATTCCATACGCTTCCTGCACTTACAACATACATATCCGTTCCATCATAAATGTATTTTATTCTACCAATTCCACCATCACTATGTATCTCATAAACTACTACAGAACCACGTTCCCCAGCCGTGCAATTCTCAAGATAAGAATCCACACTTTCATAATTTCCCATATTGGAGTATGTTACCAAAGTGGAAACCGGACATCCCGTTTCCATTAACCTTTTCTGCATTTCCAGAACCGTTTCATCATTCAGAACCACATTTGATGCTGTCCCTTTATCTGCATCCTTATAAATGTCAAAAATAAGTTCCATCATTTTTTTGCAGTCATTCGCAGCTTCTTTTTCCTCCTGTTCATCCACTGGAAGTCCATAGCCCTTTTCCCACTGCTCTGCAGCTTCTTCCTCAGCGCTTTTTGTTTCCTCCGTGGGAGATACTTCTTCCGTATCTTCCGCAAGAGTTTCACCCACAACACTCTTTTCTTTTCCGCAGGCACATACGAAACACCCAATCAGAAATACCATAATCAGTAGAATACTTTTTTTCCTTAATACCATAAAATCATCCTTTCGTTCTTGCTATCGGTGGCAGTTCCAATTCTATTTGCTCTATGGAATTAGAAAGATATCTGAACGTTCCATCTTCAAATGGTTGGACCACAACCGTGTTTCTAAAAGCGAGATCGGAATTATAATCCGGCCATACTCCATCAACGATAAGCGTAATTGTTCCATCCGCATTTTCTGTATAATCAACCACCTCTCCAAAGGGCGGATATGGGCTGGCATAAATCATTTCATATTCATAACTGTTGCTGCCCTCATCATATCCACGATGCTCTCTCAACTGTTCCACCGATACAGGAAAATAGGTGGTCATAATCTTTTCAAATTCCTCTGCCGAAATTTTCCAATCTTCCGTTTTCAAATTTTCACCTGTATAAATCCGATAAATATCTTCATACATACAAGGCATCAGTATGTCCTCCACATTATTACTGTCCCAGTTTGTGACAAGCACGTTGTAATTCACATAGCTTAGTCCCGATATGTATTTTTCCGTCAATTTCCGGCAGTCTTCCGGAAGCGATTCTATTCTCCAATACTGTCTCAAACTTGCATGTGCAATCACATATTCATATGCATAGATAAAATACCCTTTTTCAGTAAGTTTGATTTCAGCTACATTACTTACCGAAGTTCCCTGTATTTCAGGTACTCCACCTTCCTTCCAACGAACTCCTATATAATAAGTCTGCAGCTTACCTTTCCGATAAATAAAAGTAACTGCTCCAATCAACCCATCTCTATGCACTTCGAATACCGTAACCATCGAGTCCCGTCCATCCAAGTAATCTGAATAGAATGCTTCGATTGCTTCATGATTTTGCATAGCAGTATCTTCTTCAACACTTACCAGACCTCTTTTTCCCAAGGCTTCCACTACGTTCTTTCTCTGTTCGCCAGAAAACTCACTGATACCGGAAGAATAGTTTGCTGCATCTGCAATTACGAAATCCTTATATATTTCGCTGACTGATTCGGCTGCTGACAACACCTTACTTTGTAATTGCTCCTTTTCCTCATCTGAAATAAGGCAATCTTTGGATTGTGGAATGAACCAATATGCTGACTCTGTAGAAGTTTCCGCATCTGCTTCTGTTGTTGCTTCACTGTTTTCGATTTCTACAGGTGGCTCCCATACTTCTTCCGCCACTTTTCGTTCCTCTGTATGCAGTTTTCCCCAACAGATCACCCCGGCTATAACAGCAAACAACAATATCAAAATTGGGAGTCCACACTTTTTAAGCAACCATTTCACATCTTCCATCATTCGCCTCCATATATTTCTTCCCATTCTTCGGCTGTCAAACGAGGGGTATGCCATGTTTCCCTGTAATTATCCTCAGACGGTATAATTCGGTTAGACACATACTGTACGCCTCCATTCTCCAAAGGACGAACTACAACCTCGTGGGCAAATACTTTGGAATCACCCGCATAAGGAAACACCACGTTGGCTGTCAGCGTAAGTGTTCCATCGCTGTTTTTTGTAAATCCAACTACCTCTGAATATGGGTATTCCGGATACTCTACTTCCTCAAATCCTCTCGGTTTATATTCATAGGTTTCATCCTCTGCATAATAGATAGTTTTGGACTGTAATGTTTCACTATCGATATTGAAATATGCCATGATAACGCTTTCAAAGTCATCCTTGGGAATTCGATAAACAGCACCAACTCCTAAATTGTCATCTGCAACATAAGGGGTGTATGTCCCATTTACTTTTGGATAAAGAAGATCATACATATCATAGAAATTCAAATCCCCAAAATCATCCTCGCTCCAATCTACAATGAACATATTATTCTGTTCAAAGCCGATTGGAAGAAGATACTTCCGACTCAACTCTCTGTATGTTTCATCCAAAGGCTGTACCCGTAATGCGGTATGCTCCTCCGCTCCGCTCAATGTCAGTACATATAATTCTTCCGAAAACCAAACTCCTGAAAACATAAGATAACCATCTTCTGTATAATTCCAATACTCCGCCTGATAACTTCCTGTCACCTCTCGTTTCATGTTTCCGTTTTCGTACTTATAATAGCTTCTGACCACATCCACATTTCCGTCTTTTGTTTCCAAATCGTATTTTACAAATCCGCCCAAGTAACTGACCTCAATAATTGTTATTTCAGCCTCTTCCTGCGTATCCACCATTTCACAGAACCACTCTACCTGCTCTGCCTCAGTCATATCAATCTGATTTCTGCTGTCAACAGCCGGATACCCATTTTCTCCAAACCGATTTACAATGCTGCGAATCATTTCCAGATCAGCTATTTTATTTTCCTCTGCTGCCTTTTCATAAAGTTCCAAACAACATTCAATCATCTTTTCGGTTTCTTCTTCATCCTTTTGTCCCGGTAACTGCACCTCACTTATCGTTTCAACAACCGCTGTTTCCTCTTGGGGTGTATCACTACACCCCGAAACACTTACTATCAACATGAAACTAATTGCGGCTAAACCACTCTTCCAAAACCAAGCTGTCTTTTTTAACAACATATCCGCTGCCTCCTCTTCCTTTTACATCTTCCACCATACTGATAATCAATATAGGACGTTCCACCGTTTCTTCTGCTGTAAAAACCGCAAACCAACCTAATTCAGTACCGGAAGTATCATCTTTTGATGCCTTGATTTCTGCTGTACCCGTTTTCCCTGCCAGAACTATGTCATCCCGATGGGCTGCGTACCCTGTTCCATGAGAATCGTTTACAACCTTTTTCGTTCCCTCCAATACCCGACTTGCGGTTTCACTGGAAAACGCTCCTGATATCCAATACTCTGCAGATACCTCGTTCTGATAGACCAGATAAGGTTTTATGATGTTCCCCTCATTACAGAAAGCAGAATAGATACATGCCAAATGTAATGGATTCACTAAAACCTGTCCCTGACCGTAACCGCTGTCTGCCAACTGTATTTCTGTTTCAATACTTTCTGAATTGGAATACTGCGACTTTGCCATTTTAATCTCAAATGGCAGCTCCGCATTAAAGCCAAGCTGTGTCAGGGAACTTTCCATTTCCTCATAACCAATTTTTAATGCTGCCTTTGCAAAATAAATATTATCGGAATAAATCAAAGCGTTCTCTAAAATAACTGGTTCATATGCATGAAGGGTAGTTACATAATAAGACCCCCACGATGCATCTTTTTGCCAGCTTAATCCTACATTACCATAATCTTCATTTGGATCAATTGCTCCTGATTCCAAACCGACCGCAGCCGTAACTGGCTTGAATGTCGAACCGGGACACCAGACTTGCCGGAACCGATTATACATAGGCTTATCCTCGTCATCATTCAATGCTGTCCACTGCTCACTGGACAATCCCATGATAAAATCATTATTGTCATAAGATGGTGTACTGACCAAAGCCAGTACTTCTCCGGTATATGGATTCATGGCTACAGAGCAGCTCTTGTCTTCCTGAAACTGCTCATATAAGGCAATCTGCAAACTGGCATCTATCGTCAGCTTAATGTCCTGACCGTGCTGCACTAAAATACAAGCAAGTTCTTCTTTCTCTTTGCCTTCCGAATTCACAATGTATATCCTGCAGCCGTTTTGCCCTTTCAGTTCCTTTTCAAACAGACCTTCCATTCCGCTTCTGCCAATCACACTGTTAGCTGTATATCCCTCTCCTGCATGTTCTTCTAAATCCTCTGCAGTAACGCTTTGTACATACCCTACCAAATGTGCAGCCGCTTCACCTAAAGGATACTCACGAACTTCAACGTCAGATATCATTACTCCGGGAATTGCCAGCAAACTTTCGTGCCTTTCTTTCTCCTTCAATACATCTTCGTCCGGTTCTACTTTTAGCAGTTCGATTTCTTCCACTCTCGGAATCGTTTTTATTGGAACAAAAGAATCATCTTTTACCCACTGTGCTGACAATTTCTTCTCTATCACTTCCGGCGTGGTTTCCAGTAATTCTGCAATCTTGGCGATTGCTTCCTCCCTGTTCTCCAATTTTCCCGGAACGATTCCAACCGAAGATGCAGTTCCTTTTCCAGCAAGCACTCGTCCATTCCTATCTAGAATTTCTCCCCGGTTTGCCTGTGTCGTTAAAACTCTTACCTTATCAGTAGAAGCTAAATTCGGAAAGATCAGTGAATTATCCCAAACCAACTTATACCCGTCTTCGCCCTCCAGAAAAAATGCTTCATTCTCAAAGCTGATTTCTCCTGCAACCGTATCAAAAGATGTCTGATAAGTTACGGTCAGTTGCTCTTCGTCATATGCGATAATCTCGACCGCCATATTCTGGATTTCAATACCTTCGTAAATAGCTGAATTGCGTTTTATGAAATCCTCCTGACTGACATTGCCAGATGCCTCAATATGGAGCATCTTATACATTTGCTCATACTCCTGTGCCGGGATGTGATTCATGTATTCAACCAGAAGTTCTTCTGGTGTTTTCCACACATCCTCCTTTTTGAACATTTCTGCCACACATACCGCAACAGTAATCGCAGCCATTCCTATAACAGCAATCGCAATCCATAGGAGCCTGCTTTTCTTTCTTTTATGTCTGCTTTTTCCTTTCTTCATATTGACCTCCATTCATTTTGCTTTGCTGATATGGCAAATAACGAGTCAAGCGGCATTCATGCTTGCATGAAATGCCATTTAACGAGTATGACCATTGAGACGATAGTCGAAATGGTCATATTCTATTTTCAATGTTCATTACTCGCTTTCAAAATATTACATTCGTAAGATTTTGGAACAAAAAAATTTTCCTTTTGTTCTGTTCTACTCTTCATCCTTCCTTTTTATTTATTACATGTGTAAGATTTCACATCAAAAAAATATTTTTGAAACCCACTGCACTTGTGTAAATATTACATCAGTAAGATTTATAAGTCAAGTTATCTTTATATAAAAAGGCTCCTGCCAGAAGGTATCACACATTTTCGCAAAAGTGATACCTTTTAGCAAAAGCCTATTATTCAGCAGAGTCTTGCACCACCCCACTGTTTCAATATTCAAATATTTCTTTCAAAAGATCGGAAAACACACATCTCAAACTCTTTGAAATACAATGCTTCCCCGCATTTTCTATATCGTCATATTGATATTATTACTTTACTATCCACATTTACTATCCGCCACACCCTTTGGGAGTGGTAAAAAACAACCTTAGCAAGCACTGCCTGTGTCATGACACAGGCGAAATTCCCCACACTTTCCTATCGTATATGCGTGTGAATTTCCATAGGGAAGTATCCCTAACCCTCTTTTATTTTTTCTTTGATTTTCCTGTGGAATACCTTGACCTTTCCTGCCACTTTTGCTACAATCTGCTGTGGGTAATTACACCCAAAACTGAATAAAACCTGAAACGAACTGTTGTAAAAATCGAACATTTTACAGCAGTTTTTTTGTACCCAAAAGTAAGAAAGGAAGTGGCAGAAATGGCAAAGCGAAACCGCACCAATCCGGTGCAATTTTATCTCAGCGATGATGAGCAGTACATCCTCAACACCAAGTTCAAAGCATCCGGCATGAAGAGTATGTCTGCTTTCCTGCGCAAGCTGATCTTATATGGATATGTGTATGATGTCGATTACAGTTATCTGCGAAATTACAATACAGAACTGGGACGTATCAGCTCCAGTTTAAACCAGATCGCAAAGAGGGTAAACAGCACCGGAAACATTTATCAGGAGGACATAGACGAAGTAAAGGAGTTGATGAATGAGGTATGGCATACACAAAAATCCATGCTATCAAAGCAACCGTTGATAAAGCCATAGAATATATCTGTAACCCAGACAAAACCGATGAACAAATCTATGTTTCGTCTTATGCGTGTGCGCCCGAAACTGCGGCGATTGACTTTAAATATACGCTTGACCATTGCAGGGAAAACAGTCCCAACAAAGCCTATCATCTCATACAGGCTTTTGCTCCGGGCGAGGTCGGTTATGAGGAAGCACACCGCATCGGAAAAGAGCTTGCAGACAAGGTTTTAGAGGGGAAATATTCGTATGTTGTCACCACGCATATTGATAAGGGGCATATACACAACCATATCATCTTCTGTGCGGCTGATAACATCGAATACAATAAATACCATGACTGCACACAGACTTACCACCGCATCCGCCACCTGAGTGATAAACTGTGCAAAGAACACAATCTTTCTGTCATCATTCCCGGTGGTGAACGTGGCAAAAAATACAAGGAATGGCAGTCTGATCAGAATGGTTCAACCTGGAAAACACAGCTCAGGCGGGACATCAATTTCTGTATCAAATCAGCTTCCACTTACGAAGAATTTCTGCTTCTGATGCGGGCAAAAGGTTACGAAATCAAAGGGGAAACTTTTGGAGAAGATGCTGCGAAATATATCTCTTTCCGACCTCTGGACAAGGAGCGTTTTGTGCGTGGCAGTGCTAGGTCTTTAGGGAAAGAATACACAAAGGAACGTATCCGGGAACGCATTGAAAAGAAGCGGGAACGAAAGGCAGTTATCCCGAAAAAGGATTACTCCACCCGCAGGCTCATTGACACCTCGGACGAGAAATTCCAGAACAGTCCCGGACTGCAACAGTGGGCGGCAATCGAGAATCTGAAAATCGCCGCACAAAGCTATAATGAAGCTGGTTCTCTCTCCGATTTGGAGCATAAGATTACTGTAAAAACCGAAGCGGGCAAGTCCGCCAAACAGAGCGTTGTGGAACTGGAACATCGCATGAAAGACCTTGCTGAAATCATCAAATATGCCGAGCAGTACAAAGACAACCGCTCCTATCATATCGCCTACAAGAAAGCCAAGAACCCGGACGCTTATTTTCGCAGATACGAGAGCCAGATCATCCTATATGGCGGTGCAAGACGGGTGCTTGAACAGGCAGGCATCAAGCTAAAAGGATTGAATGTGGATAAGCTGCGAGCCGAATATCAGGCATTGGAAACGCAGAAAAAAGAACTGACCGCTACTTACAAGAGCTGTGAAAAAGAGGTGCGGGATTTGAAGCGGAAACAGGAAAATCTTGACCGGTATCTCGGACGGGCACAAACCGATCCGGTGCAGGAACAATTTAAGAAAAAGAATAATCCTATCTTGTAGCTTGTTAATAATGACACCATGTATTATACTTAATTTATTACCACAAACACTTAGGAGATACTATGGCGAAAACAGACTATAAATCAACTGATGCCTTAATGCGGCATCTTAGAAATAACGGAATTTCCATCTCAGGGACTTCTCAAAAGCAGCAACTGATCAATACAGGATATTTTCATGGTTATAAGGGATACCGCTTTTTTGTATCATCCTCAAACCGCCTTCCATTTACCTCATACAATGAGATCAACGCAACCATACAATATGACACAAAACTAAAGTCTCTTTTATATGGAAAAATGATGTTTATTGAAACTGCCCTTAAAAATATTGCATTAAACACAATTATGACAGAAATAGATTCAAGCAGTGTCTATGATATGTATGATAAAGCAATCAGCAGTTACAAAAATGCTCCGGCTGGAACTCGCGAAGATATAAAAAAGAAATACCAAAATAACAAACTGAATCTCCAAGGTTCCATACAAAATGCCATAGCCGCTGCATACCGCAAAGAAAACCCTAAAATCACCCATTTTTATAATAATGTCAACTATAATGAGGTTCCAATTTGGGCAATTTTCGAAATTCTTACTATGGGCGATTTTGGTTATCTACTTTCCTGTCTGACTATTGATATGCGTGAAAAAGTATCCCGTTCAATCGGCATAAATCTATCCAGTGATACCTATCGGGAATTGCTTTATAAATATGTATATGCCTTAAAGGATCTGAGAAATGCTATTGCCCATAATGATGTAGTATACGATACCCGTTTCAAAAAAATGGATCCATCCAGACCAATGAAACAGTGTCTGATTTTAGAAATGGGAATGCCTTACATAAATTTCAAAACTATTGGTGACTATATTATTCTCATTTGTTATTACTTGAAATTACTGAAAGTTTCTAAAACTGAGATTAAATCATTTATTCGAGAATTTGAAAAGATCACACGAGAATACGAAGCATCCGTAAACCCGAATGTTTCAGCTATTACCATTCATCCCGATTTGTTTTCTCGGCTGGGCATCTTGAAAAATGCCATATAATGCTTGCATATTTCACTTGTATATAGTATATTATAGATAGCAATTGGGGTATGTGTTTGCGGACACATACTTGGAGGAGTCGGAGTAATCCGGCTCCTCTTTAATTTTCAACAAAAAAGATGGTAGCCAAAAGGATATTTCCTAATGACTACCATCTTTTTATTCTGCCGCTTCTAACACTAATTCTGCAAATTCTTTATCATTCATGCCTTCTAATTTTTCTAATACCTGCCCGGCAATATCTTCCATATCGCTGTCCTTTATGTGCGGCATTACCCGTCTGATTTCTTCCATCATCTTCATTCTGTTCTGTGTCTCAAAAACACACATGAAATTGATTTCTTCTACTGTGAATTTATTCATCATCCTACATCTCCCTATGTGAATTTTTTGATTTTTCCAGTTCCTTCGTATCCTTATTGTTTCCCTGTGCCGCTTCCTTCTGCTTGGCTGCCAATCTCTCCTTTAAGGAAGAACGTGCTTCCGGCTTTTCCTGCTGTTCTTTCTTTTCTTCTTCACGATTGAATTTTTCCACTCCATTGTTGAGCCTCTCATCAATCATGTTATAATTCTGCTCCTCCAGTTCCTCAATCTTAGCAAGCGGCTTGTACTCTGCCAATTTCACAAGCAGTTCCTTTGCCTGTCTCTCACTGTCCTCGTCTATCCCCTCGTCAATAGATGCCTGTAAGAAAATACTTAGAGGTTTCACATTTCCAGTTCTTATATCATCAGCAATCATTTGTATCTGTGATTCTCTGTCTGATACCGAATCTCTATATCCATATGTATCAATCTCATAAGATAGCTGATCAAGTTCTGCCGCAAGTGCCTGTATTTTCTGCTCTTTTGTTTCCCGGTCATTGACCTCTTTCTCCGGAAAGGCTGCAATCAATTTCTTTAGTGCATCCTGCACTTTCGGAGTGTCCCGAAGCTCCGGTGTGTAATTCAGGAAATCAACATCAATACATTTTCCACTCAAAATGTCCGCCTGCTCATCTTCCCATTCTTCTGTTCCCTCGATGTGCATATTCACACCAAGCGAATGGATACCGTTCATCCGGGACGGATCAATGGCTTGATAAATCTGAATGGCTTCCTCAATCGTTTCTATCCCCTCATGATATTCTCCAATATTGTGAAATTCGCCACATTCTGCCACTGTAAATGTCACATGGACGGTCTCCGGCTCAATAACAGGTTCATTTGCCAGTTCCGTCTGCTCTGTCGGTTCCTGTTCCCGCCCTTGTGTTACAAGCTGTGTATTGACCTGTTCCTGCTGTGCCTTCTCCTGCAGATAGGTTTCCACTTCTGGCAGATAAGTCTCCAATGTTCCGGTTCTGCTCTCTGTAATCGGGTTAATATCTACCTGTATGCCTGCAATATAAATGCTGTCCTCATGGAGCATATTAAAAAGGTCATCTTCTCTGGTGGAGCCTGTGTATTCCACAACCACATCCAAATCCGAATTTTCCTGCTCAATACCTCTGCATCGGCTCCCGACTACCACTACATCCACGATTTTCGCATCCAGACCGTATTCATCAATCTGCGACTGCACATAAGCATACACTGTTTTTTCTATATCGTCCGCACTCTGTCCGTCCAGACTATGAAACAATTCTTCTGTCTTTGCCCGGAAATCTGCAACCACATCCGGATTGTTCTCTCTGAATTCTGCCTGCTTTGCTTCCAAATCTGTCTGTTCCACTTCCTCGGCTTTCTCCGAAAGTTCCTCAAAATCAACAATCTCTGCTTCGGAACCTGCATACACCTCGCCCTGCAAAAATTCATCACGATAATACTGCTCTGTGACCGCTGAAAACCTCGGTTCTTTCAAATCCGCAATCACCATATCCATTGCACGCTGAATCGTAATATCCGGGTTATCGTAGACACCGCCATCCAGTAAATGATACTGCTCATTCAGAATGGAGTAATCGTATCCCTCATCACATTCATGCATCAGGATATAACGGTCTGCGATATGAACCGCAAGCTCCGTCTCTATCTCATTTTCCTTGCCCTCCAGTGTCAGCATGAACTTCGGCAGTTCTGTAAATCCAAAAGAATCTACAAAGTGTGCGCTGTTTTCCCCGTTCTCATGTAATACCACAATATCGCTGACCGACAGTGAATGTGCCTTGTAGTCTGCCGGATGGTCAATATTAAGCTTTTTATAGATTGCTTCCAGTGTTTCCGATTGCGTCCGTCCCTGCAATTCTGACAATTCGCCCAAATACACCAGTTTATAATTTTCCGGCAATACCGCATCAAAATTGTCTTTGGTTATTCCCATACGCTTCAGGCTTTCCGTTCCCTCAAAGCGGAACTTGTCCAGTTCGGGATTATCCTTTAACTGGTAAATACCGTATTTATCGGTATTTCCATATAAAAGTAGTGCTTCCCTGTTGGAATTACTCTCTGTAAGTTCTTCCTGCATCATGAGAAGTTTCCGTTCATTCTGCCAGTCCCCTTTTTCTATTCCGCACATTCCATCATGCTCTAAAATCTGTTTTCTATCAGCTACAGTACTCTCGGAACCATCCGTATGCAAAAGATACACAGGCAAGTCATGGTCAAATAGTTCCAATGCCCTTTCCTGTGTTAGTGGAAGCATTTCAATCCATGTATAGCCATACTCCTGCATTTCAGATATTCCGACCATGCTATCCGGAAGTGCGTCGATTTCTGCTTGTGCATCTATCATTGCTAATGCAACATCCTGATTTCCATCCACTTCCTGTGCATAGATATGTTCTGCAAGCTCCCTTGTTTTCTCCATATCCCCCAGCTTATACGCATAATTCACAATCAGATTTCTTTCATCATCGGAAAAGGCAGGCTGTCCATGCTCCAACCGGTTAATGATATGCTCTGCCTGTTGCATGACAGACAATTCCTCCGCATCCGTCAGACCTGCATCAAAATCGTATTCATAATCCCAAAAGTCCGTCATATTTCCATTTAATTCCTTACTACTGGACGCAAGTAATGTGATTTCCGCTCCCTGTTTTTCCATATATGAAAGGTAATTGCCATCCCATTCTTTTTCATCAAGAGAAGCCATATCTTTAAGCATTTTTCCGACATCATCCCTTAACATATTTGTGATTTTCAAAACCTCCCATTCGCTTTCAAAAATGGAAGCGAACTTAACAACCACATCATCGGCATTGATCGGCTCCATTGCCTTATCATAGACCGCCTTTCTCTCCTTCATATCAATCAGCTCATCTGTATCCGTGTTATAACGCACATCCAGATGATACTCTCCGTACTCTCTGGAATCCTGATTGCCGATTTCCGTTGTCCATGCACCCCTGCTTTCCAAATATGCCTGTATGCTCAACTTGTCATCGTCTGTCATTTCTGACAATGCCTGCATCAGTTCTGGTCTGTCCATGCCATATACATCAAGCAGACTGAACTCTGAAAGGTCAGTATTCTGTATGAGGAGAATACTTTCCTTTGTCTGTTCCTGTGATACTTCCCTGTTCCTTTGTAATTCCTGTAATTGTTCCTCTATCCCGGTAATCAACTCCGAAGCTGTCCTGCGTATCGTATCCATGGAAGATCTAAGTTCTTTGGTATCTCTTCCGCTGCTCCAACCTGCAATATACCCAAAAGAATAATCAGAGGTATCTATACCAAAATGCTGACATACTGTATAAGCTATGCTCTCAGCTTCCACTTCTTTGGTATTGCGGTCTTTTTTCATCTGCTCATCCTGCTCCACTTCCTTGCTATGCAGCTTGGAGTGAACCACCTCATGGATCATTGTCTTTAAGGTCTGGCTCTCGCTCATGTTTTCCTGTACCGCAATCCGCTTTGCTTCCCTATCATAATAGCCTTTGGAATCTCCGGCTATCTCCTCCAGTTCAATCGGTACTGGTGAAATGGCTTCTACTGCACGAATCATATCCTGATACCCTTCCACATCTGAAAGAAGCTCCTTTGCCGCAAGTTCCGGTATCGGCTTTCCGTCTGTCTGTGCCACATCAAAAACGGATACTGCCCGGAATGCCGGAATTGTTATCTCGACTTCCTCTTTCTGCGGATTTCCGTCCTTATCAAGCAACAACTCTTGTGTAACCGGATCAATCTTATCCCGTTCCTCTTTGATTTTATAGGGTGCAGGTGCAAGGATACGGATTGCCTTTTCCCCTTTATTTACATGACGCTCAAAATTCTTCTGCCAAGCCTTGTATCCGGCCACTAACGTAGCGTCAGGCTTTTGCATCGCAATTAAGAGCGTGTTGTTAAAACTGTAATTATGAAATTTTGACATCGTTCTAAGATAATTGCAGTAACTGTCACTGTTGAATAAATCCTGCAATCCCTGCTCCAGTTTATCCGTAAGCTCCTGCACACGCTGTTTTTCTGTATTATTTTCTGCCATAAATGACCTCCATTTTGTACGATAAAAGGCAGCCACCACTGACTGCCTTTACATCAACTGCTATAACATTTTTAATAATCCTGCTTTTATTCCCAACCCGAATAGTGCTGACAGGTTGGGAATAAAGTTGGGAATAAAACTTTTTTTATAAAATCTGATCTTTCCCCTTTGCCTTATCCACTGCATCCCTTCCTGCAGGTGTCCCGGACACCCTTGCCTTCATTGCTGCGAGTTTTTCTTGCAATGAAGTCCGTTCTGCAGGTCGGTCTGCAAGTCTGCGTTCTCCTTCTGGTGCTGCTTTTTCCAAATTGCTCTGCTTGATTGGCATATCCGCAACCACTTCCTCCCGGTTATCCACTTTTTTCACATCTTCCTGTGGTTTTTCCGGTTCCGTGGCTTCGTCATCCATGCCAATCGCATCATCGCCCTTTTCATCCATGTTGAGTAAAGAATTAAGCTCTGCCAGACGCTCCAGTTTCTCGGCAAGTTCTGCTTCCTGTGGAAATGGCTTGTCTACCTCTGCTTTTGCTGTTTCAAGCTGATGTTTCACATTGGATAGCTTCATCTGTGCTTCCTCAAGCTGTGAAGGCATGGCTTCCAGTACATTGTTGATTCTTGTGATATTTCCAAGCGGATCAGAGCCGACTTCCATCGGGTGGCTCATGGCTCCTTTGACATTCATCACAAATTTATTGTTAAAAGAATCAAAGGTTACATTCAGCTTAAATCCAAGATATTCACCTACATCCGCACTGGCATTGATGCCTTTAATCTCCTTACACATGGCTATGATTGCAGTTCCAGCTTCCTTTTTGTCGGTGTATGATTTTCCACCCACCTGCATAAAGAACTGCTCCTTATCCTCCGGCTTATTTTTCGCATATTTATTCATATCAGCGGTAAAGCCTTCGATACGCTCCTTGAAAATGGCGATCTGATGCGGATAATGTTGTGTGATGTTATCCTCCAGCCTGTACTTCTGACTGGTATGGTTTGCCTTCATCAGTTTCAGCTTTGATACCTGAATATCGAGATCCATTTTTTCTTTTATGTAGGGATTGCCTGTGGCAAGTGCCTTGACCTCCGCATAGGAAAGTGCCGCTTCATCCACATCCTCACAGCTTCGTACCGGAGATTTACTGGTCATAATCTGTCCGATGAATTTCTGCTTATTCTCAATGAGCTGCCACGAGTAACTGTCAAATGTACCTTCCGTAACATAACGAAATATCTTGACCTTATCATTCTGGTTGCCCTGTCGTAAGATTCTTCCCTCCTGCTGTTCAATGTCAGAAGGTCTCCAAGGCACATCCAAATGATGCAATGCAATCAGTCTGTCCTGCACATTCGTACCGGCTCCCATTTTGGCGGTGGAACCTAATAAAAAACGAACCTGTCCGCTTCTTACTTTTGCAAACAGCTCCGCTTTTCTGAGTTCTGTATTGGCATCATGGATAAATGCTATCTCATTCTCCGGCACTCCTTTTTCCATGAGCTTATTTTTTATATCCTCATACACATTGAAAGTGCCATCGCCCTTCGGTGTCGATAAATCACAGAAAATCAACTGTGCTGACTTCTGCTCTTTGGTATTTTCCCATATCTTATAGGCTTTCTCCACACAGGTTGACGCTTTGGAATTTTCCTCATCTGGAAGCATATCATTGAGCAGCCTCTGGTCAAGTGCCAGCTTTCTTCCGTCATTGGTAATCTTTAACATGTTGTCCTCGTAAGGCTGTACCTGCCTGTCCCGGACTGCTTCGGCACGTTCCGCAAGTGACGCTACCATGTCTTTCTGGAACTCACTCGGCTTTAGAACCACATTTTCATATTCTGCTTCCGGCACAGGAAGTTTTAACATATCCGGTGTCTGAATGTCCGCACTCTCCTTGAAAAGTGCAATCAGCTCCGGCAGATTGAAAAACTTCGCAAATCTTGTCTTTGCCCGGTATCCGGTTCCTTCCGGTGCAAGCTCTATGGCTGTCTGTGTTTCTCCAAAAGAAGCCGCCCATGCGTCAAAATGTCCCAGTCCCAGCTTTTGGAGCGTTCCATACTGAAGATAACGCATATTCGTGTAAAGCTCCGTCATGCTGTTGGAAATTGGCGTTCCGGTCGCAAAAGTTACACCCTTGCCGCCCGTGATTTCATCAAGATACTGGCACTTGGCAAACATATCAGATGACTTCTGTGCTTCTGTCTGTGCGATACCTGCCACATTCCTCATTTTCGTATAAAGGAACAGGTTCTTGTAATTGTGGCTCTCATCCACAAACAGCCTGTCTACACCCAACTGCTCAAAAGTCACGACATTATCCTTACGGCTCTGGTCATTTAACTTGTCAAGCCGCACCTGCAATGCTTTCCTCGATTTTTCCATCTGCTTAATGGTATAACGCTCCCCGTTGTCTCTTTTTGCCTGATCAATAGCAAGCTCAATCTCATCAATCTGTTTTTCGATTGTGGCTGCCTGTCTTTCCTGTGATAACGGGATTTTTTCAAACTGACTATGCCCGATAATAACGGCATCATAATCACCTGTTGCAATACGGGAACAAAATTTCTTACGGTTGGCGGGTTCAAAATCCTTTTTCGTTGCCGCAAGGATATTTGCTCCTGGATATAACCGTAAGAAATCACTTGCCCATTGTTCAGTCAGGTGGTTCGGCACCACGAATAATGACTTTTGGCATAGTCCCAGACGCTTGCTTTCCATTGCCGCCGCTGTCATTTCAAAGGTCTTTCCGGCACCAACGCAGTGTGCAAGCAGGGTATTATCCCCATACAGCACATGGGCAACCGCATTTTTCTGATGCGGCTTTAATTCAATATCCGGTGTCATACCCGGAAATTTCAGATGTGAACCGTCATATTCTCTTGGTCTGGTGGAATTGAAAAGCTCATTATATTTTGCCACAAGTGTCTGCCTGCGCTCCGGATCACGGAATACCCAGTCCTTAAATGCTTCCCTTATCGCTTCCTGCTTCTGGCTTGCAATCATGGTTTCCTTTTTATTAAGAACTCTTTTTTCCTTTCCATCTTCCTCAATGGTATCATAAACTCTTGTGTCTTTCAGATTTAAGGAATCTTCCAGTATCTTATAGGCATTTACCCGGCTTGTACCATAGGTCATGTTGACAAGCGTATTTCCAAAATCAGCGTTTTTCCCTTTAATGTTCCACTCTCCGGTCACACCCGAAAACTGCACCCCAATCGTATCTCTGCGGAATAAATGCTCCGGTGTCTGGAACGTATCACGCATGAAATCATTGATATATTTTGGATCAATCCATGTGGCACCAATACGCACCTCAATCTCCGATGCGTCCAGCTCCCTCGGCTGTACCTGCGTAAGAGCCTGCACATTTGGAGCATATTCCGGATGATTTTCTGCATAGGTTGCTGCAATGGCAAGTTTCTCACGCACATTTCCGCTGAGATACTGGTCTGCTGTCTCCCAGACATCGGTAAGCGGGTTCTGAAAAATAACACCACGAAGCTCCTCAATCAGCGTATCCTTGTCCTTTTCAGTCAGCTCTGCCATATAATCAAGGTCGATTTTAGCTTTCTCTGCTAAAGATACTGCCAATGCTTCACTTGCAGTATCCACACTTGTGACCACCTCTGCCCTTTTAATGGTACGCTTCGTGAACATATCCGCTTTGCCCTTGAAATTGCCCTCATCATCAAGTTTTTCCAAAGAACACAACAGGCAATAACTGCTGTCCTGATTAAAGGCTCTCTTATTCGTCTGCGAATTGATCAGACCATATTTTTTCGAGAAAGAATCGTATAATGTGTTTAATTCCGCCTGTTTTCCCTTGATTGCCGCATCGGAATATTCCTCAAGCTGCATATCAATCAGCTCCTGCGTACAGTTACGGATTGCCACCATTCCCTTGATACGCTCTTTTGCGGTGTCTGATACTTCCACAGGCTTCATAACCGAGTTTTCACGGTAATATACCTCATTTTCAACTACGGTATAGCTGAAATTCTTGACGGACGGATCAGCCGGAATACTCTGCCTGCTCATGTCATCCGCAAGCTCCTCATCCAGATCAATCGTATCAATCTGTCCTGTAATATTTTCAAGTGCTTTTGCTAACTGCTCCGCAAAAGGTCTGCTGTCATCTGCCCTGCAGGTGCTTTCCACGCCATAAGGACCGGATACCATTTCCATCTTTCCTACGATCTGCTCCGGATGCTGTGCAAAGTAAGCGTTCATTGCAATGCCATCTGCATCCTCTCCCAGATGTACCCAGTCCGGCTCACGCTCTACCATGCGGTCACGCTTCTGGAAAAATAAAATATCCGAAGTGACCTCGGTTCCTGCATTTGCCTTAAATGCGGTGTTCGGAAGTCGGACTGCACCTAGCAGATCAGCTCTTTGTGCAAGGTATCTTCTGACCTCCGGACTTGCCTTGTCCATGGTTCCCTTGCTTGTGATAAAAGCAACCACACCACCGGGACGCACTTTATCCAACGTCTTTGCAAAGAAATAATCGTGTATCAGGAAATTGTTTTTATCATACTGCTTATCTGCCACCTTATACTGACCAAAAGGCACATTTCCGATTGCAACATCAAAGAAATCATTCGGATAATCGGTCTTTTCAAAGCCTTTGATCTGCACATCTGCCTGCGGATAAAGCTGCTTTGCAATGCGTCCGGTAATGCTGTCAAGCTCCACTCCGTAAAGCCTGCTCTCTTTCATGGAATCCGGCATCATACCGAAAAAGTTGCCGATACCCATGGAAGGCTCCAGTACATTTCCTTTGGAAAATCCCATTTTCTCCAATGTTTCATACATCTGGCGGATAATAACCGGACTTGTATAATGGGCATTCAAGGTACTCTCCCTTGCCATGCGGTACTCCTCCGGCGATAACAGTTCCTTTAACTGGTGATATTCTGCTGACCAGTTTGATTTGCTCTCGTCAAACGCATCGGCAAGACCACCCCAGCCGACATACTGGGATAAAATCTGCTGTTCTTCCGGTGTAGCATAACGGTTTTCGCCCTCAATCTGCTCCAACAACTTAATTGCCGCAACATTTCTCTGGAATTTTTCTTTTGGAGAACCTTCGCCCAATCGGTCATCGCTGATATGGAAATTGACAGCGTTACTTTTATCCGGTGCAGCCACATTTATTTCCTGTACAGTCTTATTCTCCTCTGCCGAAGGTGTAAGCGGCTCCCATTCTCCGGTAAGCACCTGTGACAGCATTTCCTCTGTCTTTCGGTCTGCTTCTCCATTCTCCAGACGCTCACGGGCAAACTGCGTATCTATACTGTCCAGTTCATCTTCAGTCTGTTCTGTAACAACATTCTGTTCCTTTTCATCAGGAAACTCCGCTTCTGCTTTCCTGCCACTTTCTGCAAGCTCATTGCCCCAGTCCATTGCTTCCTGCAAAGTCGAAAATGTCTCCAATGCCGGACGGGTGGTGTCTGCCGTATCATAAATAGCATATCCGTCCACTTCCTTATCAATCCAAAGGAATACTCCCTCTGATAAGGTGGCACTCCACTGTGTCGGATTCCCATATTCATCATCAGCATCATGTACCACATGCCAGAATAATTTCTGCGATTCCTCTTGTGAAAATTCTTGTTGTGGCTCAGTTTCATCCGGCTCAGCGATACCATCCGTCCCATCAAAGCGTGAAAACACTTCTGCTTCGTGCCTGTCAATATCTTCCTCTGCCAAAGCATTGATATAATCATCTTCTACCTCGCCACGCTCCGGCTTATGGTCGTATTCAAAGGATTTCCCATTGACCTGTGCATAATAAAAACTGCTGTCCTCAATGTCATTTCCAAGCAGATATTTCTCTTTTTCACTGCCCCACTCATCAACCAGAACACACTCATATCCATCAATCGTGATCTTTTGCTGTGCTTCCTTTTCTTTTTCCCGAATCACATTGATATATCTTCTCGCCTGATTGGTAAATCCGTCCAGCACTGCCGGATGTGAGCTTAGAATCAGATCGTTGTTCTCCCACTCATTTTCCGCAACAATGTCCTTTGCCCAGTCCTTATTGTTCCGTGAAAAACGACCATCATAATCAAAATGCGTAACCGTATTTGCAAGAACAAATTCCACACAGTCAATGCCATATTTATCTATGATCTCATCTGCGGTATTCCTCGGAAGAACAAAACCATTGAATTTCTCAGCAATCAGTGCATCAATGTCTTTCTTACACTCTAACCGCTGTCCATGCTCCAGACGAGAAAGCTCACGCTGTCTTGCTTTTTCTGCCTGTTCTTCCTTGTAAGCCTTATAGTTTTCCTTTCCCTGTGGAGATAAGTATTTGTCCTCTTTGATCAGCTCACGAAGCCTTTTCTCTACAACATTCCAGTTCAGAAGCACTTTTGCATACGGATTGCCATAACTGCCTTTCTCCAGACGGATACCTTTTCCATCATGTTCATTATGGGAATCATCATTACCCGGCAGTCCGCCGGAACCACCACCAATGCCATATTCTTTTTTCAGAAAGGCTACCGCTTCCTTCTGGTCATGTCCTTCCATGAAATACTCATAGATGCGGAAAGCTCCATGCTCATAGCCGCTTCCCCTGCCTAGTGCATAGTCAATCTCATCCTGTGTAATAAAATCTTCCTGTGCTACTTCCACAGTATCTGGCAATGGAAATTCCAGCCTTTCTCTGTCAAGGTCTGCTATCTCCGATAACAGATATTCCGGTGATTTCACATGCCGCCATTTTAATTCGGCTTCACCCGATGCAAGACGTTCCGCCGCATCTTCCAAAATATTTTTAAGCTGCTCCCTGCCCTCATGGGTAGAAAGAAGTTCCATGAGTTTTGCTTCACTCTCCGGATAGTTTCCGGCTTTTAATCCAAGCTCCTCCGGCATTTCATCCATGCCATCCCGCAGAAAGAAATAGATCTGGTTGGCAACACGGTTCCGCTCCTGTGTATCCACAAGAAATGCTTCACTGGCACTCATATAAGTACCATTTTCGATCATAGAACGGATATGGCTCTCCACATCTTCCCAATCCATCGTGACAATCGGCGTTTCCCTTGCCTGTGTTCCATAGCCGACACTCATACCATGCTCATCGAACCACACTGATACGGGATTTCCATTGATTTCAAAACCTTTTCCGGTCTGTCCGTACTCATTTTTCAGAAAATCCACCATCTGCTCGGCATTTCTGCCCTCTGTGTACTTTGCAAAGATACGCTTTCTGCTGTGCTGTTTTCCTCCGCCACTGCGAAGAATGGTTTCAAGCTCATTCTGTGGCAAAGAAAAAGCAGCGGGCATGGTATATTTCATACTTGCTTCCGCTGCTGCGACTGTTCCGACCTGCTCCTCAAAAGAAGGAAACAGGCTGAGTTGTGTAAAGGTGGGTTCCGGTGCTTCTCCCCGGAGAAGATCATCGGTGTCTGTTACAGACTGTAAACCAGTTCTCCCAGAACCACTTCCTCTGCTCGGTTCCGAATGCTGTTCATCTTCGCTACCCAGAGCATCTGATCGGCTTCCTTGAGTTGTTCGGTCACTCCCTCGGTTGCCGCCATCTGGCTCGTCAGCTTCTCCATTCTCTCCTCTGCCTGCTTCTGGATCGTCAGCAGGTGTTCTTTCAATGTTCCTTTCAGAAGAAACGCTGAGTACACGCCCCTGTGGTTCTCCTTCAGATAAGTCTCCCTCATCATTCCGTACTTCGTTACCGTTCCCTCCGGCTGAATGTCCGCCTGTAATGTCGGAATCAGATAATCCCCGTTCTTTTCGTATGTCAGATTCATCGCTATTGCCCCTTTCTACGCTGTTTTGATTGTTGTCAATATATTCCTCATGTCCGCTCTCGCTTTCACGCTTTAACGCATTGTAGTCTATTTCAGAAGTATTTGCAAGTCCTTTCTGCGTTAAATTTTCTGTTTGTTCCTTTTCGTAGCTTCTGTTATATGCCCTTATGGTTCTTCCAATCTCTAAAAGTACCGGTTTTGCAAGCTCATTGGCTGCATCTCCAAGTACTGCTAGGGTATCCATGGAATTAAATTCATGGATAAAATCGAAAGAAAATTCCGAACCATACTCCTGCATATCTGCACCACAGGCAGATAAAAGTGTAAAGGAAATGCTGTCCGATAATGTCTCCCTCAAGCGGATACCGACATTCTGCTCGTCCAGTCCTTCTAAAAAACTGCCCTCGATCATGTACTGCAAATCCGGCAACAATTCCTCATAATAATCTGCCGCAATCCTCTCAGCTATCTCCATAAGTCTTTCTTCAAACAGCTTCTTATCATCGGTAGCACCATAAGTCTGCTCCAGACGCTTAATTACATCTTCCTTATGTTCCTCATGTAATTCCCAGAGTTCCGGATACCGTCCGATTCTCCTTGCCGCATGGACATCTGAAACATCAAATACATATTTCAGACGCTTTCCATGTGCATCATCCTCGTCCAAAAGTGCGATACCCTTTGCCCCTTTGTTTACCCAGCAGTGCATACGCTCATTCCACAACTCTATGGAAGCACACGCTGTTGCGTCCGGTCTTTGTGCATAGATTAAAAGCTGTTCCCGGAACGGATACTTGTATAATCTCGCCGCTGTAGTAAGGTATTTCATCCATTCCTCACGATTTTTGACAACCTCGGCTGCTGTCTCTTTTGCCAGAGCCGATATAAAATCATATTTTCTCACACAGTTCTCCTTCCTGTCATAGATACGACAAAAAGGCAGCCACATACACTACATGACTGCCTTTCCTTTATTTCCCGTTACATTCCTATTCTGTTGTACCAAAGCTGAAAGTCTTACTCTCAGCCGCTTTCTTAGGCGTAAACCTTGCCTTAACTTCCGCAACCCTCCCCTCTAACGCCTGAAACATCACATCTACCTGTTCCTGTGTATATTCGTAGGAACCTCGATTTGCAAGATTCTCCAGTCTGCCAATAGCATCAACCGCCTTATTCATGCGGTACTCGCCAATACGGATAAACTTCTCCGCCTTTGTCTCATTTTCCTTTGCTGCAGGTTCACCCTGCATTTCCTCTGTAGTCATTGTTACATTTGTTTCTTCCATGTGATTTCCCTCCATTTTTGATAAAAAAAGAGAGCGTACAGTTTTCCCATACGCTCTAACGCTGTGTTGTTATTAAATTGTATGTGGTATACTGTCGTACCGCTAAATTAAATTTCTCGACATCCACAAATAGAGAATTGTCTATTACATTTCCCATTATAGTTGATTTTCTAATTCGTCGAGAATGAATTTTTGTGAAATAGATGAAATCATTTCTACAACTTCCATAACAAAGTTCCTCATAAATTCTCTATAACAAATCACAATTTCACCCTTATATAACACTATGAATAACTTCTCTTTATTGCTACCTTCTTTATACTCATCATACTCAAGTTTAATATTAGTTTGATGTACGATTTGATCTCTTAATGATCTTCCTCTCTCGCTACCACAGAGTAAACGAAAAGCATGTGTATCAAGTTTATCTATTTCACAAAGATATGATTTTAAATAAATAAATTTATCATTTTCATCCTTCAATATTTTCTTTGTGAATTTATTGAAACTATCATTTCTTTCATGAAAAGCTATACAATGAAAAATAGTAGCTACTACATCTAATGCATTTCTTGCAAAAAGGATTGTACTTTCAGTATGATAAAGCAATGTTGTTTCATCATCTCCAAAAAGGCAAGGCATTTCCATGTTCTGTGAGACTTCAAATTCATTTAAATTTTCAATAGCACATTTTTCTGCAAACAACATCATTTTGATTTTCTGATGACATATTACTGCTTTCTCTTTTAAATTGATTTTAGTTTCTGTATCTATACTGGTATTATGTTCAATAAGATTAAATAGATCATAACCTATTTGTATTTTTGGTATGATATCACCATAGTCCGATGTCAACTTCAAATCAAGTGATACAAGTTCATTTCTGTCTAACCACATTAAGTATTTCTCCTTAACTTTACAAATTCCGATACTTTCCCCACTATACCACAATCACAGCTACATTCCTACCCTTGCTTTCCTGCCTTTTGAGAAAATTCCATCTTAAACTTATACTGGAATCCCTTGATTTCTTTTCCATCCTTCGTATAGGAAAACTCCTCTATGCTCTCCGGAATCAAATAAGCATCATAGCTGCCTTTCTTGCCTTTTAATCCTTTTACAAGTATCTTTTTCCCTTGAAGCAGGCTCTTGACCTGTGTATCGGAAAGTGTTACCCCAAGTGCCTTGCCGACATTCATACCGCACTTCCCGGTACAGTACGCTCCGAATTTTCCCTTGACTACATCGGCACCGCACTTCGGGCATTTGCCTAGCACTTCCTGTTCACCCTTGCCTGTGCCAAACATGGCTTTCTGCTCATCACTAACGCTGTGATAGGTCTTTACAAGATCAGTTACCATTGCTTCAATACCAGACATAAACTGCTCTGCAGCAACTTCTCCTTTGGATACAAGTGTAAGCTCATTTTCCCAGTCAGCAGTCAGTTTCGGAGATTTTACTACATCCGGAAGTATCGTGATCAGCTTCATTCCGTCCTCTGTCGGAATCATCTGCTTTTTCTCACGCTTTACGAATCCGTCTTTTACCAGTTTTTCAATAATGTCAGCTCTGGTGGCAGGTGTGCCAAGTCCTTTTCTCTCCACTTCGTCACCCATATCTTCTGCTCCGGCTCGCTCCATGGCAGACAGTAAGCTGTCCTCGGTGTAATGTTTCGGTGGCTGTGTGAAATGCTCGGAAACTCTTGTCTGCTCCACTGCAATCGTCATGCCCTCACGAAGCTCCGGCAGCTTCTTTTCTTCCTCTGCATCCGATTTATCCTCTGCGGTTTTATAGGAATTTTTGAAGAAATCCTCAAATTCCTTCCATCCATTTTTCCACACTTCCTTGCCGGATACCTTAAATACAGTATTGTTGCAGGTAATCACTGCCTTTGTGGAATTATAAATGTGCTTCTCCCCGGTCGCACACAGCAGACGGTTTGCACAAAGGGAAAGTATCTTCATTTCGCTCTCCGGGATTGCCTTTAAGTCCTGCTTGATGATCTCCATGGTAGGAATGATTGCGTGGTGGTCCGTCACTTTCTTGCTGTTCAAAATTCTTTTAATATCTGGATTGAACATGATATTCTGCTCAAATAACAGAGAATTGAAAATCGCTTCGATCACATTTTTTGCAGTACCTTCCATGTCATCGGAAAGATACTGGCTGTCTGTTCTTGGATAAGTTACTAACTTTTTCTCATAAAGGCTCTGCGTATATTCCAATGTCTGCTTGGCAGTAAAACCAAACAGACGGTTTGCATCCCTTTGGAGTGTTGTAAGGTCATAGAGCTTCGGCGGTGCTACCCACTTTTCTTCCTTTACCACGGAAGTGACAAGAGCCTGTCCGTTTTCACAGGCTCCTGCAATCCTCTCTGCTTCCGTTTTATCACTGATATGCTCTGATACCGCATCCAGACCATTTCCCATGATGTGAGCCATATAATAGGCTTCTTTCTTGAAATTCATGATTTTACTTTCACGATCCACCAGCATGGCAAGTGTCGGTGTCTGCACTCTGCCAACCTTCAATGCCTTACCGCCATATAATACCGTAAAAAGTCTTGTCCCATTGATACCCACAAGCCAGTCTGCTTCCTGCCTGCATAATGCTGAATGATACAAGTTATCATAGTCGCTGCCTGGGCGAAGATTATGGAAGCCGTCACGGATAGCACTTTCCTCCATGGAAGAAATCCATAACCGCTTCATCGGTTTTCTGCACCCTGCCATGTTGTAGGTCAGGCGAAAGATCAGCTCACCCTCCCTTCCAGCATCGGTAGCACATACAACGGCATCTACCCTGTCATCATGCATGAGCTTTTTCAAAATCTGATACTGTGCTTTTGTATCACTTTTCACTTCATGCTGCCATTCCTGCGGAATGATCGGAAGGCTCTCATAGCTCCATTTCTTCCATGCTTCCTCATAGCTTTCCGGCTGTGCCAGTTCTACCAGATGTCCCACACACCATGATACCAGATACTCATTGCCTTCCAAATATCCGTCCTTACGCTGTGTGGCACCAAGAACCGCCGCAATGCTCTGTGCCACACTCGGCTTCTCTGCAATTACAAGCTCCATCTCTATTCCTCCCCATCTTCTTCGTTATTCTCGTTGTTGTTATCTTCATTGTCATTCTCGTCTGTGTCTACTGATTCTGTATCATCACCACCATTTATGAATGCTTCGTCGGAATCCTGCTCGGTTTCTTCCTCGTCCTCATAATCGTAGTCCTCGTCAAGCTCGTCCTCATCTTCATCCTCATCAATGAAGTTTTCCTTTTTCTTCTTGGATTTCACAACATATACCACTCCGATCACAGCTACCGCAGCAATGCCCATTAAAATATATGTAAAGCCGGAACCATCTGCCTTTGCGGTATCCTCTTTCGGCTCACTTGTATCTTCCGTGCTATCTTCGGTGCTGTCCTCAACACTTTCTGCTCCCTGTGTTTTCTCTCCTGTGGTATCAGCATTATTGTTTGATAATGCGCTGTCTTTGGTAGGGATTGCAGATTCCAATGCCGCTGAATTTTTCGGAAGTGTCTCGCTGTTATCCGTTGTGGTATTCAGCAGGTCGTTTTCACTGACTTCTGTAAGGAAATACACCTTTTCATCTTCCCCATCACGATCAATCACAAGATAAAATACCTTTTCTGATGCAGTCTGGATTGTGTAAAATTCCTTGCCTTTTTCAGAAGTCTGACTGTCACTGCTCTGGTCTGCATCCTTAGAAGTATCTCCCGTACTTGGAGATTGCTTTGCTGTTGCGGAACTGCTTGAATTTGTTCCACTGCCTGTCTGGGAAACTGTATTTCCATTCACATCCGTTTTTGTATGTTCTGTGACCTGTGCGGTTGCAGAGCTAGGTTTGGTTGCCGACGCATCCACTGGGAGCTGCTGTGCCGGATCTTTTTCATTGCTGTCCTTATTCTCCGGATCGGTGTAATACGGATTGGCTGTTTTATAGATTTCAGAGGTATTTCCTGCATTATCCATGGCAGAAATCGTGAAATACTGATACCCTGCATCGAACTGTTGCAGACGGATATTCAAGGCTCCATTCGTATGCTCTGTAAACTCATAGCCATTGACATAGATTGCCTTGATACCGGAATCCGTATCATGTGCCTGAATGCTCAAAAGACCGTCGCTGACTGCCGCATTTAAGGTAGGCTTGGTAAAATCAAAACACTTGATATAACGGTTTTTCTCGTAGGTCTTGCCCTTCTGGTCTGTGACCTGCACATAAATGGTGCTGTTCTCGGAAATCTCTATGTACATATCCTCGGTAATATCTGTCCAGCTTCCATTCTGTCCGACTTTTGCCTTTACTGTCCGAATGGTAAAATTGCCGGATGCAATAGTATCCTCCACCTTGACTGTTACTTTCGTGGTATCGTTATGCCACCCAGAAGGTGTATTGATTGTAATTTTTACGCTCGGATTGATATAAGCACATTCCTTATAATCCTTTGCACACACCTCACAATCCTCATCCACCGCATACTGACTGCATTTTTCCTTGCAGGTGCATTTTGCGGAAGGCTGTGTTTCCTCGGTTGTGCCTTCTGTGGAATTTTCCGTTGTATTCTCTGTGGACTGCTCTGTGTGATTTTCTCCACTACCGGAACTGTCCTTGTTATCATTACCGGACGCTGTGCTTTCTGCACTGCTTTCCTCTGCCGCACTTTCTGTTTTCTGCTCTGCTGTATCCTCCGCATGAACCTCCACAGTATTTGCCCTGTTTGCAAAAAATGCCCCAATCGGCATACAAAAAAGTATTGCCGACAGTATCAGGGACATTAGTGCCTTAACGGATAACTTCTTCATTTTCATTGGTCGAATCCTCCTTTTCCTGTTCCCGTTTCTGTAATAAATTTCTGACTTCATCCTCACTGAGCTTATTAAGCATCTGCAATCGCTCGGATGAGATTTTATATTTCCGTATGATCTTCATGGCTTCGGCATCCTCCGCCATCTGTTTCTGCTCTGCAAGGTCTTTTTCCTTTGCCTGTAGCTGTGCTATCTGTTCTCTGACCTTTTTAAGCTGTGCATTGATTCTTTCTACTGACAACTGATCTTCCTCCCTTCGCTAATTTAATCTTCCAAAACCATAAAAATGGCTCTGCCAGTAAGAGGTATTGATTGAGGTATACTGGATTGGGTAGAGTAGGAAAGCGCCGCCTTGCCGCATTTCTGCGGTAGGTCTGCGCAGACCCCTCCCAGAACCGTGCTTGCACCTCTCAATACACACGGCTCGCCATCTTTGCTCCATTACAAAAATAACTTTTAGAACCCATGATGTATTTTCTGGTGGCAGTCATGGCAGACCGCCAGTGTTTTGCGCCGCTTTGCTATCATCACTTGCTCCCAAGGTTCCTTTCCCTTCAGGTTTTTCACCTTGTTCACATGATGGACTTCCAGTTTTACGTCTGTTCTGCTGCATAATTCGCACACTCTGGCCTTTAGACGGTCATCTATTGTAGTGCGTCCTTTGGCTACAATCGTAATAACCTTCGGTTCAATGTCCTCACACTTTTTACCATCAATCTCGTTAAACTTCGTGAGTCGGCGGACTTTCTTTCCGGCTTTTGTTTCGTAGGGGATACCCCAACGCTTTTCACCAATGCGGTACTTGTCATAAATCTTGGACAGTTTACAGCGGTGCTTGCCGGACAGTGTTTTCAGACAGCTATATTCCATGAGATAGCTGAAATAGTTCAGGCTTCGGTAGTTGCTGGCGAGGTGATAGTAGTTGCAAATTCCCCGCAGTTCTGCGTCAAATACCGTCACAATCTCTAAATCTGTGTGGCGCAATAAGGAAAGTCTGCTGGTTGGTTCCAGCTTTCCGTTATCGGCTCTCTGCTTTACAATGCCTTTTGAAAGCAGAAACTTTTCAATCTTGTCTTGAAGCGGGATAAGCAGTTCCACGGTGTTATTCATCGTGCGCTGTTTGCATTTCTTCCACGGCTTTACCTGCTGGTCACGGCGTACCCGCACATCATAACCGAGAAATCTCGCAGGTGTGTTACTATGGGTAATCAGCGTTTTTTCCTGGCTTAACTCCATTTTCAGAGTATTCTGGATGAACTCCGTGAGCTTCGCTTTTATCCATTCGCAATCCTGCTTGCTCCCGTTGACGGCAATCAGAAAATCATCCGCATAGCGAACATATTTAAGCTTTTTATCATCACACAACTTTGCTGGCGTTTTATACAATTCGCTGGTTAGCTTTTTGTACTCCGCAATCAGCAAGTCACGTTCCGGGCCAGCTTCACGCCGGTCTATCTTTCTCCTTAAATTTGCCCGCTTTCGTTCAATCGCATGGTATGCCGGAGTGGTTCTGTACGGCGTTCTAACGTCAAACTCCTTTTTCAATTCCTCGATGTAGCTGTCCAGCTCATTCAGATAGATGTTCGCAAGGATTGGCGAAATAATGCCGCCCTGCGGACAGCCGCTGTAAGTACCGTAGTATTTCCAGTCCTCCATGTAGCCCGATTTTAAGAACAGCCGTATGAGTTTCAGAAATCTGGCGTCTTTGATTTTCCTGCCGATAACAGCAATCAGTACCGTATGGTCGATGTTGTCAAAGCAGCCTTTTATATCGCCCTCAACGAACCAGCCCGCACCGATAAACTCGTGTTTGAGCTGGGACAGTGCTGTGTGACAGCTTCTGCCGGGGCGAAATCCGTGAGAGTAATTCGAGAAAACCGGTTCATAGACCGCCTCCAAAATCATTCGCATGACTTCCTGTACCAGCTTGTCCGTAAATGTTGGCAGGCCTAACGGGCGCATTTTTCCATTCGATTTTTGGATATAGCTGCGCCGTACAGGTTTCGGGCGGTATGTCTCCGTTCTCAATGCTTCAATAATACGCTCCACATACTCCTCGCTGAATCCATCCGCCGTATCTTCATCCACGCCTTTTGTTCCAGCCCCTTCATTGGAGTAGAGGTGCTGGTAAGAAATAGAATAAATATCAGGGCGGAGCAGATAGCGATAAAGCCTTGTGAATACTTCATCATGGTGTTTCTTTGAGTTTTCTTGTAACTTAGTTAAAATCTCTATTGTTGGTTTCAATGAGGTTTTCCTCCCTAATCAATTTTCGATTTTAATACGCTCAGACTGCTTCCCTTCGCCATGTGAGCGGCTTTCCCGCATCCGGTTTACGGCTTTCCCTGTCAATTCAGGGTTCTCAGACTACTATGGAAGCTCCGTTGCCATGCCAGATTTTCAGTGTCTGCCACATAGCCCTTATGGGCGCTCTGGTTTAGGCAATCTCCAGTTAACGGAAGTAGTAGGTAAGTGTGAATTGTCGGATATGCTTTCGTTCCGTTGACACCGGTTCTCCGGCGCGCCGTGCATTTCTTTGATAACCTACCGGAAGGCGACCCTTTCCGGTATTCTGATAACAGGTCAGAAGGCTCGCCTTTCTGAACTTGTTTGCACCATAGGTTTCAGGCAAATTTCCTACGCCCACACTGAACAGGGGCTGGGAACTCACAAGATTCAAACCAAGATTTATCCTCATATTCACTTATCCTCGCAGTTCAGTCGCACCCGATTGCCTTTAGGTGACTTACCGCTTTCCTGACGTGCTATTGTCCCGTGCCAGCTTTCGCCTTTCGGTTAGTCAGGTGGATTCCCGCGTTATCTTACGGGGTAGTACCTTCAAGCTGCCCTCCTTTCGTCTACTTCTACTTCCGTCCTATCTGGACGCACATCACCACAATGCACCATCGTACCGTTTCCACAATAAATACCAACATGCGTGACGGTTCGCCCTGCATTATAAGTTTTTGTAAAAAATATGAGATCTCCTGCCTTTGCTTCCGATGCGGATACCGAAGTACACTGGTCATAAATGCCCTGTGCTGTGGTTCTTGGCAGGTTATGTACGCCGCTGTTTGAAAATACCCAGCATACAAAACCGGAACAGTCAAAACTTGCCGGAGCTGTGCCGCCAAAAGTATATGGCATTCCCAGATACCTGTTTGCTTCCCGCATAAGCGTCTGCACCGTTGCATCGTCATAGGACTCCGGTGGTATCACATTGCCGGTTCCTCCTCCGGTGCCGCCCGGTGTTTCCCCATAAATGGTCTGCTCTCCTGCCTCAAAATAAAATAACGGGTTATAATACTCCCCGTTATACAGACATTCGATATGAAGGTGGCTTCCGGTACTGCTTCCTGTATTTCCGCTTTTGCCTATATCGTCACCCTTTTTGACACTCTGTCCTGCGGACACATTTAAGCTGTCCATGTGGGCATATTTTGTGGTATATCCCTTACTGTCCGTAATCACCACATAATTCCCATAATAGGAATCGTAAGCCGCTTCCATAACCGTTCCGTCATGCGCCGCATAGACAACTGTACCTGTCGGCACTGCAATGTCCACGCCCCTGTGAAGCTCCTCTGCTCCGGTGTTCGGATTCTTCCGGTATCCATAATAACTGCTGATATAGTAGTACCAGTAGTAATCCACGGGTGTTCCAAATACCTGTAACCCGCCTTTTGTCTCCGTGTAGGCGGCAAAGATTTCTGCCTGTTCCGTATCCATGCGTCCGGCAATAATGCTCTCAAGAGGTGTGACCGTTAAAGTGACTCGAAGGATTGTTACGATATATTCTTCTTCCTCCTCATACTCGTATTCCTCGGTACTGATGCTTCCATCTGCATTTGTAACTGTTCTGGTTCCGGTCTTTGTGACTGTCCTTGTCCGTGTCTCCTCCACTTCCTCAGTAGTAAGGGAATACATGGCATCAAATAATTCCTGAATTTCACTCTCCATTTCTGCGGCAGTAAATTCCGTATGGACTGCGGAAAGATAACTGATCAGTGTATATGGATCATGCCCGATTGCACCAAGGTTATAATCGTATTCATCATATCCCGGGTAATCAGTTTCAATCCGGTCAATCTTGTTTTGCAGCTCCATTTCCTTTTCTGTAAAAGATAAATCTGCTGCATCAATCTCTGCCGGAAGGCTAAGATATGTGCTTGCCATCGTTGTTGTCACAGTTCCGGTAAACATGGAACCGCAGCTTGATAATGCCGACATGATCATAATAAGCAGAAGAGCAAAAATACCCACTGTGATAATCAGTGTTTTATTTTTTGTGGCAATCTCCTGTAACTTCTTTGCAATCCCGGTTGCGGCATTGGCTGTCTTTGTAAATGTTTCCTTTGCAGTCTTGGCTTCTGCTCCTGCCCGCCTTGCCTTGGCATACTCACGCTTGATGCGCTGTTTCTGTAGCTGCCTTTGTAACTGTTTCTTTGGACTGTTGCCCTTTAGATGTGGATTTTCACTAATGAATTTCTCATACTCCAGCTTCATATCTGCTGTGACCTGCTTTTTCTGCAATCGCTCTAGGCGGTCACGCTTTCTCTGTGCCTTGCTCTTGCGGTGATACTTCATATAGTGATAAATGTCCTCGGCACGCTGTTCCGTCTTGTGTGCACCCTCAACCGCAGAATTGTCCTTTTCTGTTTCTGCAATCTTACGATGCACAAAATACATATTTTCCGTTTGCAGCTTATGAACCGCAGTCTTTCCCAGACCATCCTGCTTAAATGGCTTCTCCACATCCACCGGAACAACGATATATTTTGCTTTTCCGTTCTGTTCATCAAAGACACGTTTCATCTCATACTGCCGCTTTTTCGGCATCTTGTCCTTTGCTTTCTGCAACTTCTGACGACTCTTTTCCGACTTATCAAAAGCCTTCTGTACTTTTTTGTCGGTAAATTCTTCCTCCTGCCCCTGCGAAAATGTGGCATCCTTTGTCTGGAAATCTCCATAATCGGACTGCTTTGTATTTTCTGACTTCGCACGCTCTCTGTGTGCGTGTTCTCTCTGCACACGCCCTTTGTGATATTTTCCTTTTTCCTCAGACCGTTGGAAGGTATCCCTGACATGAACCTTGTTTTCTATCGTGCTGTCAGAAGAAGTCTCATAATCAGTCTGTTCGTCCTGCATGAAGCTGTTTTCCTTTAAGAATGACTTTTCCGCTTCGGCTTCCGACTTCTGGACGCTATGACCAGAAGTTGCATTTCTTGTACGACTGCCATGGTTCGCATCCCTTGACAGGTTGCTCACAGGCTTCTCGCTGGCACTAAACTGGTTTTCCACAGAAAAGGTGTTGTCCTGCCTGTGTTCTATATGTTTTACTCCAGTCACTTCCTTATCTTTGGAAAATGTCTCTTTTTCAAATGCCTTTACTGCCTGCTTCTTCTGTCTCTTTTCCGCCATTTATACTGCGTCCTCCTTCTGCACCGATTCCTCCGGCTTCGTATTCATAATTCTGTAGGTCTTGGTGTCTGTCGGGTATTTATCCACGAAGGGAATTACCACGTTATCAAACAGTATCAGACCACTTCCCGGCTCAGAGTTGGTGACATAGGAAAGCTGCTTATCAGAAAGTCCCAGCTTATCAGCGAGGATTGCCTGATCTTTGGCATTCTGATTTAACAGATACACAAAATCGCTGTTACCCAAAATACCCTCAATCTCCTCAGAACGGAGAAAATCGCCCACATTCTGCGTCAAACCTGTCGGAATACCGCCCCATTTTCTGAAACGCTTCCAGATTTCCACAGAGTAGATAGCTGTCTGCTTTTCCTTCAGAAGAAGGTGGAACTCATCACAGTAATAACGGGTTGCAATCTTTCGCTCCCTGTTCTGTGAAACCCTGTTCCACACTGCATCCTGCACGATCAACATTCCAAGTTCCTTTAACTGATTTCCCAAGTCTCTGATGTCAAAGCACATGATACGGTTGCCACTGTCCACATTGGTATGGTGGTTGAAATAATTCTGGGAACCATGCACATACAGCACAAGGCTGTTTGCGATACGCTCTGCCTTTGGATTCTTATGCTTCAGAAGTGCGTTGTATAAATCCTCCAGTATCGGCATATTTTCTGGCACCGGATTTTCAAAATATTTATCGTAAATATGACGGATGCATTCGTCGATGATACCTTTCTCATCATTCTCCAGACCGTCCTTGCCACCTGCAATCAGATCGCACAATGTAATGATAAAATCAGATTTCAGTTTTAATGCTTCCTTATCCCCCTTATGGCTCAACTGAATATCCATCGGGTTCAGATAATCTTTGGAATTAGTGGCAAGTTTTACAACCTGTCCATGTAGTGCTGCCACTAGCGCAAAATACTCGCCCTCCGGATCGCAGATAATAATGTCGTCCTTTGTGATAAGAAAACAACTTAAAATCTCACGCTTTGCACTAAAACTCTTACCACTTCCGGGTGTTCCTAAGATAACTCCGTTTGGTGTACGGAGCCTTTTGCGGTCTGCCATGATCATGTTGTTGCTGAGTGCATTTAACCCGTAATAGATTGCCGGAGCAGGCATAAATAATTCCTGCGTGCAGAATGGTACTAAGATTGCGGTGCTTTTTGTGGAAAGAGTACGCTCAATACCTGTCTCATTGCATCCAATCGGTGCGGATGCCATAAGTCCCTGTTCCTGCAAATACTGTAAACATCTGAGGTCACAGTTTGCCTGCTGAATGATACCGGACACTCTCTGCATTAAGCTCTCCAGTTCCCGCTTGGTTCTGCCATAACAGGTAATAAGGAATGTCATGTTGATCATCTTCTGATTGCTCGTATTCAAATCATCCAGAAATTCCAGCGTATCCTTTTCATAGGTCACAATATCCGTTGGAAGAATATCCATATCGTAGCCGCTCCGGACTGCCTTTTTCTGCTCCTCAATCTTCATCTTCTGGATATTGGAAATGACCGCTTTTAACTTCTTGATTGCCTTTACCGGATCTTCCGTCTGCATGTGCATGGAGATAGTAAGGTTTGCATCAATGTCAAGAAGCTGCTTGATCAGCTCGTCCGTAAACTTCGGTGCGATAATATCCAGATAGGACACACAGCCATACATATTTCCCGACTTGAAGCGGTTCGGATAGCGGAAATCAAACCCCGGCGGTGCAATATAGTCCTTGACCGACTTACCGGATTCTGCCAGATCCTTAAACGAAAAGCGGAAAGGCTCCATGGTATCCTGATTAAAATATTCATGCAGGATACGCAGTCTTTCCTTTCCGTCCAGTCCCCTCGCAAGGGTTCCTATATTGTTTAAGTTTCGTATGACATCTTTTTCAATGTTGTTAAGGCGGCTCTTGGCTTCCCTGTAGCCATTGCTCTCCACACCAAAAATCAGATATTTTGATTTGATGATACCATTGTTTCCCTTTGCCGCCTGCTTCTTTAACATCTCCGTATATTCTTCACGAATGTCATTAAAATCATCCTCCTGCCACGGAATGTCAAACTGTTCCGTAAGCATCTGCTCGTTGACTTGCCGGTTGAATAACACCAGTTCAAATTTCACAGACGGATCAAAATAATTGATGAGCTTACTGTACTGTGCCAGTATATCCGCCTGCTCATCCACTTCCAGAAGCGAATAGTTTATATCAAAAAATTCCACCATCTTTGTATAATAATGGTGGCTGACCTGACAGATACCGTCACGGAACATCTTCTCAAAAGTAATCGTCTTTTGTGCGGTAGTCGGCTTTTCCTTCTCTTTGCCCCTGCCGGATAAAATATGCTTTAATTCCATAAGACGCTTTTTCTCTGAAAAAGTAAGACCGCCACTTTTGCTGTTATTTCTGCTATTGCCCTGATAACTGCTTTTTCTGTGTTTTTCCGGTTCTGCCTTTTGCTTTTTCTTCAAGATAACGAACCTCCCTTCGTAATTTTTCTTTCTCCTCCAACTGCTTGTAGAGGTTTTCTGACCGGTACGGTCTGATTCCCGGCGTGAGTATCTTCTGCCGGAGCATAAAATACAAAATCTTCTCCGCCGGAAACCCGTTTTTCTCATACATCGCAAAAAAGAAGAACGGAAGCATTGCTCCCATCATTAAAAGTGATGCCGCTGATGTCCCGATCAGTCCCTTAGTCAGAAAATACAGAGGGATGCCCGTTACTGCCGCACCACTGAAACAGATGATCTGTCTCTTTGTTAAATTCAGTGCCACTTTTGTCTTGATCCCGGACAAATCCTTTGGCACCTGCACGGATATTGCCATATCGTTCCTCCCTTAGTGCGCATTCCAGATAGATTTTGACAGCGAACCTGTCTTAAACATGGAAAAACATAAAATCACGGTATATGCTGCCACCGACCAGAGTGCCGTATGCAGGTTATCGGATACTGCCACACCAGCCACAAGCACCGCATAGATTGCAACGCATACCATCATAAAAAATCCCTGAAATGCAAGGGCACAAAGTCCCTTAAAATAATTGGTTCCTATTGTTCCCCACTCCCGGTTGGTTACGGTTGCGCAGGGAACAGGTGCTACTGATACATAAAGATATATTTCAATCATTCGCCCATAAAGAATGACGGTGATCAGGACTGACATGATTTTCATACATAAACTGACGATCATGGTCTCCATCCCCAGTCCTAACAGCTCGCCTATACTCATTTCCGAAAACTGCTCATTGAACATCGTCTGCAGCGTACTTGAAACATCAATACTGGTTTCCCCACTGATTGCTGCGGCGGCAGAATTGACGATGTGGCTTCCCACATCAAATACCGCCATTACAATGTCAAAAGTCTTGCTTAACAGCATGACTGCAATACACGCTTTCATAAAAAAGCGGATAAAAATGGCTGTATTGAAGTCATGCAGGTTATTTTTGTCAATGACCATGGAAATAAGCTCATAGACGAGTACAAAGCTGATAATCATTCCCGCTATGGGAATCATCACATTGTCGGACAGGGTTTTTATCATATCAAAAATACCGGAGTTCCATGTGCTGGGAGTTTTGCTGACCTCCCCTGCAATCGTGCCTACTTTGTCATTGACATCGGTAAACATGGTTTCAAAGTTGGTCAGAACCCACCCCTGCAACAGTTCCTTTATGAATTCAGTAATCTTATCAATGATCCCGCCCATGAATTATGAGAACAGTGTGGTAAGCTGTGGAATTACCGTCTGTGCCACAATGATGATGCCACCGCCACTCATAAGCTGCTTGATGCCCTGCGATTTTGCACCTGGATTATCATTTCCATATCCTTCGAGAAGATTGATTACTCCCCACACACCTACACCTGCGCCGATTGCGGTTACTACTGTTTTAAGTCCTGTTACTGATGTTGTAAAAAAGCCCATTTGATCGTCTCCTTTTGCTTGAAAATTAAATGAAAAAAGGGAGCTGTTCTGATTTGTGATTTTTCAGAAAAACTCCCATAACAATAGTTCCAATATTTAGTTGTAAAGTCACTTCTGGACGCTGTGACCAGAAGTTAAGCTGTGATTTCTCCGACATCGCATACCTCATCCACCACATCATTCCTCTTAAAACGAAGTCTGTTGCGGTTCTTCACGTATTTTTCAATGTCAAATTCATTCTTTTTGTCATAATCGGATAACAGCGGGTACTGCTTATGCTTCGTTATATCAAATTTATCTGAGAAAAATGGTCTTACACCTCTAAGCTGCATGATACACTTGCTGCCATCCATGACCGCAATCTCGTCCTGACTCATTAACTCCTTTCCGGTCTTTTGATAATTCAGACCGTAGGACTGGCTCGTACCTCTCGTATCCGAGGTATTATAAAGGTCAATCGTTTCTTTTCCAAGGATTTCTGCCAGATCTTTCAGAGTATCTTTCTCTTTTCCTCCCAGAAACAGGGTAGTGTCGCAGTTTCCTTCAATCGTGGAAGCGTTGTCCCGGTACAGAGCCTTGAGCTGTGACTTTGACTGCAAAATAATAGAAGCTGATATTTCCCGGCTACGAATGGTAGCAATCAGCTTCTCAAACTGTGGAATCTGCCCGATGTTTGCAAACTCGTCCAGTAAGCACCGGACGTGAATCGGCAGTCTTCCGTTATATACATCATCTGCCTTGTCACAAAGCAGATTGAATAACTGCGAATACATGATACTTACAATGAAATTGAATGTCGCATCGGTATCGGAGATAATGACAAACAGTGCTGTCTTTTTCTCCCCCAATGTATCAAGCTCCAGTTCATCATAAGCAGTCAGGTCACGCAGCTCCTTGATGTCAAATGGTGCCAACCTTGCACCACAGCTAATCAGAATAGATTTTGCTGTCTTTCCAGAGACAAATTGTCAAGGACTTTTTAATCAAATTCACAAAAAAGGTGCCAGAAGCACCGTATGGCTCCTGACACCTCGTTTGATAGATTA
>ERZ835762.409-NODE-409-length-50892-cov-7.076027_pt1 | contig 50892 bp, 58 predicted proteins | sample MGYA00519687_ERZ835762 | MGnify/ENA primary metagenome ERZ835762 (study PRJEB31850, sample SAMEA3708783) | human gut metagenome | biome: human gut; feature: human-associated habitat; material: faeces | place: China | collected 2014 ... | reverse complement strand
GGGAACAAAAGGCAGGTCCCCGCAAAACGTCAAAACCGCGGCTCCCGAAACTCAACAGATGATGGGGGCTGAAAACATCAGATACAGGAGGAATTATGAGCGCATTTTCTTTTAACACCACTTATCAGCCAACAGGCGATCAGCAGAAAGACGCAATCGCACAAATCGGGATCATGCAGAATCGTGCTGTTCAGGCAAATCTTGCATATCAGAGCTGCCGGGATTCTGGTGCACTCTTTAAGGTGCTCCACCAGGTCAATAATGAGCTGCATGACTTACTGGATAGCCTGGAGAATCATACTCCTCTTGTCAGAAAAAACGCTGATGAGTTGATCGCGCTGTTACTGCTTTTCACTCGGCAGGTTGGTCAGTCCCGAACTGACCTGATTTGATGGTCCTTCCCCTCGGAATTGTTGTCTTTTTGTTAACGATAACCGAGGGGGGATGATATTAAGCGAAAAAACTTTTATTAATTTTATGCCTTCATAAAGGAGTTACTGTTATGCGATTAGCTTCCCGTTTTGGTCGATATAATTCTATTCGCCGTGAGCGCCCGTTAACGGATGACGAATTAATGCAGTTTGTTCCATCTGTCTTTTCTGGTGATAAACATGAATCCCGGAGTGAGCGTTATACATATATCCCAACCATCAATATCATCAATAAGTTACGTGATGAAGGTTTCCAGCCGTTCTTTGCCTGTCAGAGTCGGGTTCGTGATTTAGGACGCCGCGAATACAGTAAACATATGTTACGTCTTCGCAGGGAAGGGCATATTAACGGGAAAGAAGTTCCTGAAATTATCCTGCTTAATTCACATGATGGTTCATCCAGTTATCAGATGATCCCAGGAATTTTTCGTTTTGTCTGCACAAATGGCCTGGTGTGTGGGAATAATTTTGGCGAAATCCGCGTTCCACATAAAGGTGATATTGTCGGGCAGGTTATTGAGGGAGCGTATGAAGTGCTCGGTGTCTTTGATAAAGTCACTGAAAATATGGAGGCAATGAAAGAGATACATCTTAACAGTGACGAACAACATTTATTTGGCAGAGCTGCATTGATGGCCAGGTACGAAGATGAAAATAAAACGCCAGTGACGCCAGAACAAATAATTACTCCCCGCCGTTGGGAGGATAAACAGAACGATCTCTGGACAACCTGGCAGCGGGTTCAGGAGAATATGATAAAAGGTGGATTATCGGGGCGAAGTGCCTCCGGTAAAAATACCAGAACAAGAGCCATTACAGGCATTGACGGTGATATCCGAATCAACAAAGCATTATGGATGATTGCCGAAAAGTTCAGGGAGTGGAAGTCATGATAATATAAGTAAAGCCCCGAAAAATTTTTCGGGGCTTTACTTATATTATCATCCTGTGGCATTGCTGTGTCGTCTGATAGGCCTCAATTTCATCAACTGGCTTTTCGGTAGTCTGTAAATATTGTGCCCGCGAAAAATGGTCTGGCAGGAGGCTGCGCAGTTACCGGATATATATAAGATGGGGTCCCGCTTTGCGGGGCTTCGGCCAGTCAGCATTATCACTCATATGATATTTTTGTGTGTGGCCTTCCATGCCGCTGTCGCGGCATAACCGGTATTTGACAATGTATACAATATTAATTGTTCTGCACACTGTTAATTTGGGAAAGTGATTTCTTCGTGGTCGGAACCCGGATGCCTTTACTGCTCTTTATCCAGGTATAAATCCGGTAAACCTCTGATGCGTAGGCAAGACGTCTCTGGTTCTGGCGTTCGGTCTTTCTGAATCCGGCATTGTATGCACCAACGGCCTCCCAGGAGACGCCCCATTTTTTAAAGGCTATTGCCAGATAATAAGCACCGGTATAAATGTTCATGCAGGGATCTGTTGTCAGATGTTCCGGCTTAATTCCATAGCGGGCCAGTTCGTTAAAATGCTGGGAATCTACCTGCATCAGTCCGCTGCCATATCCCGTTACCGGATTAATACCGATGGCATTAACCCGGTAACGGGATTCTTTCCATGATATCGCTCTCAGTAAATCCGGGTCTATTTTGTAATCCCGACCTGCAAGATCAAAGCAATCGGCGGCTTCGCAGATCCCATTTATAAACATCAGGCAGATTACTAACATCCATTTTTTCATTTTTCCACCTCTGGTGACTTTATCCGTAAATAATTTAACCCACTCCACAAAAAGGCTCAACAGGTTGGTGGTTCTCACCACCAAAAGCACCACACCCCACGCAAAAACAAGTTTTTGCTGATTTGCTATTTGAATCATTAACTTATGTTTTAAATAATGTATTTTAATTTATTTTACATTATAAAAAGGATTCATTGGTGAATCGCATATGATTCACCAATGAATTTAACGCAACTCATAGATGAATCAGTAATAATAAAACAACGAGTTAAAGCGAATTGACTCTAGATTCAATTCGTGATGTGATTTGCTGCATGAATCGTAATTTTCGTAACTTGCGTCACGATTCGATTCATCGATGAATTGTCATTTTTTATATGTGAAATAAATTTGATGCGATAAGAAAATAAAGAGGTATACATATGGCGAAAGTGCAGGCTTATGTCAGTGACGAAATTGTCTATAAAATAAATGAAATTGTGGAAAGAAGACGTGCAGAAGGAGCTAAAAGTACAGATGTAAGTTTCTCAAGCATATCCACTATGCTTCTCGAATTAGGGCTTCGTGTATATGAGGCTCAGATGGAGCGTAAAGAGTCAGCGTTCAATCAGGCTGAGTTTAATAAGGTACTTCTTGAATGTGCGGTAAAAACACAGTCAACAGTTGCTAAGATTTTAGGTATTGAGTCACTAAGCCCTCATGTTTCCGGGAATCCAAAGTTTGAATATGCGAATATGGTCGAAGATATCAGGGAGAAGGTGTCATCTGAGATGGAGAGGTTCTTTCCAGAAAATGATGAGGATTAAAAAAGAATTAAAAGTTGATTTGCTTCAAATAACAGGATTTTGATCTGGTTCAATTTGATGACAATTAACCGCATAAAGGTTATATTAATTACGTGGTTAATGCCACGTTAAAAATTGAAACTGAAAATCGCCGATGCAGGGAGTTCAGACCTCCCTGCATCGACTGTCCATAGAATCCTTAACGGAGGTTCCTATGTGTGCGCTGGATCGTAGAGAAAGGCCACTTAACAGTCAATCTGTAAATAAATACATCCTTAACGTTCAGAATATCTACAGAAATTCTCCCGTTCCGGTTTGTGTCCGTAACAAAAACCGGAAAATCCTTTATGCCAATGGGGCTTTTATTGAACTCTTTTCCAGAGAAGATAAACCCTTATCCGGAGAGAGTTATATACGTCTGCAGGTTGAAATTTTTCTTTCATCACTTGAACTGGAATGCCAGGCTCTTGGACATGGCTCTGCATTTTGTCGTCGTTTTAATTTTCATGGCGAAATCTATCAGATAAGGATGGAGAATGTTTCTTTTTATAATGACGAATCTGTTGTTTTATGGCAAATTAATCCGTTTCCTGATTATCCATTTTTTGCGTTAAATCAGAGTGGAAGTAATACAAATACTTCTGATAAATTAACGATATGGAATGATCTTTCTCCAGGGACATTGGTTGTTTTCTCTTTTTATATGCTGGGTGTTGGTCACGCAACAATTGCCAGAGAGTTGGGTATTACAGACAGAGCATCTGAGGATCGAATTAAACCAGTTAAACGGAAAATAAAAGAATTTTTTGAACACTTTGATTTATTCAGAGTGTCATGTATCTATAAAGGAGAAATAGATTCGCTATTAAGTATAATTCGTGAATTTTATAGTGTTAAGTAAATGTTAAATAAGGCACGCCAATTTTGGCGTGTTTTTTTTCGTCGGTTTCTGTGCAATCATGATTTTATTAGTCGGGAAACAGAGGTGAATTTAGTGAGGAGGCGTAACGCGAGAGGCGGTATAAGCAGAACGGTCTCGGTGTATCTCGATGAAGATACAAATAACCGACTTATTAAGGCCAAAGATCGTAGTGGAAGAAGTAAAACGATAGAAGTCCAGATCCGTCTCAGAGATCATCTGAAACGGTTTCCTGATTTCTATAACGAAGAAATATTCAGGGAGGTAACCGAAGAGAGCGAGTCAACATTTAAAGAACTTTAGTTTTTATCTATCAATATTAAACAGAGGAATCATATGGACGCCGTTTTAAGTGTTCAGGGTGCTTCTGCGCCCGTCAAAAAGAAGTCGTTTTTTTCTAAATTCACTCGTCTGAATATGCTTCGCCTGGCTCGCGCTGTGATCCCGGCTGCTGTTCTGATGATGTTCTTCCCGCAGCTGGCGATGGCCGCTGGCAGCAGTGGGCAGGACCTGATGCAGAGTGGTAACTCCACGGTTAAGGCGACCTTCGGTAAGGACTCCAGTGTTGTTAAATGGGTTGTTCTGGCTGAGGTGCTGGTCGGTGCGGTCATGTACATGATGACCAAAAACGTCAAGTTCCTGGCCGGTTTCGCCATCATCTCTGTATTTATTGCTGTGGGTATGGCCGTCGTTGGCCTCTGACAGGAAATAAAACGATGTCGGGAGACGAGAATAAACTTAAGAAATATCGTTTCCCGGAAACACTGACCAACCAGAGCCGCTACTTTGGCCTGCCACTGGATGAACTGATCCCCGCAGCAATCTGTGTTGGCTGGGGTATCACAACATCGAAATATCTGTTCGGTATTGGTGCAGCGGTTCTGGTTTATTTCGGGATTAAAAAACTGAAAAAAGGGCGGGGCAGTTCCTGGTTACGTGACCTGATTTACTGGTATATGCCAACAGCCCTGCTGCGCGGTATTTTTCATAATGTTCCCGATTCGTGTTTCCGGCAGTGGATTAAATAGAACTGATACCAGGATTGTTATATGGAACACGGTGCCCGTTTAAGTACCAGTCGTGTAATGGCCATCGCCTTTATATTTATGTCAGTGCTTATTGTTCTCAGCCTCTCTGTTAATCTCATTCAGGGGGTGAATAACTACCGCCTTCAGAATGAGCAACGCACTGCCGTGACCCCAATGGGATTTAATGTGCCCTTTGCCGTGTCACAGAACAGTGCCGACGCCTCTTATTTGCAGCAGATGGCGCTGTCATTTATTGCCCTCCGTCTGAATGTCTCACCGGAAATCGTCGATGCCTCACATCAGGCGCTTCTGCAATATATCCGCCCGGGTGCACAGAACCAGATGAAAGTTATTCTGGCTGAAGAATCGAAACTCATTAAAAAAGATAACGTGAATTCTGCTTTTTTCCAGACCAGTGTCCGTGTCTGGCCTCAGTATGGTCGTGTGGAAATCCGTGGAATTCGGAAAACATGGATTGGTAACTCCGAACCTTTTACTGATATCAAACATTACATTCTTATTCTGAAGCGGGAAAACGGGGTGACCTGGCTGGATAATTTCGGGGAAACAGACGATGAGAAAAAATAATACGGCAATAATATTCGGCGGCCTGTTTTTTTCCTGCAGCGTGATGGCCGGAGCCGGTACGCTGGCCCCCACCGTGGTGCCAATGGTGAACGGTGGGCAGGCCAGTATTGCCATCAGCAATACCAGCCCGAATCTGTTTACCGTTCCCGGTGACCGGATTATCGCCGTGAACAGTCTGGATGGTGCCCTGACCAATAATGAGCAGACCGCCTCCGGCGGTGTGGTGGTGGCCACCGTCAACAAAAAGCCTTTTACGTTCATTCTGGAAACAGAGCGTGGTCTGAACCTTTCCATTCAGGCTGTTCCCCGTGAAGGCGCGGGGCGTACCATTCAGCTGGTCAGTGACCTGCGCGGAACCGGAGAAGAAGCCGGTGCGTGGGAAACGTCCACGCCTTACGAATCCCTGCTTGTGACCATCAGCCAGGCTGTCCGTGGCGGAAAATTACCTGCAGGCTGGTATCAGGTTCCTGTGACAAAGGAAACCCTGCAGGCCCCGGCGGGGCTGTCTTCAGTGGCAGATTCCGTATGGACGGGGAATCACCTGAAGATGGTCCGCTTTGTCGTGGAAAATAAAACGCTGTCTGCCCTGAATATCCGGGAAAGTGATTTCTGGCAGCCGGGAACCCGTGCCGTGATGTTCAGCCAGCCTGCCAGCCAGTTACTGGCAGGTGCGCGCATGGATGTGTATGTCATCCGTGACGGGGAGGGCAACTGATGGCCAGTATCAACACCATTGTTAAACGCAAGCAGTACCTGTGGCTGGGGATTGTGGTTGTCGGTGCAGCCTCCGCGATTGGTGGTGCACTGTATCTGTCTGATGTGGACATGTCCGGTAACGGTGAGGCGGTGGCTGAACAGGAGCCTGTGCCGGATATGACTGGTGTGGTGGATACGACCTTTGATGACAAGGTGCGTCAGCATGCCACCACAGAGATGCAGGTGACGGCAGCGCAGATGCAGAAGCAGTATGAGGAAATCCGTCGTGAGCTGGATGTTCTGAACAAACAGCGCGGTGATGACCAGCGTCGTATTGAAAAGCTGGGACAGGACAATGCCGCCCTGGCAGAGCAGGTAAAAGCCCTGGGTGCTAATCCCGTCACGGCGACCGGTGAGCCTGTACCGCAGATGCCTGCCTCACCGCCCGGCCCGGAAGGCGAACCACAGCCAGGAAACACCCCCGTATCCTTCCCGCCGCAGGGCAGCGTTGTTGTTCCACCGCCGACGGCGTTTTATCCCGGGAATGGTGTCACGCCACCACCACAGGTGACGTACCAGTCTGTGCCGGTGCCTAACCGGATACAGCGTAAGGTGTTTACCCGTAATGAGGGAAAACAGGGACCATCGCTGCCGTACATTCCGTCAGGAAGTTTTGCGAAAGCCATGCTGATTGAAGGGGCGGATGCCAATGCCTCTGTCACCGGTAATGAATCCACGGTGCCGATGCAGTTGCGTATCACCGGCCTGGTGGAAATGCCGAACAGCAAAACGTATGACGCAACGGGATGTTTTGTGGGGCTGGAAGCCTGGGGGGATGTCTCCAGTGAGCGTGCCATTGTACGCACCCGCAATATCAGCTGCCTGAAGGACGGCAAAACTATTGATATGCCGATTAAGGGGCATGTCAGCTTCCGGGGTAAAAACGGTATCAAGGGCGAAGTGGTGATGCGTAACGGCAAAATCCTCGGCTGGGCATGGGGCGCGGGATTTGTTGACGGTATCGGTCAGGGAATGGAGCGCGCCTCCCAGCCGGCTGTCGGGCTGGGGGCTACTGCCGCTTACGGGGCCGGTGATGTCCTGAAAATAGGTATCGGTGGCGGTGCATCGAAAGCCGCACAGACGCTCAGTGACTACTACATCAAACGTGCTGAGCAGTATCACCCGGTGATACCGATTGGTGCGGGCAATGAAGTGACGGTGGTGTTCCAGGATGGCTTCCAGCTGAAAACCGTGGAGGAAATGGCGCTGGAGCAGTCACAGAGTACAGCGGAAGAGGGTAACCCGGAAAGCCCTGTGCCGAATCTTCCCTCGGCAGAAAGCCACCTGAACGGTTTTAACACCGACCAGATGCTGAAACAGCTGGGCAATCTGAATCCGCAGCAGTTTATGTCCGGAGACAAGAACCCGCAGGGCGGGGATGCCGGCAGGGAGGGCGGAAATGGCGGGGGATGCACTGACATTCCGTGTGGCGTTTGTCGTTCGCTGGCTGCTGTGGGTCGTCAGGTTTGTGGTTATCTGGCCGCTGGCAACAATGGCCCTGATGGCTCTGTTTGTTTTATGGAAGGACAACACCACGCCGGGGAAATTACTGGTTAAGGAGATTAACTTCGTAAGACAAACAGCACCTGCCGGACAGTTCCCGGTCAGTGAATGCTGGTTTTCTTCCTCTGATTCTTCAGGCAGATCAGAAATACAGGATATCTGCCATTACCGCGCGGCTGATGCTGCAGATTATGTCAGAGAGACTGACCGGTCACTGATGCAACTGGTCACCGCATTCTGGGCAACGCTGGCACTTATGTATATGTCGTTTGCGGCAGGCACCGGGAAATATCCGGTGCGACCCGGAAAAATGAAATGTATCCGGGTGGTAACCGCAGATGAACGTCTGAAGGACGTTTATACGGAAGACGCTTCCCTGCCGGGAAAAATCAGTAAATGTCCTGTTTATCTTCCTGATGACAGAACAAACAGAAACAACGGAGATAAAAATGAACATGCGTAATATTAATGTTATTACAGCCCGCGCTGTGCCGGATAAAAACGTATCAGATGATTTTATGCATGCTGTTCTCAGTAACTGCACCACAAAAATAGTTCTTCCTGCACCGGAGAAATTCAGTCCTGAATCATTGCCGCACAATTTTAATATGGCTGCTGTCGGCGTGATGAAGAAGGGAATGTCGATGAGTTTATTTTCTTCTCCGGGGCATATTGTGGTTGCCGGACAATCCGGTGGCGGAAAATCTGCTCCGGTGAAAGAACTAATCGACAGAATTATTCAGAAATATAAGGAACCCTTCGATGAATAAGCTGGTTTCTGATGGCAGCGTCAAAAAAATAAATTATCCGGTGCTGTATGAATCCGGAATAACACCTCCGTTATATGAAGTCAGTGCACCAGAACCTGATGCGGGTGGGAAACGCATTGTGGCATATGTTTATAAATCATCACGGAATACGGTTTTTGAAAATCCTGATATTGTAAAAATCTGTACGGTCAGGGATTTGAAGAAGGATTTTGTGAACTGCGATGAGAAAGGTGAGGGACAATGAAACAGATTTCTTTATTTATTCCTCTGCTGGGGACCTTATTACTTTCCGGCTGTGCCGGAACCAGTACGGAATTTGAGTGTAACGCCACCACATCCGATACCTGTATGACGATGGAGCAGGCCAATGAGAAGGCCAAAAAACTGGAGCAGTCCTCAGAAGCAAAGCCGGTTGCGGCATCACTGCCGCGCCTGGCTGAAGGGAACTTCCGGACAATGCCGGTGCAGACCGTCACCGCGACCACTCCGTCCGGCAGCAGACCTGCGGTGACGGCACATCCGGAGCAGAAACTGCTGGCACCACGCCCGCTGTTTACCGCTGCCCGGGAAGTGAAAACGGTCGTTCCGGTCAGTTCAGTTGCACCGGTAACACCTCCCCGCCCGCTAAGAACGGGTGAGCAGACGGCTGCATTATGGATAGCGCCTTATATTGATAATCAGGATGTTTATCATCAGCCATCCAGTGTGTTCTTTGTTATTAAACCGTCTGCGTGGGGAAAACCACGTATTAATTAACTGGCCCTGAAGTTGTATATCTGCCGGCAATGCCGGCGGGCTTTCTGTATTCAAAATCTGCCTGTAAAACGAGTGCCCTGTGCGTGAAAAGGGATGGGCGGTAGCGTGTCAGAACATGTCGGGAGGAATATTCCGTGAGTGATGAAGCCGATGAAGCATATTCAGTGACAGAACAACTGACCATGACAGGAATAAACCGGATACGCCAGAAAATAAATGTTCATGGTATTCCTGTTTATCTCTGTGAAGCATGCGGAAATCCTATTCCGGAAGCCCGGCGGAAAATATTTCCCGGTGTGACGTTATGCGTTGAATGTCAGGCGTATCAGGAAAGGCAGAGGAAACACTATGCATAAATCAGAAAATGAAAAAATAGATTTTATTCTGGATGAGCATGAGCGGATATTCAGAAAACAGGGTTCTTTGTGTATGGCACTGGGTAAGGGCTTTTTAGTTATAGCTATTCTTTGTGGTGTTGCCACATTCTGTGTTTCTGGCCTGTATCTGAAATCCCTGTGCCTGTCCGTTGCCTGCTGTTGTGGGGTATTCAGTCGTATTTTTAATTATTACAGCGTACCGGAGTAATCACGCATGGTACTCAGTCGTCAGGAATTACTCCGGCTTATGCGTCTGACTGAAGACGTACCAGATGTGAGACAGGAATCCATCTCTTATTTGTGCTGTGGTTTCAGGAATGGCACTGCGTGATATATCCACGGCCACAGACTGATATTTTCCTTTTTTAAACGTACTAAGGAATACTCATATGAGTAATAACCCACTTGAGGCCGTCACTCAGGCGGTTAACTCCCTCGTCACAGCACTGAAACTGCCTGACGAATCAGCAAAGGCCAATGAAGTGCTGGGCGAAATGAGCTTCCCGCAGTTCAGCCGTCTGCTGCCGTACCGTGATTACAACCAGGAGTCCGGTCTGTTCATGAATGACACCACGATGGGCTTTATGCTGGAAGCCATTCCCATCAATGGGGCGAATGAGTCCATTGTGGAGGCGCTCGACCACATGCTGCGCACCAAACTGCCACGCGGAGTGCCGTTCTGCATCCATCTGAAGTCCAGCCAGCTTGTTGGTGACAGAATTGAATACGGGCTGCGTGAGTTCTCCTGGTCCGGTGAACAGGCTGAACGGTTTAACGCCATTACCCGTGCCTATTATATGAACGCGGCAGCGACACAGTTTCCGCTGCCGGAGGGGATGAATCTGCCCCTGACCCTGCGCCATTACCGGGTATTCTTCTCGTACTGTTCTCCCTCGAAGAAAAAAAGCCGGGCTGACATTCTGGAAATGGAAAACCTGGTGAAAATCATCCGGGCGTCGTTACAGGGGGCCAGTATCGCCACACAGACGGTGGATGCACAGGCCTTTATCGATATTGTCGGGGAGATGATTAATCATAACCCGGACTCCCTGTACCCGAAAAGACGTCAGCTGGACCCGTATTCTGATCTGAATTATCAGTGTGTGGAGGACAGTTTTGACCTGAAAGTCCGGGCGGATTACCTGACGCTGGGCCTGCGTGAGAACGGCAGGAACAGCACGGCCCGCATCCTGAATTTCCATCTGGCCCGTAACCCGGAAATCGCCTTCCTGTGGAACGTGGCCGACAACTACAGCAACCTGCTGAACCCGGAACTGTCCATCTCCTGTCCGTTCATCCTGACGCTGACTCTGGTGGTGGAAGACCAGGTGAAAACCCACAGCGAAGCCAACCTGAAGTACATGGACCTGGAGAAAAAGTCGAAAACCTCCTATGCCAAATGGTTTCCCTCCGTGGAGAAAGAGGCGAAGGAGTGGGGGGAACTGCGTCAGCGGCTGGGCTCCGGTCAGTCTTCTGTCGTGTCCTACTTCCTCAACATCACAGCCTTCTGCAAGGACAATAATGAAACGGCACTGGAAGTGGAGCAGGACATCCTGAACAGCTTCCGTAAAAACGGTTTTGAGCTGATTTCACCGCGCTTTAACCACATGCGCAATTTCCTGACCTGCCTGCCCTTTATGGCCGGGAAAGGGCTGTTTAAACAGCTGAAAGAGGCCGGTGTGGTTCAGCGCGCAGAGAGCTTTAATGTTGCCAACCTGATGCCGTTAGTGGCGGATAACCCCCTGACACCGGCAGGTCTGCTGGCACCCACCTACCGTAACCAGCTGGCGTTTATCGATATTTTCTTCCGGGGGATGAATAACACCAACTACAACATGGCGGTCTGTGGCACCTCCGGGGCCGGTAAAACCGGACTGATACAGCCCCTTATCCGCAGCGTGCTGGACTCCGGGGGCTTTGCCGTGGTGTTTGACATGGGGGATGGATATAAGTCCCTGTGTGAGAACATGGGCGGGGTGTATCTGGACGGTGAAACCCTGCGTTTTAACCCGTTTGCGAACATCACCGATATTGACCAGTCAGCGGAGCGTGTCCGTGACCAGTTGTCGGTGATGGCCAGCCCCAACGGTAACCTGGATGAAGTGCATGAAGGTCTGCTGCTGCAGGCGGTCAGGGCCTCCTGGCTGGCTAAAAAGAACAGGGCGCGCATTGATGATGTGGTGGATTTCCTGAAAAACGCCAGTGACAGCGAGCAGTATGCCGGGTCACCGACCATCCGCAGTCGTCTGGATGAAATGATTGTGCTGCTTGACCAGTACACTGCCAACGGCACTTATGGCCGGTATTTTAACTCTGATGAGCCGTCCCTGCGGGATGATGCCAGAATGGTGGTGCTGGAGCTGGGGGGACTGGAAGACCGTCCGTCCCTGCTTGTTGCGGTGATGTTCTCCCTGATTATCTACATTGAGAACAGGATGTACCGCACGCCGCGTAACCTCAAAAAACTGAACGTCATTGATGAGGGGTGGCGTCTGCTGGACTTCAAAAATCACAAGGTTGGTGAGTTTATTGAGAAAGGTTACCGTACCGCCCGCCGTCATACCGGTGCCTATATCACCATCACACAGAACATCGTCGACTTTGACTCTGACAAGGCCTCCAGTGCGGCCCGTGCGGCATGGGGTAACTCCTCCTACAAAATTATCCTCAAACAGAGTGCGAAGGAGTTCGCGAAATACAACCAGCTGTATCCGGACCAGTTCCAGCCACTGCAGCGCGACATGATTGGTAAGTTTGGTGCGGCCAGAGATCAGTGGTTCAGTTCCTTCCTGCTGCAGGTGGAAAACCATTCCTCCTGGCACCGCCTGTTTGTGGACCCGTTAAGCCGCGCCATGTACAGCTCTGACGGCCCGGATTTTGAGTTTGTGCAGCAGAAACGTAAAGAGGGGCTGAGTATTCATGAGGCGGTGTGGCAGCTGGCGTGGAAGAAGTCAGGGCCGGAGATGGCTTCGCTGGAAGCCTGGCTGGAAGAACATGAGAAATACAGGAGTGTTGCATGACCACAACGCAAAAAACGACTGATGTTACGGCCCCCCGACGCAGCCACTGGTGGTGGACGGTGCCGGGATGCCTGGCAATGGTGTTACTGAACGCAGCCGTCAGTTACGGCATTGTCAGACTGAACGCACCGGTGACTGCCGCCTTCAACATGAAACAGACTGTGGATGCATTTTTTGACAGCGCCAGTCAGAAACAACTGTCAGAAGCACAGTCAAAAGCCCTTTCAGCGCGTTTTAACACGGCACTGGAAGCCAGCCTGCAGGCGTGGCAGCAGAAACACCACGCGGTCATTCTGGTGTCGCCTGCTGTGGTACAGGGGGCACCGGATATCACCCGGGAAATCCAGCAGGATATTGCCCGACGAATGAGGGCGGAACCATGAGATGCCGGGGGCTGATTGCCCTGCTGGTATGGGGGCAGAGTGTGGCCGCCGCCGATCTTGGCACCTGGGGCGATCTGTGGCCGGTAAAGGAGCCGGACATGCTGACGGTGATCATGCAGCGCCTGACGGCGCTGGAGCAGTCCGGTGAGATGGGCCGAAAAATGGATGCCTTTAAGGAGCGGGTGATCCGTAACAGTCTGCGGCCCCCTGCTGTGCCCGGTATCGGACGCACGGAGAAATACAGCAGCCGGTTGTTTGACCCGTCCGTCAGACTGGCGGCGGATATCCGGGATAACGAAGGGCGGGTGTTTGCCCGTCAGGGTGAAGTGATGAATCCGCTGCAGTATGTGCCTTTTAACCAGACGCTGTATTTCATCAATGGCGATGATCCGGCGCAGGTGGCCTGGATGAAACGCCAGACGCCGCCCACACTGGAGAGCAAAATTATCCTCGTGCAGGGCAGTATCCCGGAGATGCAGAAAGCGCTGGACAGCCGTATTTACTTTGACCAGAACGGTGTGCTCTGCCAGCGCCTCGGCATCGATCAGGTCCCGGCACGGGTGAGCGCCGTTCCCGGCGATCGCTTCCTGAAGGTGGAATTTATTCCGGCAGAGGAGGGCAGAAAATGAAGCGAAGACTGTGGCTGCTGATGTTATTCCTTCTCGCCGGTCATGTCCCTGCGGCATCTGCGGATTCTGCCTGTGAGGGGCGTTTTGTAAACCCGATCACGGATATCTGCTGGAGCTGTATTTTCCCGCTCTCGCTGGGCAGTATCAAAGTCAGTCAGGGTAAGGTCCCCGACACGGCGAACCCGTCGATGCCCATTCAGATTTGTCCGGCACCGCCGCCGCTGTTCAGGCGTATCGGGCTGGCCATTGGTTACTGGGAGCCGATGGCGCTGACGGACGTCACCCGGTCACCGGGATGCATGGTGAACCTGGGCTTCAGCCTGCCGGCTTTTGGTAAAACGGCACAGGGAACGGCGAAAAAGGATGAGAAGCAGGTGAACGGGGCGTTCTATCACGTTCACTGGTACAAATACCCGCTGACGTACTGGCTGAACATCATCACATCGCTGGGCTGTCTGGAAGGTGGTGACCTGGATATCGCTTATCTTTCTGAAATCGACCCCACCTGGACGGACAGCAGCCTGACCACCATTCTCAATCCGGAAGCCGTCATCTTTGCCAATCCGATAGCGCAGGGGGCCTGCGCAGCAGATGCCATTGCCAGTGCCTTTAATATGCCTCTCGATGTTCTGTTCTGGTGTGCCGGTTCGCAGGGCAGTATGTACCCGTTCAATGGCCAGGTGAGTAATGAGTCCAGTCCGTTGCAGTCCTCCCTGCTGGTCAGTGAACGCATGGCGTTCAAGCTGCACCGTCAGGGCATGATTATGGAAACCATCGGGAAAAATAACGCCGTCTGTAATGAATATCCGTCCCCAATCCTGCCCAAAGAACGCTGGCGTTATCAGATGGTGAATATGTATCCGGACAGCGGGCAGTGCCATCCGTTCGGGCGCAGTGTGATGCGCTGGGAGACGGGAAAAAATCCGCCCAACACAAAGAAAAACTTCGGCTACCTGATGTGGCGTAAACGTAACTGTGTGTTTCTGTAAAACTACTAATTCTGAAGGATTTTTTATGTATAAACAGGCAACAGAATTAATGCTGAACTTTAAAGACCGCATTCTGATTAAGGGGGAAGAAGGTACCGGCAAGTCAACTCTCCTGACTGAAATAAGAATCAGTGATAGTGATTCACGGTATTACAACTTTAAAACTCTTAACTCTGCGGGGTATAACCAGCTTTGTGATGAAAATATTGATAATTTTGATTTTCTGAATACGCCTGAAAAGACGCTAATCCTTGACGGAGTCAGGCTGAGTGAAAAGAAAATAACATCAAAAGTTATCAGATTAATTAAACAGGCCAGAAAATATCATAAACGCCTGGTTGTGGTTGCAGACTCATGTGAGTCTGAGTTTATCGAACTGTTGTTTGATGGTGTTATTGTATTGTCCTTCAATTCTGACAGAGAAAGGAGCTGCAATGTTTATACGCCATCAAGGTGTCGTAATACAGATAATATTTATGCCAGGTAAATGTGTAAACAAAAACAGAGGAGGGTGTAATGAGTAATAATATAAAATATGGCTCCAGAATACTTGATGTGGGTGTTCTGCTGGAGATGAAAGCACTTGTGAATGCAAATGGTGGTGTGTCACGGTGCATTATGGAGTGTCGGCAGCTTGCCTGTGAGGTCCGTCATTCGCAACAATTACTGGATAAGCTGTCATGTATTGACGACTGGCTGTGCCGGTTTTCCTCAATAATGTATCACCGTTTTGATAAAGAACAGATTCAGTGGCGGGAGGATGTGGACAGGGATTATCCCAGAGAAAAGGTTTATATTTTCAGTCCCGATAATGTCTCCGTCCATAATAATGATATTAAAGACTCTGCCAATAACACATCAGGAATAACCGTATCGGTTACAGCCAGTAAAATATGCGCAGGTCAGAAAGAGTTTGATGCTTTTTTAAAACTGGCAGAAAAACTGAGAGAAAACCCTACGGGTAATTAAATTGTAACAATGCCATCAGGATATATCATGAACTGGAAAATATTTGCGCTTTTTGCCCTGACTGCAGGGATGCATATCACTGTTCATGCCTCAGACAATGTGAACACTCCTGAAAACCGCCAGTTCCTGAAGCAGCAGGAAAATTTAAGCAGACAACTGCGTGAAAAACCTGACCATCAGCTGAAAGCCTGGGCGGAGAGACAGGTGCTGGACCCCCCCCTTCAGCGTTCAGATAACCATTTCCTGGATGAGCTGGTTCGTAAACAGCAGGCTGCTCAGAAGGATAAACCACAGCAGGGCGCCGTGTACTTTGTGTCCTTCTCCATTCCCGAAGAGGGGCTGAAACGGATGCTGGGCGAAACCCGGCATTACGGTATTCCGGCCACGCTGCGGGGCATGGTGAACAACGACCTGAAGGCCACCGCTGACGCCGTGTTGTCCCTGGTGAAAGACGGCGCAACTGATGGTGTTCAGATCGACCCGACGCTGTTTTCACAGTACGGCATTCGCAGCGTGCCGGCCCTGGTGGTGTTCTGCAGCCAGGGGCACGACATCATCCGGGGAAATCTGCGCGTCAGACAGGCGCTGGAGAAAGTGGCCGCCACAGGGGACTGCCGGCAGGTGGCTCAGGGACTGCTGGACGGCACCGGGGATAAGTCGCAATGAGTTTACCTGCAGGCTATTACCGGATTGACCCGGACATCCGTGCACTGGTGGCCGCGATGAACGTTCACGGATTTCGTACATATGTGTCCTGTCAGGGGCATGGTTTCCCTGTTACGAAACTGCCGTCTTATATTGCCTTTGTCTGTCCGGTAAAAAAGGCGGCTCTTCTTGAGCAGCGACTGCGGCAGGATGCGGAGTCCATGATGCCCCGGTTGCTGTGGGGCTGGTCCGTCGGGGCTTCTTTTAACAGTGACCTTCAGCTCTGTTTCCGGCTTCAGCCTGAAGGCCCTCATCACTGGTATCACCGGTACTGTCGTCGCTCACTGCGTGCAGACTTCAGGACGCTGGTCCGCTTACTGAATCCGTAAATCTGTTCCCGTAAGGAGGCATTGATGGCGCTGACAAAGAAACAGCGGGAAAAACTGCGTATGAAATTCGGCGGTCGTTGTGCGTACTGCGGCTGTGAACTGCCGGAGAAAGGATGGCATGCCGACCATGTTCAGGCGGTGCTCCGCAAGTCAGAGCAGTGCATGAAGGCTGCAGAAAAGCGCGTTTTCAGGCTGAAATCCACCGGTGATGTTTTCAGACCGGAGGCCGACTGTCCGGAAAACCTCGTCCCGGCCTGTGCGCCGTGCAACCTGCTGAAAACAACATATTCGCTGGAGATGTTCAGAATGCAGGTGTCCCTGCAGGTTGAACGGGGGCGCAGAAGCAGCGTGAATTTCAGGACCGCAGAACGGTTCGGGCTGATTCAGGTGGTGAACAAACCAGTCGTGTTCTGGTTTGAGCAATATCAGAGGGAGAGTGAGGTATGAAACGTCTTCTGCCATTGCTGCTGGGGCTGGCAGTCAGTGTGGCACAGGCTGACAGCAACAGTGATTACCGGGCGGGTTCTGATTTTGCCCGTCAGATTCAGGGGCAGGGTACAGGCAGTATTCAGGGCTTTAAGCCACAGGAGAGTATCCCCGGCTATAACGCGAATCCGGACGAGACAAAATATTTCGGAGGCGTGACTGCCGGCGGGGATGGCGGCCTGAAAAATGATGGCACCACGGAATGGGCGACCGGTGAAACCGGAAAAACTATCACAGAGTCATTCATGAACAAGCCGAAAGACATTCTGTCACCGGATGCACCGTTTATCCAGACCGGCAGGGATGTGGTGAACCGGGCTGACAGCATTGTGGGAAACACCGGGCAGCAGTGCAGTGCGCAGGAGATTAGCCGGAGTGAATACACGAATTACACCTGTGAGCGGGATTTACAGGTGGAGCAGTACTGCACACGAACTGCCCGTATGGAGCTGCAGGGGAGTACCACATGGGAAACCCGGACGCTGGAGTATGAAATGAGTCAGCTACCTGCACGTGAAGTGAATGGTCAGTATGTTGTCTCCATTACCTCTCCCGTTACCGGTGAAATTGTCGATGCGCATTACAGCTGGAGTCGTACTTACCTGCAGAAGAGTGTACCTATGACAATTACAGTACTGGGAACCCCACTGAGCTGGAATGCCAAATACTCAGCAGATGCCTCATTTACACCAGTACAGAAAACACTGACTGCCGGTGTTGCTTTTACGTCATCTCACCCCGTCCGGGTCGGGAATACAAAATTCAGACGTCATACGGCAATGAAGCTGCGTCTGGTTGTCAGGGTAAAAAAAGCCTCGTACACCCCGTATGTTGTCTGGTCTGAAAGCTGCCCGTTCAGCAAGGAGCTGGGGAAACTGACAAAAACAGAATGTACGGAGGCTGGCGGGAACAGGACGCTGGTGAAAGACGGTCAGTCATACAGCATGTACCAGAGCTGCTGGGCATACCGGGACACGTATGTCACGCAGTCAGCAGACAAGGGAACCTGTCAGACGTACACCGACAATCCGGCCTGTACCCTGGTGTCACACCAGTGCGCCTTTTACTCCGAAGAAGGTGCCTGTCTGCATGAATATGCCACCTACTCCTGCGAGTCAAAAACATCCGGGAAAGTGATTGTCTGTGGGGGAGACGTCTTCTGTCTCGATGGCGAATGCGATAAGGCTCAGAGCGGGAAGAGTAATGATTTTGCCGAAGCTGTTTCTCAGCTGGCAGCACTGGCCGCTGCAGGTAAGGATGTTGCGGCGCTGAACGGGGTGGATGTCCGTGCTTTCACCGGTCAGGCGAAATTTTGTAAGAAGGCAGCAGCCGGATACAGCAACTGCTGTAAGGACAGCGGCTGGGGGCAGGATATCGGGCTGGCCAAATGCAGCAGTGATGAAAAAGCCCTGGCTAAAGCAAAATCAAACAAACTGACCGTCAGTGTCGGAGAGTTCTGTTCGAAGAAAGTGCTGGGTGTCTGCCTGGAGAAAAAACGCAGTTACTGTCAGTTTGATTCGAAGCTGGCGCAGATAGTCCAGCAGCAGGGGCGCAACGGACAGCTGCGTATCAGTTTTGGCAGTGCGAAGCATCCTGACTGTCGGGGGATTACGGTTGATGAGCTGCAGAAAATTCAGTTCGACAGACTGGATTTCACTAACTTCTACGAAGACCTGATGAATAACCAGAAAATCCCGGACAGTGGCGTTCTGACGCAGAAAGTGAAAGAGCAGATTGCTGACCAGCTGAAACAGGCAGGACAGTAAGGTATGGAAAATAACCGGGGGAAATGATGAAAGTCATATTCACGTCGAACCGTTTTATTGATTTTCTTATCCGGCTTTTGATTACAGCGATTGTCATTTCCCCGGTAATTATCTGGTCGTGGGATACGGTAAAAGAAACCACTGCAGGTGAGATACTTGCTGCTGCTTTCGTTATTTTTTACTCCGGTGTGCTCCTGTTTATTCTGTATTTTTGTTTTTCTGCCCTGACTGACCTGCAGAAACCTGATGAAAGAAAAAGTGATGAAAGGAATGAAGATGAATAAAGCATTACTGCCACTGTTACTCTGCTGCTTTATTTTTCCGGCGTCAGGAAAAGATGCAGGCTGGCAGTGGTATAACGAGAAAATAACTCCGAAGGAAAAAGAAAATAAACCAGTACCTGCAGCCCCCCGTCAGGAGCCGGACATTATGCAGAAACTGGCCGCACTGCAGACGGCAACAAAGCGGGCGCTGTACGAAGCTATTCTGTATCCCGGCGTGGATAATTTTGTGAAATATTTCCGGCTGCAGAATTACTGGACTCAGCAGGCCGGGCTTTTCACCATGAGTGCTAAAAAGGCCATGCTGGCACATCCTGAACTGGACTATAACCTGCAGTACAGCCATTACAACGGCACGGTACGGAACCAGCTGGCGGCAGACCAGGCGCAGCAGCGACAGGCCATTGCGAAACTGGCTGAACACTACGGCATCATGTTTTTTTACCGGGGGCAGGACCCCATCGACGGGCAGCTGGCGCAGGTCATTAATGGCTTCCGGGATACGTATGGTCTGAGTGTTATTCCCGTTTCCGTGGATGGCGTGATTAATCCGCTGTTGCCGGATTCTCGGACTGACCAGGGGCAGGCGCAGCGCCTCGGCGTGAAATATTTCCCGGCCATGATGCTGGTTGACCCGAAACAGGGCAGTGTTCGCCCGTTATCATACGGTTTTATTTCGCAGGACGACCTGGCAAAACAGTTCCTGAACGTTTCTGAAGATTTTAAACCGAACTTCTGAATTACGGATATTTCCCGTTCGTCAGTAAATTCCATTAATTCTGCATTTTGTTAACCTGGGAATAATTCACCATTTATTCCGGTGGTCCTTTATTTAATTCTCTGTATGACAGGAGAGTTTTACTGTGCATAAATATAAATTCTCTTTACCCCGGCTTGATATTACGGGAATGTGGGTATTTTCCCTGGGTGTCTGGTTTCATATCGTCGCCCGTCTTGTTTACAGCAAACCCTGGATGGCTTTTTTTCTGGCGGAGTTGATTGCGGCCATCCTTGTGCTGTTCGGCGCATACCAGGTGCTGGATGCATGGATTGCCCGTGTCAGCCGGGAAGAGCGTGAGGCACTGGAAGCCAGGCAACAGGCCATGATGGAAGGGCAGCAGGAGGGCGGACATGTCTCTCACTAAATTACTGCCGGTCATTTTGTTGATGATGGCCACAGGTGTGCAGGCCTCCACCCGGGATGAAATTGAACGACTCTGGAATCCGCAGGGCATGGCCGCGCAGCCTGCACAACCGGCAGCAGGCACGTCAGCCAGAACAGAAAAGCCGGCTCCCCGCTGGTTCCGCCTCAGCAACGGCAGGCAGGTTAACCTGGCCGACTGGAAGGTGGTGCTGTTTATGCAGGGGCATTGCCCTTACTGTCACCAGTTTGACCCGGTACTGAAACAGCTGGCACAGCAGTACGGCTTTTCTGTTTTTCCCTACACCCTGGATGGTCAGGGGGATACCGCCTTTCCGGAAGCATTACCGGTGCCACCGGAGGTGATGCAGACCTTCTTCCCGAATATCCCGGTGGCCACACCGACCACCTTCCTGGTCAACGTCAACACGCTTGAGGCATTACCGCTTTTACAGGGGGCAACGGATGCCGCCGGTTTTATGGCGCGGATGGATACCGTTCTGCAGATGTACGGAGGGAAAAAAGGTGCGAAATAAGCAGGTGGTGTTACTCATTGCCGGAATATCCGGCATCGCGACGGGAATAATCGTCAGCCTGAATATCCCCTTTATCCGTCAGGGGCTTTTTTATCCCGCCAGCCCTGTGGAAATTGTCGTTTCGCTGTGTCTTACCTTTTTTGTTTCTGTTGTGTTTTTTGTGGGGGCAATTGTGGGATGGATTTTGGGGTCTGAAATATATTACAGGCGCATGACCGGTCTGAATGAATCATCAGTGATATCAGAGGAAACTTATAATGACAGAAAACAAAAAGAATCAGGAATTCAAAATCAGAAAAATTAGACGGAATATTGAGTATAGTTTCAGAGGTTCTGACAGATATTTTGATTTGTTTATTGTTTTCCTTGTTGCCGGAATTGTTTTATGGGCAGTTATGCACGTTATTTTCGATGTCTGTATTGATTCGTGGATGGCCGACCCGAAATTACTTAATTTCCAGTATATGTGGAATGTTCTGATGAAAGTCATTCCGTTTACGTTATGGGCGCTGGCAGCAGGGTTTCTTGTTACATTTTTTCTGTCCCCAATGTGCGAATTAATATTCGGAAATATCATGATATTCCTGCTGAAACGCCGTATGCGCCGGGAGAACGAATTAAGGGAGGGCGGCAATAATGCTTCGCATTAAACCTCTTTTTATTCTTTGTGCCGCCTTACTGACGGCCATGCCCACAGCGTCAGCGGATGTGAACAGCGACATGAATCAGTTCTTTAACAAGCTGGGCTTCGCCTCCAATACCACACAGCCGGGCGTCTGGCAGGGGCAGGCCGCCGGGTATGCCTATGGTGGCTCCCTGTATGCCCGCACCCAGGTCAAAAATATCCAGCTGATTTCCATGACGCTGCCGGATATCAATGCCGGATGTGGCGGCATCGACGCCTATCTCGGCTCGTTCAGTTTTATTAATGGCGATCAGTTGCAGCGTTTTGTTAAGCAGATTATGAGCAATGCTGCCGGTTACTTTTTTGACCTTGCCCTGCAGACAACGGTGCCGGAAATCAAAACCGCAAAAGACTTCCTGCAGAAAATGGCAAGCGACATTAACAGTATGAACCTCAGCTCCTGTCAGGTGGCGCAGGGGATTGTCGGAGGATTATTTCCTCAGACTCAGGTGTCACAGCAGAAGGTCTGTCAGGACATTGCCGGTGAGAGCAATATTTTTGCTGACTGGGCCGCGTCCCGTCAGGGCTGCACGGTCGGAGGACAGTCATCGTCTGTTCGTGACAAGGCCAGTGACAAAGATAAGGAACGGGTGCTGAAGAACATCAATATCATCTGGGACTCGCTGTCCAAAAACAGGATGCTTGATGGTAACAAAGAACTGAAAGAATTTATTATGACGCTCACCGGTACGCTGATTTTTGGGGAAGACAGCGAGATTACCCCCCTGCCGGCACGCACCACTGACCGCGATATCCTCCGGGCAATTATGGAGGGGGGAACGGCAAAAATTTACCACTGTAACGATTCGGACAAGTGTCTGAAGGTGGTGGCGGATGCAAATGTGACCATCGCCCGGGATAAAGCCCTGAAATCACAGATTACAAAACTGCTCACCAGTATTCAGAATAAAGCGGTGAGTGATACTCCACTGGATGACAGGGAAAAAGGCTTCATTTCCAGCACCACCGTCCCCGTCTTTAAATATCTTATTGATCCGCAGATGCTCGGTGTGTCCAGCAGCGTGGTTTACCAGCTGACGGACTATATCGGCTACGACATCATGCTCCAGTACATTCAGGAACTGCTTCAGCAGGCCCGGGCCATGATTGCCACCGGGAACTATCCACAGACCGTGCTGGACAGTGTGCTGGAGAATCTGAATCAGGCACAGCAACAGATTGCGGTTTTCCAGGGGCAGGTAAAGGTCCAGCAGGATGCATTGCTGGTTGTTGACCGTCAGATGAGCTACATGCGCCAGCAGCTGTCCGCCCGCATGCTCAGCCGTTACCAGAACAACTATCACTTCGGAGGGAGCACGCTGTGAATGAAGTCTATGTGATTGCCGGTGGTGAGTGGTTACGCAATAACCTGAACGCCATTGCCGCCTTTATGGGAACCCGGACGTGGGATTCCATCGAAAAAATTGCGCTCACATTGTCTGTTCTCGCGGTGGCCGTGATGTGGGTACAGCGGCACAACGTGATGGATTTGCTGGGCTGGGTGGCCGTGTTTGTGCTTATCAGCCTGCTGGTTAATGTCCGTACATCGGTGCAGATTATTGATAACAGTGACCTGGTTCAGGTTCACCGGGTGGATAATGTGCCGGTCGGACTGGCGATGCCACTTTCACTGACGACCCGTATCGGGCATGCAATGGTGGCCAGTTACGAGATAATATTCCCCCAGCCTGACAGCGCCACCTACAGCAAGACAGGCATGCTGTTCGGGGCGAACCTGATTGTGAAAAGCACCGATTTTCTGTCCCGGAATCCGGAAATCATCAATCTGTTTCAGGACTACGTCCAGAACTGCGTGCTGGGTGATATTTACCTGAACCACAAATACACGCTGGAAGACCTGATGGCTTCCTCTGACCCATACACCATAATCTTTTCTCAGCCCAGCCCTTTACGTCAGGTGCCGAATAATAATTACAGTTTTCTGCACAGCTCAGAGCCGTTTGTGTCCTGTAAGGACGCATCCGTCGGACTGAAGGATAAGCTGAATTTTGATACGAATACCGGAGGTAAGACCTGGCATTATTATGTGCAGCAGATATTTGGCGGCAGACCGGACCCGGACCTGTTATTCAGACAACTGGTCAGTGACAGTTACAGTTATTTCTACGGCTCCAGTCAGTCTGCCAGCCAGATTATGCGCCAGAACGTCACCATGAATGCCCTGAAAGAGGGTATCACCAGTAATGCGGCCCGCAATGGTGACACCGCCAGCCTGGTCAGTCTGGCCACCACCTCATCGATGGAGAAACAGCGTCTGGCGCATGTAGCCATTGGTCATGTGCTGATGCGAAACCTGCCGATGGTACAGACCATTCTGGTGGGTATTACCATTGGTATATTCCCGCTCCTGGTACTGGCGGCTGCCTTCAACAGGCTGACGCTGTCCGTACTGAGAGGCTATGTTTTTGCCCTGATGTGGTTCCAGACCTGGCCGTTGCTGTATGCCATCCTGAACAGTGCCATGACATTCTATGCGAAGCAGAACGGTGCGACGGTGGTGCTCTCTGAACTTTCACAGATACAGCTGAAATACTCCGACCTGGCGTCCACTGCTGGATATATATCTGTCATGATACCCCCGTTGTCATGGATGATGGTAAAAGGCCTTGGTGCCGGATTCTCCAGTGTGTACAGCCATTTCGCTTCCTCTGCTATCAGCCCGACTGCCAGTGCGGCAGGCAGTGTGGTTGACGGTAATTACTCCTACGGCAACATGCAGACGGAAAACGTGAACGGCTTCAGCTGGAGCACCAACAGCACCACGTCGTTTGGTCAGATGATGTACCAGACCGGCAGTGGCGCAACTGCCACACAGACCCGTGACGGTAATATGGTGATGGATGCAAGCGGAGCGATGTCCCGTTTACCGGTCGGTATCAATGCAACGCGTCAGATTGCAGCGGCGCAACAGGAAATGGCCCGGGAGGCGTCGAACAGAGCAGAAAGTGCCCTGCATGGTTTCAGCAGCAGTATTGCCAGTGCCTGGAACTCGCTCAGTCAGTTTGGTTCTAACCGGGGGAGCAGTGATTCTGTCACCGGTGGCGCTGACAGTACGATGAGCGCACAGGACTCCATGATGGCCAGCCGTATGCGCAGTGCAGTGGAAAGCTATGCGAAGGCGCATAATATCAGTAATGAGCAGGCAACAAGAGAACTGGCATCAAGAAGTACGAGAGGTTCTGCGGGGATGTATGGCGATGTTCATGCTGAATGGGGGGTTAAACCTAAAATTCTTGGTGTTGGTGGTGGCGCAGGTGTTAGAGGTGGTGGTCGGGCAAGTATTGACTGGAGTGATGAGGATGCGCATCAGGCCAGCAGTGGTTCACGGGCCAGCCATGATGCTCGCCATGATATCGATGCCAGGGCTACACAAGACTTTAAAGAGGCCAGCGATTACTTTACCAGTCGCAAGGTCAGTGAATCCGGCAGCCATACGGACAATAATGCCGATTCCCGTGTGGACCAGCTGTCTGCAGCCCTGAACTCAGCGAAACAGAGTTACGACCAGTACACGACGAATATGACCCGCAGCCATGAATATGCGGAAATAGCCTCCCGTACTGAAAGCATGAGCGGGCAGATGAGTGAAGACCTGTCGCAACAGTTTGCACAGTATGTGATGAAACGCGCACCGCAGGATGCAGAAGCTATTCTGACAAATACCAGTTCGCCGGAGATTGCAGAACGCCGTCGGGCTATGGCGTGGTCTTTTGTGCAGGAACAGGTACAGCCTGGTGTTGATAATGCCTGGCGTGAATCCCGTGGGGACATCGGTAAAGGAATGGAGAGCGTACCTTCGGGCGGTGGCAGCCAGAATATTATTGCTGACCATCAGGGACATCAGGCCATTATTGAGCAAAGAACGCAGGACAGTAATATCCGTAATGATGTAAAATATCAGGTTGATAATATGGTCACAGAATATCGTGGCAATATCGGAGATACTCAGAGCAGCATACGTGGCGAAGAAAATATTGTAGGAAGACAGTATTCTGAACTACAAAATCACCATAAAACAGAGGCATTATCTCAGAATAATAAATATAATGAAGAAAAATCGGGTCAGGAAAGAATGCCTGGTGCTGACAGTCCACAGGAACTGATGAAAAGAGCAAAGGAGTATCAGGATAAGCACAAGCAATAATATCGTATGGGGAGAAGATAATGAAAAATTTAGCTCATATTGCTCTGGTGACGGTGATACAGTTCATTGCCTGTTATCTGGCTGATTGGGGGAGTGCCGAAACAGTTTTTATCCTGTGCTTTATTGTACTATGGCAGGGATTGTTTATATGGTTGTTTTCTCAAATACGAAAAAAACGGCATGTGTCGGATGAGTTTAAATTCAGTAAAGGCGTTTGGTATATACTGATGCCATTATCTTCCTTACTCTCTCCGTTATTAAGCCTGATGGTTTTTATCATTGGTACACTATACGAATTAAGGCGAATTAGTGGTTGTGTAAGTGTAAGAGAATGGATGCAATCTCAGGTAAATGAACAAACTAATGAAGATTTGCATCTGGATTTTGATGATATGAATTTTGATTATGTGGATTTTTATCGTACTAATCCGGCAACAGGATTAGCTATGCATGGAGGATTTGATTCAGCAGGAAATACTTTTGGGACTTGTTGGCAGGACTATGATAACAGGCGATAAGAAAACTGTGGTTTGTAAAAAAGGTAATTTGATGAAAACAAAAAAATTGATGATGGTTGCACTGGTCAGTTCCACTCTGGCCCTTTCAGGGTGTGGTGCGATGAGCACAGCAATCAAGAAGCGTAACCTTGAGGTGAAGACTCAGATGAGTGAGACCATCTGGCTTGAACCCGCCAGCGAACGCACGGTATTTCTGCAGATCAAAAACACGTCTGATAAAGACATGAGTGGGCTGCAGGGCAAAATTGCTGATGCTGTGAAAGCAAAAGGATATCAGGTGGTGACTTCTCCGGATGCAGCCTACTACTGGATTCAGGCGAATGTGCTGAAGGCCGATAAGATGGATCTGCGGGAGTCTCAGGGATGGCTGAACCGTGGTTATGAAGGCGCAGCTGTTGGTGCAGCGTTAGGTGCCGGTATTACCGGATATAACTCAAATTCTGCCGGTGCCACACTCGGTGTGGGCCTTGCTGCTGGTCTGGTGGGTATGGCTGCAGATGCGATGGTGGAAGATGTGAACTATACCATGATCACGGATGTGCAGATTGCAGAGCGTACTAAGGCAACGGTGACAACGGATAATGTTGCCGCCCTGCGTCAGGGCACATCCGGTGCGAAAATTCAGACCAGTACTGAAACAGGTAACCAGCATAAATACCAGACCCGTGTGGTCTCAAATGCGAACAAGGTTAACCTGAAATTTGAAGAGGCGAAGCCTGTTCTCGAAGACCAGCTGGCCAAATCAATCGCAAATATTCTCTGAACCTCGTCAGGAGGCTGGTCTGACCGGCCTCCTTGCTGACGCCTCGCGTTGCTCGTTGTCCAACCCCGGGACGTAACAAAATAAATTTTGTCACTTCCCGGCGTTTCCGAAATAAACATTAAAACACTGAGCGGTTGTGCAAATTCTTTGTGCGACCGTGAAGTGTTGCCGGCGAAGCCGGGATCTTCCGGAGAAAGTCATTATGACATCAGACAATATCGCTGAATATGTTGGTGAGAATAATCAATTTACGGAGAAGCCTGTAACTGAATACCCCCCGGTGATACAGGATAATACAGTGACCACTAAAGACTATCTGTACAGCAATAATATTGATACTGACCTTTTAGTGGTTATCGGAGGGCTTATTGTTATATTGTTTCTCATGATACTTATCATGTACTTTATTAATTCTCTCAGGCATAAGGAATTAACTGAAATACTGACAAAAATATCTTTTCCTGAAAAATCCGGGAGCAATTCGCTTAAACCGGAAGCGGTCAGCTGTAATTTGTTGTCCCTGTGTGTGCTGGCCCCGGTATTCTGTACACCCAGAAAGCTGGCTGAAGTTTCCAGGGAGATCATCGTGGCGAGTGCGCAGGAAATTGCATGGACGCCGGGGAGCAGTCGTATTGATGGCCACCAGGCGGAGAATATCACCTGGGCGATTTCATCGCAGTCTCCTGCCGATAAGTATGATCTCATCAATAAAACGTCCCGTGTTTCTCCTGACAGTGGCCGTTTTTATGAACCGGACACAGTTCTGGATCACCGTGAACGGGTACGCCTTTTTATTCAGATCCAGTTTCCGCATGGGAGTGACTGGTCTGAAGTATTGCGCCTGACTGACATTGTTACAGAGAAGGTCTCTTCCGGCAGGACTGCAGGCGGGTATCACCACCGGCATACAGGGTACACCTGGTCTGTTTCTGTGAATTAACCCCACATCATCCTTTTCTGCCCTGTTCCAGATTTTCCCGGAGTTTCATCATGAGTTTTAACGCAAAGGATATGACCCAGGGCGGTCAGATTGCGTCCATGCGTATCCGCATGTTCAGCCAGATCGCCAATATCATGCTTTACTGCCTGTTTATTTTTTTCTGGATACTCGTTGGTCTGGTTTTATGGGTAAAAATAAGCTGGCAGACGTTTGTGAACGGCTGTATTTACTGGTGGTGTACCACGCTGGAAGGCATGCGGGATTTAATCAAGTCCCAGCCAGTATATGAGATCCAGTATTACGGCAAAACCTTCCGGATGAACGCGGCTCAGGTACTGCATGATAAATACATGATCTGGTGCGGTGAGCAGCTATGGTCTGCATTCGTTCTGGCGTCTGTCGTGGCCCTGGTTATTTGCCTGATCACCTTCTTTGTTGTCTCCTGGATTCTGGGGCGTCAGGGTAAACAACAGAGCGAAAATGAAGTCACAGGTGGTCGTCAGCTGACAGACAATCCGAAAGACGTTGCCCGGATGCTGAAAAAAGACGGCAAGGACTCCGATATCCGGATTGGCGACCTGCCGATTATCCGGGATTCCGAAATCCAGAACTTCTGTCTGCACGGCACGGTCGGGGCCGGTAAGTCGGAGGTTATCCGTCGTCTGGCCAACTACGCCCGTCAGCGCGGTGATATGGTGGTGATTTATGACCGTTCAGGGGAATTTGTTAAAAGTTACTATGATCCCTCCATCGATAAAATCCTGAATCCGCTGGATGCCCGCTGTGCCGCATGGGATTTGTGGAAGGAGTGCCTGACACAGCCGGATTTTGATAATACCGCAAATACTCTGATCCCTATGGGAACAAAAGAAGACCCGTTCTGGCAGGGTTCAGGACGTACCATTTTTGCGGAAGCGGCGTACCTGATGCGTAATGACCCCAACCGCAGCTACAGCAAACTGGTGGACACACTGCTTTCCATCAAAATTGAAAAACTGCGTACCTTCCTGCGTAATTCACCGGCGGCCAACCTGGTGGAAGAGAAAATTGAGAAAACGGCGATTTCCATCCGTGCTGTGCTGACCAACTACGTGAAAGCCATCCGTTACCTGCAGGGGATTGAGCATAACGGTAAGTCTTTTACCATCCGTGACTGGATGCGTGGTGTCCGGGAAGATCAGAAAAACGGCTGGCTGTTTATTTCGTCGAACGCCGACACCCATGCCTCCCTGAAGCCGGTGATCTCCATGTGGCTGTCCATTGCCATTCGTGGTCTGCTGGCAATGGGAGAAAACCGTAACCGTCGTGTGTGGTTTTTCTGTGATGAGTTACCCACGTTACACAAACTGCCGGATCTGGTGGAGATCCTGCCGGAAGCCCGTAAGTTCGGTGGCTGTTATGTGTTTGGTATCCAGTCCTATGCCCAGCTGGAAGATATCTACGGTGAGAAAGCGGCGGCCACGCTGTTTGACGTCATGAACACCCGTGCTTTTTTCCGTTCCCCGAGCCATAAGATTGCAGAGTTCGCTGCCGGTGAGATTGGTGAGAAAGAGCACCTGAAAGCCAGCGAGCAGTATTCCTACGGTGCTGATCCGGTACGTGACGGGGTATCGACCGGTAAGGATATGGAGCGCCAGACGCTGGTCAGTTATTCCGACATTCAGTCTCTGCCGGATCTGACCTGTTATGTCACCCTGCCCGGACCGTATCCGGCAGTAAAACTCTCCCTGAAATATCAGACACGACCGAAGGTCGCTCCGGAGTTTATTCCGCGTGACATCAACCCGGAAATGGAGAACCGTCTGAGTGCCGTACTTGCCGCAAGGGAAGCAGAAGGTCGTCAGATGGCCAGCCTCTTCGAACCGGATGTGCCGGAAGTTGTTTCCGGAGAAGACGTGACTCAGGCTGAACAGCCGCAACAGCCGCAACAGCCGCAACAGCCGCAACAGCCGCAACAGCCGCAACAGCCGGTGTCTCCTGCCATCAACGATAAGAAGTCAGATTCAGGTGTGAATGTTCCGGCAGGGGGGATCGAGCAGGAGCTGAAAATGAAACCGGAAGAAGAGATGGAACAGCAACTGCCACCCGGGCTCAGTGAATCCGGTGAAGTGGTGGATATGGCCGCTTATGAGGCATGGCAACAGGAAAATCATCCGGACATCCAGCAGCAGATGCAGCGTCGTGAAGAGGTGAACATTAATGTGCACCGGGAGCGTGGGGAGGATGTTGAGCCGGGAGATGATTTCTGATGATGAGTATCGCGCAGGTCAGATCGGCCGGAAGTGCCGGTAACTATTATACCGACAAGGATAATTACTATGTACTGGGCAGCATGGGAGAACGCTGGGCCGGCAGGGGGGCTGAACAGCTGGGACTGCAGGGCAGTGTCGATAAGGATGTTTTTACCCGTCTTCTGGAGGGAAGGCTGCTGGACGGAGCGGATCTAAGCCGCATGCAGGATGGCAGTAATAAGCATCGTCCCGGCTACGACCTGACCTTCTCCGCCCCCAAAAGTGTCTCCATGATGGCCATGTTAGGTGGCGATAAGCGCCTGATTGATGCACATAACCAGGCCGTGGACTTTGCTGTTCGTCAGGTGGAGGCGCTGGCCTCCACACGGGTGATGACGGACGGACAGTCAGAAACGGTACTGACCGGTAATCTGGTGATGGCACTGTTTAACCACGACACCAGTCGCGATCAGGAACCACAGTTACACACGCATGCGGTGGTGGCTAATGTCACGCAGCATAACGGTGAGTGGAAGACACTGAGCAGTGACAAAGTGGGGAAAACGGGGTTCATTGAGAATGTGTACGCTAATCAGATTGCCTTTGGCAGGCTCTACCGGGAAAAACTGAAAGAGCAGGTTGAGGCGCTGGGCTATGAAACCGAAGTGGTCGGTAAGCACGGTATGTGGGAGATGCCGGGCGTACCGGTGGAAGCCTTCTCCGGACGCTCACAGGCTATCCGGGAGGCCGTCGGGGAAGACGCCTCGCTGAAATCCCGGGATGTGGCGGCACTGGATACGCGTAAATCCAAACAGCACGTCGATCCGGAAATCAGAATGGCTGAATGGATGCAGACGCTGAAGGAAACCGGGTTCGACATCCGGGCATATCGTGACGCGGCGGATCAGCGTGCGGAGATCCGCACGCAGGCGCCCGGGTCTGCTTCACAGGACGGGCCGGATGTGCAGCAGGCGGTGACACAGGCCATTGCCGGATTAAGTGAACGAAAAGTGCAGTTCACGTATACGGACGTGCTGGCCAGGACGGTCGGCATACTGCCGCCGGAAAATGGTGTGATTGAACGGGCACGCGCCGGTATCGATGAGGCCATCAGCCGTGAGCAGCTTATCCCCCTTGACCGTGAGAAGGGGCTGTTCACATCCGGGATTCATGTGCTCGATGAGCTGTCAGTCCGGGCACTCAGTCGTGACATCATGAAACAGAACCGGGTGACCGTACATCCGGAGAAAAGTGTCCCCCGGACGGCCGGTTACAGCGATGCCGTCAGTGTTCTGGCACAGGATCGCCCGTCGCTGGCCATTGTGTCCGGGCAGGGCGGTGCAGCCGGGCAGCGTGAGCGGGTGGCTGAACTGGTCATGATGGCCCGGGAGCAGGGGCGGGAAGTGCAGATTATCGCTGCTGACCGTCGCTCGCAGATGAACCTGAAGCAGGATGAACGGCTGTCCGGTGAGCTGATAACCGGACGTCGTCAGCTGCTGGAAGGCATGGCCTTCACGCCGGGCAGTACCGTTATCGTCGACCAGGGCGAAAAACTCTCCCTGAAAGAGACGTTAACCCTGCTGGACGGTGCCGCACGTCATAACGTACAGGTCCTGATAACCGACAGCGGGCAGCGAACCGGTACAGGCAGTGCGCTGATGGCCATGAAGGATGCCGGGGTGAACACATATCGCTGGCAGGGGGGAGAACAGCGACCGGCAACCATCATCAGTGAACCGGACCGTAATGTCCGCTATGCCCGGCTGGCCGGGGATTTTGCGGCCAGCGTGAAAGCCGGAGAAGAGAGTGTGGTACAGGTCAGCGGGGTACGGGAACAGGCCATACTGACACAGGCCATTCGCAGTGAGCTGAAAACGCAGGGCGTGCTCGGACACCCTGAGGTGACCATGACGGCGCTGTCACCGGTCTGGCTGGACAGCCGGAGCCGTTATCTGCGGGATATGTACCGTCCGGGGATGGTGATGGAGCAGTGGAACCCGGAGACACGCAGTCATGACCGCTATGTGATAGACCGGGTGACAGCGCAGAGTCACAGCCTGACCCTGCGGGATGCGCAGGGCGAAACGCAGGTGGTGCGTATTTCCTCCCTGGACAGCAGCTGGTCGCTGTTCCGGCCGGAAAAAATGCCGGTGGCAGACGGCGAGCGACTGAGGGTGACCGGGAAAATTCCCGGACTCCGCGTCTCCGGCGGTGACCGCCTGCAGGTGGCATCCGTCAGTGAAGATGCGATGACGGTTGTTGTGCCGGGACGGGCTGAACCGGCCTCCCTGCCTGTGAGCGATTCACCGTTCACGGCACTGAAGCTGGAGAATGGCTGGGTGGAAACGCCCGGGCATTCCGTCAGCGACAGTGCGAAGGTTTTTGCCTCCGTCACACAGATGGCAATGGACAACACCACCCTGAACGGTCTGGCCCGCAGCGGTCGTGATGTCCGGCTGTATTCCTCACTGGATGAAACCCGTACTGCGGAAAAACTTGTCCGCCATCCCTCCTTTACGGTGGTTTCTGAGCAGATAAAGGCGCGGGCCGGTGAGACATCGCTGGAAACCGCTATCAGTCTGCAGAAAGCCGGGCTGCACACGCCGGCACAGCAGGCCATTCATCTGGCCCTTCCTGTGCTGGAAAGTAAAAACCTGGCCTTCAGCATGGTGGACCTGCTGACAGAGGCAAAGTCGTTTGCTGCAGAAGGAACCGATTTTACTGAACTGGGAGGGGAAATCAATGCGCAGATAAAACGGGGTGATTTACTGTATGTGGATGTGGCAAAAGGCTATGGCACAGGCCTGCTGGTTTCCCGTGCGTCGTATGAGGCAGAAAAGAGCATTCTTCGCCATATTCTCGAAGGTAAGGAGGCGGTCACGCCGCTGATGGAGAGAGTACCTGGCGAACTCATGGAGAAACTGACATCAGGACAGCGTGCCGCCACCCGTATGATACTGGAAACGTCCGACCGTTTCACGGTGGTACAGGGGTATGCCGGTGTGGGTAAGACCACACAGTTCCGGGCGGTGATGTCAGCCGTGAACATGCTGCCGGCGAGTGAGCGTCCCCGTGTTGTGGGGCTGGGGCCCACGCACCGTGCGGTCGGGGAGATGCGCAGCGCCGGCGTGGATGCGCAGACACTGGCGTCCTTTCTGCATGACACGCAGCTGCAGCAGCGCAGCGGAGAAACGCCGGATTTCAGCAACACGCTGTTCCTGCTCGATGAGAGCTCAATGGTGGGCAATACCGACATGGCACGGGCATACGCCCTGATTGCGGCCGGTGGCGGTCGTGCCGTGGCCAGTGGTGACACGGACCAGCTGCAGGCCATCGCGCCCGGTCAGCCTTTCCGTCTGCAGCAGACGCGCAGTGCTGCCGATGTGGTCATCATGAAGGAGATTGTGCGTCAGACGCCGGAACTGCGGGAGGCGGTATACAGCCTGATTAACCGGGATGTGGAAAGGGCACTGTCCGGGCTTGAGAGTGTGAAACCGTCTCAGGTTCCCCGTCAGGAGGGCGCATGGGCACCGGAGCACTCCGTGACGGAGTTCAGTCACAGCCAGGAGGCGAAACTGGCAGAAGCGCAGCAGAAGGCGATGCTGAAAGGCGAGGCTTTCCCGGATGTCCCCATGACACTGTATGAAGCCATTGTCCGCGACTATACCGGCAGGACACCGGAAGCACGGGAGCAGACGCTGATTGTCACGCACCTGAATGAGGACCGGCGTGTACTGAACAGCATGATTCATGATGCACGGGAAAAGGCCGGTGAGCTGGGGCAGGAGCAGGTCATGGTGCCTGTCCTGAACACAGCGAATATACGCGACGGGGAGCTGCGTCGTCTCTCCACCTGGGAGACACATCGGGACGCACTTGCCCTGGTGGATAATGTGTATCACCGGATTGCCGGTATCAGTAAGGATGACGGGCTGATAACCCTGGAGGATGCGGAAGGTAACACGCGGCTGATTTCGCCCCGGGAGGCGGTGGCTGAAGGTGTCACACTGTACACCCCGGACACCATCCGGGTGGGGACCGGTGACCGGATGCGCTTCACGAAGAGTGACCGGGAGCGCGGTTATGTGGCCAACAGCGTCTGGACGGTGACAGCGGTTTCTGGTGACGGTGTCACGCTGTCGGACGGCCAGCAGACCCGGGTGATTCGCCCCGGTCAGGAGCGGGCAGAGCAACATATTGACCTGGCCTATGCCATCACCGCCCACGGTGCGCAGGGGGCGAGTGAAACCTTTGCCATCGCGCTTGAAGGCACGGAAGGTAACCGGAAACTGATGGCCGGCTTTGAGTCAGCCTACGTGGCCCTGTCGCGTATGAAGCAGCATGTGCAGGTGTACACCGATAACCGTCAGGGCTGGACGGATGCCATCAACAATGCCGTACAGAAAGGAACGGCCCACGATGTGTTTGAACCGAAACCGGACCGGGAGGTCATGAATGCAGAGCGGCTGTTCAGTACGGCTCGGGAACTGCGGGACGTGGCGGCAGGCCGTGCCGTTCTCCGTCAGGCGGGGCTGGCCGGGGGAGACAGTCCTGCACGGTTTATTGCACCGGGCCGCAAATATCCGCAGCCGTATGTGGCACTGCCGGCGTTTGACCGTAACGGCAAGTCCGCCGGTATCTGGCTGAACCCACTGACCACGGATGACGGAAACGGGCTGCGGGGATTCAGTGGTGGAGGACGGGTGAAGGGCAGCGGGGATGCGCAGTTCGTGGCCCTGCAGGGCAGCCGTAACGGAGAAAGCCTGTTGGCTGATAATATGCAGGATGGTGTCCGGATTGCCCGTGATAATCCTGACAGCGGTGTGGTGGTGAGAATTGCCGGTGAAGGTCGTCCGTGGAATCCCGGTGCCATCACCGGTGGCCGCGTGTGGGGGGATATCCCGGATAACAGCGTCCAGCCGGGGGCCGGAAATGGCGAACCGGTCACGGCAGAGGTACTGGCACAGCAGCAGGCAGAAGAGGCCATCCGCCGTGAAACGGAACGCCGTGCAGATGAAATTGTCCGTAAAATGGCAGAGAACAAACCTGACCTGCCGGATGGCAAAACAGAGCAGGCTGTCAGGGAGATTGCCGGGCAGGAACGTGACCGGACTGCCACTTCTGAACGGAAAACCGCACTGCCGGAGAGTGTGCTGCGTGAATCACAACGGGAGCAGGAAGCGGTCCGGGAGGTTGCCCGGGAAAATCTGCTGCAGGAACGTCTGCAGCAGATGGAGCGGGATATGGTTCGTGACCTGCAGAAAGAGAAAACCCTGGGCGGAGACTGATACAGGAAGATAAACGCTGATGACAACGGATAACACGAACACGACACGTAACGATTCACTGGCTGCACGGACCGATACCTGGTTGCAGTCGTTTCTGGTCTGGTCACCCGGACAGCGGGATATCATCAAAACGGTGGCACTGGTGCTGATGGTACTGGACCACATCAATCTGATATTCCAGCTGAAGCAGGAATGGATGTTTCTGACCGGGCGAGGAGCCTTTCCGCTTTTTGCCCTGGTGTGGGGGCTGAATCTGTCCCGTCATGCGCATATCCGGCAACCAGCCATTAACCGGCTGTGGGGATGGGGAATTATTGCTCAGTTCGCATATTATCTGGCAGGCTTTCCCTGGTATGAGGGGAATATCCTGTTTGCCTTTGCAGTGGCGGCACAGGTGCTGACATGGTGTGAAACGCGCAGCCTGTGGCATTCTGTGGGGGTCATGTTATTGCTGGCAGTATGGTTGCCTTTGTCCGGCACCAGTTACAGCATTGCCGGGCTGCTGATGCTCGCAGTCAGCCACCGGCTGTACCGGGCGGAAGACAGAACGGAACGTCTGGCGCTGGTCGCCTGCCTGCTGGCCGTGATTCCGGGGCTTAACCTTGCCACCAGTGATGCCGCGGCTGCAGCCGGTCTTGTGATGACGGTGCTGACTGTTGGTCTGGTGTCGTGTACAGGGAAATCATTACCCCGTTTCTGGCCCGGAGACTTTTTCCCGACGTTCTATGCCTGTCATCTGGCTGTGCTGGGCGTTCTGACGCTGTGACGGGTGTGGTATCTTTGGCCGCAAGAGGATGATTCGTCAGAGGCAGAACACAGCATGACAGAGCAGAAGCGACCGGTACTGACACTGAAGCGGAAAACGGAAGGGGAGACGCCTGTCCGCAGCCGGAAAACCATCATCAATGTCACCACGCCACCAAAGTGGAAGGTGAAAAAGCAGAAGCTGGCCGAGAAAGCAGCCCGGGAAGCAGAGCTGGCGGCAAAAAAAGCGCAGGCCAGACAGGCGCTGTCCATTTATCTGAACCTGCCCACACTGGATGAGGCCGTGAACACCCTGAAGCCCTGGTGGCCGGGATTGTTTGACGGTGACACGCCCCGGCTTCTGGCCTGCGGTATCCGGGACGTGTTACTGGAAGACGTGGCGCAGCGGAATATCCCGCTCTCGCATAAAAAACTGCGCAGGGCGCTGAAGGCCATCACCCGTTCAGAAAGCTATCTGTGTGCCATGAAAGCCGGTGCCTGCCGGTATGACACGGAAGGGTATGTGACGGAGCATATTTCTCAGAAGGAGGAAGCGTATGCGGCAGCGCGTCTGGATAAAATCCGCCGCCAGAACCGGATAAAGGCAGAACTTCAGGCCGTTCTTGATGAGAAATAAAAAAAAGCCTCCGCATGGGGTCGGAGGCCGAAGGATTCATCCCGGGCGCATTCTGGTGTGAATCAGTATATTTGTTTATGCCTCATCATGTACAGAATCTGTGTCCACGTCCAGCGAACACCCGGGAAAGGTAGCACAGCATATTACGGTTGATAACCCCTCTGATGTAATGTTTTGTCATGAAAGTTTTACAAAAAGCATATGGAGATAATAACTATTATGGAGAAGATAAACAGAGAAAAAGGCCCATTCATGTGACATATCACTGACATTGAATGCTGTATATCTACGCTGAGATGCTACCACCGGTTAATACCGGGAGGTTGTGGGAAAGAAGAATAACATGCAGTAATTACATAGTTAATACCAGATGATGCCGGATGTTATTTGTGGTTCTTTGCCTGATTATTAAATGTGCTAATCAGAAAGAGGAAGTGGTGACCAGGAAATCAGAGAAGCAACAGGTGATTGCATTTATCGATTACGAGAACTGCAGTAATCTGACAGAAGTTGCCTTAAATATATATACGGAGTTAATTATATTTGCCGGCGCGAAACAGAATAATGTGGCACTGCCAGTAAACGCTTTCCATGAAGTAGTAAGAGTCACACTCCGGCATGTCAGAGAAGTCTCCCGGAACAATGTTGATTTTCATCTTGTACTGGAGCTGGGGCAGTGTGTATGCCACTACGGGCCGGAGAAGGAATACCATATTGTTTCTGCCGACAAGGGATATGACGGTATTGTCCGGACACTGCAGGCGCGCGGGATTTGCTGCCGTCGTGTCTCCCCGGATAAGGTGTCATCAGTAAAGATGGCTGTACCCGACATGGATATCGTTATCCGGTGGGCAAACAAAATTCAACAGGCAGCGCGGAAGGTTCGTAATATGCCGGTAACAGAAGGGGCATTTAATAATTATTTAAAATCACAGATGCGTGGTGAATGGCGTGATGTCCTGACCAATGATATCCGGGATGAACTGGTTCGTCGCGGGATAATGAAAATTCAGGGGAATAAAATCATCTGGTAATACAGGCAGCAGAAAATAGAATGATATTTTTTATAAAAACAGAAAGGTCGAAAATCAATAATGGCATTTATTTCCATGATAAGACAGAAAGCGCCGTACAGATACGCAAGCAAGACCCGGTTATCGATAAGGCGAACAGACTCAGGCTCTGCCGGGTGTTATGTGACAGTTGCCGTTCGGGGGAATCAGGAATTTATTATTGCGGAACTTGATTCAGAAATCCGGAAAATCAGACTGAAACTGACGGACTCGTATGAAGAAGGGGTAAAGTTGTCTTCAGGTACGTTTACGCTTCCGGCAAGATTCTGCAGGGAAATACTGCCGGATGACGTCCGGAGTATTGCCATTCTTCTGGAAAAAAGCGGCGATGACTGGTGGTATGGGAGCTACTGATACGGGGCAAAACCCCGTGCAAATGTAATACTGACGCCTTCGCGTTGCTCAGTTGTCCAACCCCGGAAGCGGGGAAAAGCAAGTTTTCCCCGCTTCCGGGGTTTCTGCAATAAAAACCGGGGGCATGGAGGTCGTCGTAACCAGACAGGAATATGGTATTATCGCTGCGGGTGTCTGAGCCTTTCTGGTTCAGGCAAGACGCAGGTACCAGAAATGCGAAGACCCCACTTGTTAATCCATTAACTCGTGAGGCCTGCATGAAGTATCTCAACACTACTGATTGTAGCCTCTTCCTTGCAGAGAGGTCAAAGTTTATGACGAAATATACCCTTATTGGGTTGCTCGCCGTGTGCGCCACTGTGTTGTGTTTTTCACTGATATTCAGGGAACGGTTATGTGAACTGAATATTCACAGGGGAAATACAGTGGTGCAGATAACTCTGGCCTACGAAGCACGGAAGTAAGCTGCCGGGCGGGGACGGAAGTCCCCGCTTTCCGGAAGTGTGAGGTATTTCAGGGGCAGACACCCGAAATGTCAGAAACAGCCGGTCCCGCCCGGGGCCGGCATCCTGGTTAAGGCATTTCCTGCTTTTCAGTCATTTCATTATCAAAATCACATTAAACGGTCGTAATCAGACATGATTTGTGCGCCAACACTGCTCATCGTCACAACTTTCAAGTCGCTGATTTCAAAAAACTGTAGTATCCTCTGCGAAACGATCCCTGTTTAAGTATTGAGGAGGCGAGATGTCGCAGACAGAAAATGCAGTGACTTCCTCATCAGGTAACAAGCGTGCATACCGGAAAGGTAACCCTGTTCCGGCCAGAGAGAGGCAAAGGGCTTCTCTGGCTCGCAGAAGCAACACTCATAAGGCTTTTCATGCGGTTATCCAGGCCCGTTTAAAAGACAGGCTGAGTGAACTGGCAGATGAGGAAGGTATTACCCAGGCGCAGATGCTTGAAAAACTGATTGAATCAGAGCTGAAACGCAGAGCGGCTTTGTGAATATTCACATTCTTGCTTATCTCAGGCGTGAGTGATAGATTGCTGATCGTTTAAGGAATTTTGTGGCTGGCCACGCCATAAGGTGGCAGGGAACTGGTTCTGATGTGGATGTTGTACAGGAGCCAGAAAAGTGAAAACCCCGATAATCTTCGTCAAGTTTGGCGACTGAGAGAAGATTACCGGGGCTAACAAGAAACCGTATAGCCAACAATTCAGCTATGCGGGGAGTATAGTTATATGCCCGGAAAAGTTCAAGACTTCTTTCTGTGCTCACTCCTTCTGCGCATTGTAAGTGCAGGATGGTGTGACTGATCTTCAACAAACGTATTACCGCCAGGTAAAGAACCCGAATCCGGTATTTACACCCCGTAAAGGTGCCGGAACGCTGAAGTTCTGCGAAAAACTGATGGAAAAGGCGGGGGGCTTCACCTCCCGTTTTGATTTCGCCATTCATGTGGCGCATGCCCGTTCGCGTGGTCTGCGTCGGCGCATGCCGCCGGTACTGCGTCGCCGGGCCATTGATGCGCTGCTGCAGGGGCTGTGTTTCCACTATGACCCGCTGGCCAACCGCGTCCAGTGTTCCATCACCACACTGGCCATTGAGTGCGGACTGGCGACAGAGTCCGGTGCAGGAAAACTCTCCATCACCCGTGCCACCCGGGCTCTGACGTTCCTGTCAGAGCTGGGACTGATTACCTACCAGACGGAATATGACCCGCTTATCGGGTGCTACATTCCGACCGATATCACGTTCACATCTGCACTGTTTGCTGCCCTCGATGTATCAGAGGAGGCAGTGGCCGCCGCGCGCCGCAGCCGTGTGGAATGGGAAAACAGACAGCGCAAAAAGCAGGGGCTGGATACCCTGGGTATGGATGAACTGATAGCGAAAGCCTGGCGTTTTGTCCGTGAGCGTTTCCGCAGTTACCAGACAGAGCTTAAGTCCCGGGGAATAAAGCGTGCCCGTGCGCGTCGTGATGCGGGCAGGGAACGTCAGGATATCGTCACCCTGGTGAAACGACAGCTGACGCGTGAAATCGCGGAAGGGCGCTTCACTGCCAGTCGTGAGGCGGTAAAACGTGAAGTGGAGCGTCGTGTGAAGGAGCGCATGATTCTGTCACGTAACCGCAATTACAGTCGGCTGGCCACAGCTTCCCCCTGAAAGTGACCTCCTCAGAATAATCCGGCCCGCGCCGGAGGCATCCGCACGCCTGAAGTCCGTCAGCGCACAAAAAATCAGCACCACATACAAACAATAACCTCACCATCCACCTTCTGGTGCATCCGGTTCCCCCTGTTTTTAATACAAAATACGCCTCACAGACGGGTAATTGTGCTTATCCACATTAAACTGCAAGGGACTTCCCGATAAGGTTACAATCGTTCACCTCATAAAGCGCCAGCCGCCAGCGTTACAGGGTGCAATGTATCTTTTAAACACCTGTTTATATCTCCTTTAAACTACTTAATTACATTCATTTAAAAATAAAACCTATTCACTCCCTGTCCTGTGGACAGACAGATATGCACCTCCCACCGCAAGCGGCGGGCCCCAACCGGAGCCACTTTAGTTACAACACACAAAGACAACCACCAGAAAAACCCCTGTCCTGCGCAGAACTGAAACGACAAAGCCCCTCCCTCATAACTGAAAAGCCCCGCCGCCCCGGCCCAAAGGGCCGGAACAGAGTCGCTTTTAATTATGAATGTTGTAACTATACTCCATCATGGCTGTTAGTCTTCTGGCTGGAAGTGTTGAATACACGCTCGTAAGCGGCCCTGACGGCCCGCTAACGCGGAGATACGCCCCGACTTCGGGTAAACCCTCGTCGGGACCACTCCGACCGCGCACAGAAGCTCTCTCATGGCTGAAAGCGGGTATGGTCTGGCAGGGCTGGGGATGGGTAAGGTGAAATCTATCAATCAGTACCGGCTTACGCCGGGCTTCGGCGGTTTTACTCCGGTATCATATGAAACAATGGAGTTCCGCCTTCCATGCCGCTGACGCGGCATCAAAAACCCTTTCTTCCCCAGTGATCTCTGTACTCAATGTATATTTTCATTTATTGATGAAATTTGATATTTGCGCAATTTTCCCGTTATGGTGTATTTTATTCTTTCGGAGGCTATAATATGTTTAATGTGATTACTCACCCGACCGCACTGGATGAGCTGCTGGAATTACCAGACAATCTGCGTGGTCGCATGGCCAGACTGATTGAACGGCTGGAACAGGAAGGTAACAAAATGAAAATGCCTCACAGCCGTGTAATTGGCGGAGGGCTTTTTGAACTGAGAGTCGGGGATAAAAATATCGCAAGGACACTGTACGCTTATGCAACGGGTAACGAAATTTATCTGCTGCATGCATTTGTGAAAAAGACGCAAAAGACACCAACGAAAGCTATTGAAATCGCCAGGATGCGCCTGAAGGAGATGAAATGATGAAAGTAAAAGGTGTTCCGTTCAGCCAGGTAAAGCAAAAACTGCTTAATACTCCAGAAGCTGTTAAAGGGTATGAAGATGCTGACAAAGAACTGGAGATGGTAGAAATGTTATACGAAATGAGAGAAAAAGCGGGGTTAACAAAGTCTGCGCTGGCCGAACGAATGGGATTACGCCCGTCAGCCATCAGCCGGCTGGAAAGTAATCCTTTAGGAGCCAGTATGAAAACTTTAACAAGATATGCTCAGGCCTGTGGTGCAACCATCAATATTCACGCAGTCTATTGATTTATCTCTGCCAACATGTCAACTCCAAGATTATTGGCCGTTTTGGGGATGCGGACGAGGTTCGTTATGGTTTGATCGGCTGCTGAAAAAGCTCAGCGTTGAAGCCGCTCTCAATGCAGAGATGACACGCCATCCTGGGTATGAGAAAAATCAGCCCAAACCGGGAACTAACTCCCGCAACGGTTATTCCACAAAGACCATTATCACAGGCGACGGTCCACTGGAACTGCGTACTCCGCGCGATCGTGACGGTACCTTCGAACCACAACGGGTAAAGAAAAATCAGACCCGTATTACCGGGATGGATAACCAGATCCTCTCGTTGTATGCCAAAGGGATGACCATCCGTGAGATAGCTGCTGCGTTCAAAGAGCTGTATGACGCAGATGTTTCACCAGCACTGATATCAAAGGTCACCGATGCCGTGATGGAGCAGGTTGTAGAATGGCAAAACCGACCACTGGATGCTGTTTACCCCATTGTTTATCTCGACTGTATCGTCCTTAAAGTTCGGCAGTACAGTCGCGTCATCAACAAATCGGTGTTCCTGGCACTGGGCATCAATATCGAAGGTCAGAAAGAACTGCTGGGCATGTGGCTGGCCGAAAATGAAGGGGCGAAGTTCTGGCTCAATGTGCTGACTGAACTGAAAAACCGCGGTCTGAACGATATCCTCATCGCCTGTGTGGATGGCCTGAAAGGCTTCCCGGATGCCATCAACACAGTATATCCGGAGGCCCGCATCCAGTTATGCATCGTGCATATGGCGCGCAACAGCCTGCGCTTCATATCATGGAAGGACTACAAAGCCGTCACTCGCGACCTGAAAGCGATTTATCAGGCTCCCACGGAAGAGGCAGGCCAGCAGGCACTGGAAGCGTTCGCTGCGGCCTGGGACAGTCGCTATCCTCAGATAAGCCGAAGCTGGCAGGCTAACTGGCCGAATCTTGCCACGTTCTTCGCTTATCCAACGGACATCCGCAAAGTGATCTATACGACGAATGCCATCGAGTCGCTAAACAGCGTGATCCGCCATGCGATCAAAAAGCGTAAAGTGTTCCCGACAGACGACTCGGTGAAAAAAGTGGTGTGGCTGGCAATCCAGTCTGCGTCCCGGAAATGGACGATGCCGTTGAAGGACTGGCGTATGGCAATGAGCCGCTTTATTATCGCGTTCGGTGACCGCCTGGACGGTCACTTCTGAGAAAAGGCATTTACACAGAATCTTAAACAGGCTCCAGACGATACCATTGTCCACGCCTTATGCCACGTGAGCCTTTCTGCTTTTCCCACCACTCCGGTGGTTTCCCTCTCTGTATGGTCGATTTTTATACCGCAACAGGCTGTTTTTTATACTTGCACCGATTCCCGGGCACACTTAGCCTGTGTCAGGCCGGCATATACCTCAGCAGACTGATATCCCGCGCGTTTTTCTTCAGCCCTGATACATTCAGCCCCGCAATGGCCCGGCGGTATACCATCCGGCCGCCACACAGCACGCATTCGAACGGGGTTGTATCTTAATTGCAGCCCAGTCTATGGCTTCACGATCGCAACAGTCCAAGGAGAACGTAACTCGCAGTTTTTCGCTATCATCGCAACCAAACTCAAAGCCATCGGAACACCAACTCTGGTTGCTTTCCTTCACCGATATTCGACCTTTATGTTCCCGCTGCTGTCGTGATGGCTTGTCATGTAACAACAACAGACTATTTTCGCTCATTATCCGGTAAACACGCTTTGCATTCACGAACGGTAGTCCTTCATTTCGGGGCTGTCGCCTGAGGATCGCCCAGACACGGCGATACCCGTATGCTGGCATATCGCCAATGATATCCAGGATGCGCGATAAGGAGAGCATGAAAAACCCTGGGACAGTAGCTATGCTGCCATCGCGGATAACGTCCCTCTACTCTGAGCGTCTATCGTACAACCGGGATACCAACTGGCAAATTTGTCCTGTAGTTCGTTATTCAGGACTGCAGTTCTGGTCTGTAACAAATAATGCTCGCCCTTTTTACTCCACTGCATCTGCTGCTTTTTGGCCATTCGTCGGGTGATCACTTCGTTTATTGTTGATTCTACAAACGCTGTTGAAACCGGCTCATCATACCGGCGCATTTCTCCGTAGTTTGGGATCATCATCTGATTATTACGGATGTAGTTATACATCTCATCCAGCTGTTTTTGCAGGGCTTTCAGGTTTGCATAGTTGAGTTCATCGATAGGAATTTAAATCCCGAAAAGATTAAAAAAACACCCAAAAGCGGATATTTATTCAACACTGCCTGCGTGCCATGAGTGCACCGCCGTCAATTAAATGGATCTTATCGATTGATACTGTATATCACTGATGGCTTTTTACTCCATTCCCCTGAAAATGGACGCAACTTCCCCTCTGCGGCTCTCAGCCGCACACCCGCTGTTGCGCCAGTGGCTCATGCATCAGGGCCAGCTCTGTCAGACGGTAGCCCCGCTTCAGCCCCGTAAAACGTATCTGACCTCCGCACAGGATGCACTTCAGCGGGTCAACCTTCAGTAACCGCTGATACATCCCTCTCCGGGTGATTTGCATCGCCGTTTTTCTCACTGTCTCCGTTATGATGTACACCACTTCTTCCAGTAACCGCCGTTTCGCCGGACTCAAAAAACCGTAGTACCTCATCATACGCCCCCCCTTATCCGCCACATGCCAGGAGAACCTTTCCATGAACTCATCACCACTCATCACCAGATATTCTTCCCGTTTTGTCCGGTGACTGTTGTAACGCAGACCAATTTCATCCTGACCGGCATAATGCTCCAGACGGCTCATCGGCACCGGCGGTTTTTCAGGTAAGAGCCAGAGTACACCGCCACATGGGGGGCATTATCCATCACCCGGGATACGTTGACATTCCAGCCACGGCGGTAATGCGTGTCCGGGAAGCGATTCCATTCCCGTTTACTGCTTCTTTCTGCTGCCAGCGCATCCGGCATCACCAGGTCAGGGTATTTCCGTGACAGCAACCGTGTTATCCGGTAGCGCCACATGCTCATCACCTTACGGGCGTAAAAATGAAGATTTTTCCAGGTGTGGCCCGACGTCACACCACCGGAAGTTGTCGATAAATGGATATGCGGATGCCACTGCTGGTCACGCCCCCATGTGTGGACACCGTGAATATCCCCGGCTCCACATCTGCCTGATGGCAGATTTCCAGTATCACATCCGCTGCAATGCGGCTCATCTCTGCCAGTAACCACCGGTTGTGGAACACCAGGGCCCAGTACTGGCAGGGAAGTGTGAACACAATATGCTGCACGGGCAGTCGGGGACCAGACTCAGCAGATACTGTATCCACTGTGCGCCAGCCTTCACTCCGCAGTGCTGCGTATTACCGTGAAGGAGATCGGTGAGTAACATCGATGGAGATCGGTTCGTGTCACTTTCACAGAACCGTTTTTAAATTACCTTCACTGATCTCCTTCGGTCAACGGAGATTGTATTTTCCGCATTGATTCTCCTTTAAGTTCGATCTTGATACTGCCATGAACCAGTCGATCTAGGATGGCATCCGCATGTGTGGAGTCTCCGATCATTTTGTACCAGTTTTCCACCGGCAACTGGCTCACTACGATGATTGAGCCTCGTTGGTACATCAGATCCACTATTTCCAGCAGGTCGCTACGCTGTTCTGATGAGAGAGGTTCCAGCCCCCAGTCATCCAGAAGCAGCAGATCGCTATTATTCAGCCTGGTCAAAAGTTTGCTGTATCTTCCATCAGCATGCCCCTGATAGCACTGTTCCATCAGCGCTTTAAGGCGATAATAGTAGACCTTGTATCCCTGTCGGCAGGCATTATGACCAAGTGCACATGCCAGGAACGTTTTACCGCTGCCGGTGGCCCCGGTCAGTAAAATATTTTGTTTCAGGGTTAACCAGTTTCCCTGACTGAGTGAACGGATGAGGGCCCTGTCCAGCCCTCTATTGTTACGATAATCCAGCTTTGATAACTCAGCATTAAGTCTGAACCGTGCATGTTTGATCAGACGCTCTGCCTTCCTGTTTTCACGGCAGGTTAGTTCTTCTGCTGTCAGTAATGACAGGCGTTCTTCGAAGCCCAGCTCCTGGTATGTGCCCGGTTGAGCAAGTTGCTTTTTAAGCGCATCACGGAAGCCGGTGAGTTTAAGTGCGGTCAGTTGTTCGTAAAGATGATTCATCATTGGATCCCGTATCAGTGGTAATACTCACTGCCGCGTACGTTTTCGTGTTCCATCGTGGATAACAGATCTGGTTTTGGATCCTGAACAGGTTGTTTATCCAGACCTTTTTCCAGGATCGATTTAATACCTGACAGACGCCATACCTTTGTTTTCAGAGCTCTTGCACATGCTGCATTAAGTCTGGCTTTACTGTATTTTTTATGAAGGTTCAGGAGTCCAAGGCAGAAGCGATAGCTTTGTTCCGGATGTGGACGAGAGTTCAGTATATGAAGCACATAACTATGAGTTTCACTGCCTATGTGCCCCGCCCATTCCAGAAGACGCTCTGGCGTCCAGGTGGCATGCTGTCGATGAGCTTCAGGCATGTGCTCGTTGCGGGTACTGTAGCCATAAGTACGCTTGCGCGGGTGCACAGCAACCTCCTGCCCCTGATTGAAGAGTCTTACCAGTTCTCCGGAGATCCATGCTTCCAGTTGCTGGCCTAACAGCGAACATGGAACCGAGTAGTAATGTTTGTCGATTTCCACGTGGTAATCGGCATGAACTCTGACTTTCTTCACCAGGGTGTAACTGTAACTGGCTTCAGGAAGAGGCTTCAGTGCGGGTTTATCAAGCTGGATGAAGAGTTCTGCACGTGAATAACCCAACTTCTGCATTATTTTGTTATTCAGTCTTTCCAGCAACTCCCGAATGCGCTGATTAAGCGATGCAAGGCTGTAGAAGATCTCATGCCTGATTCGGGCCATGATCCAGCGTTCAACAACCTGAACGCCAACTTCAGCTTTGGCTTTATCTTTCGGTTTACGTGGCCGCGCAGGCAAAACTGCGACATTATAATGCTCAAGCATCTGCTGGTAGGTAGGGTTAACGTCAGGATCATACTTACATGCCCTGGATGTGGCGCTTTTCAGATTGTCCGGAACAACAAGTTCAGGAACGCCACCCAACCACTGGAAGCAGCGAACATGACTCATCACCCAGTCTTCAAGCTGCTGAGACCAGGTGGCCTCTGCCCATGTGTAACTTGATGCCCCGAGAACAGCTACGATGACCTGAGCAGTTCTTATTTCTCCGGTCTCAGGGTCGGTAACGCCAACGGTAGGTCCACAGTAATCAACGAAAAGTTTTTCGCCAGCTTTATGTACCTGACGCATTGATGGTGAAGTGGTTTTGAGCCATTCACGGTACATCCGGCAGTAATGGTTATAGCTGTAAAAACCGCCTGGATTACGCTCACAGTATTCTTCCCAGAGTAGCTGCAGCGTCACGCATTTATTACGCAGTTCCCGGTGTACTGTAGCCCAGTCAGGCAGAGAGTGCTTCTTCATCTTAACCTGGGTCTGAAGGAACGCATGTTTTAGTTTTGTATCATCCCATCCTGTAGGTAAGGGCCACTGCTTTATGCCAAGTTGAGCCGCCCGATTAGCATATCTGGATACAACGGAAGGGGAGATTGCAAGACTACGACCAATTTGTCGATGGCTGAGTCCAACACCGTATTTAAGCCTAAGAATTTCTTTAAGTTTTCTCATAGAAATTGGAACTGTTGGCATAGGTATCCTTTACCGGAATGGCAAAAGATACAGATCAACACACCTGTGAAGTTCCAATAACATTGATGGAGATCACTGAATAACAAAATGAGTCAAAAGTGATCTCCATCGATGTTATTCAGCGATCTGTTCAAATGTTATTACCCGATCTCGATGGAAGTTATTGAGTGATCTCCTTTCATGAAAATACGCAAGTGCGGGCAGGAGCGACTTTTACACCGGAAGCAGACCTTTTTTGTGTGGCAACAGTCCGGTGATGAACAACACTACTGCGTGTAGCCCGTCAGTGTGGTCCCGCAGGCCATGATTTTTGTCACTGATTCAATTACCACCGGACGGACTGCCCCTTCCGGTTGTTTCTCCAGCCAGTTAAGCCAGCGGTTTCCCTGTTGAAAAATATCGGCAAAACGGGGAAGCATCAGAAGGGCGGGGCGACTCCGCCCGGCCAGTGAACCGTGCCACACTCCGGGCAGTACATACCTCCGGCGCTGATACCGGCAAGAATGGTCGCAAATTCCCGTTCCGTGCAGCGGCGATTTCCGGATACCCTTCGTCATCAACACGTACAAACAAGAAGACCAGCTTTTTGTTTCCCGCATCCACAAAGAACGGAACATTCAGGTCTGCGCAGCATTCAACGGCATCGTCAAAACTATCAAAGCGCAGAACTTCTGCGTCTTCTTCGTCAAAAAAATCATCTTCGTGAAGCTTCACGACATAGCGGGGAAGTTTGCTTCTTTGAGAGGTGGGTTTACGTTTACGGGGGTTAGCTGAACGGGCCATATAACCACCTGAAAGACAATGCCATTGCCTGTTTTTATAACGGTAATTGCAGACCATGACAAGCCGCAGCCGTCAGTCTGCCTATTCGGTTCGTTCAGAGCAACCAATCTGAGTCGCAATATCGACAATGTACGCGCCCTGCTGGCGCATTTGCTTTATCATGTAAAAGTCCTCTCTGCTCAGCATGTTGATGTCCTTTCTGGTGTGGGAACCTTAAGGAAACAACATGTTGGGTGGAGCGGACAATCCAAATGGCGAATTACTGTCTTATATCACCGGCGCTAACACATGCCCTGGAAACCGCAAAAGACATGCGCTGGAACTACTGCCTGCTGAGCGATCGGGGATGGTCCGGCCGGTATGCCGCTGCACTGAACGCCGAAGTAAACGGAGTTTATCTCTCCCGGTCTAATTTTGATGTCGCTTTTGACGATGATGGTCATCAGGTTAAACCCACTGACGGCCCAACTGACCGGGAATGTTGCAGGTGTAATCAAGCTGTTTAACCGATGTGGCTGGCAGGCGGCGTCAGCGCATGACACCTCCCTGCCCCACCAGTTTACGTTGATGGTCAGACAGGGAGGATAAGGAAAGGGTGATTAGTGGCGGATCTGCGCCAGATCGTCTTCAGTCAGACCGGTTATTTTCATGACGGTATTGCTACCGAATCCGTGGTTCAGCATGGCGCACGCGATATCCAGTCTGATCTTACAGGTGTTTTCGTTGACCACTGTATCGATGTAACCTTCAGTAAAGCCTCTGGTGCCCCTCCGAAACCATATACGCCAGGCGATGGTATACGGTCTGTAAGGGCATTCGGTCTCAGGGATGTTTTCCTTTAAAATGTTACAGGTACCCTGGAAAATCTCCTGATGGCCTGCAGCCAGCGAGTGCTGAAATAATTCCCGCGAAATACTCTGTAGGAACTCTGGTAAAGCGTCAATTTCCGGGCAACCAGCCCCGGTCACCGGCAGTGTCAAAGGCTGTGTCACTCCGTCAGTATGTATTCTTCTCAGACGATTACTCGCAGGAGTATGCGGTGATACCGACAACAGTATTACTCTGTGTCAGTTGCAGGACAAAGAAAACGATGGATCTCGCTGTATGATGGCAATCGGCCATCAGACCGACTACATCAGTGGGTGATATGCTGTAAAGCTCTTTTTCGATCATACCCATTTATCAGTAGGACAAGTGCCCGCAGGTCCAGCAAACGATCGTTTGATGGAGAAGGTTGTCTGATAGCTTCATTCATACATATGTGCTAATGTGGGTTTGTGTATTTTAATGGAGATACGCCTATATGAGCCGCCTGACAATTGACATAACAGACCAGCAGCACCAGAGCCTGAAAGCACTGGCAGCCCTGCAAGGTAAGACCATCAAACAATACGCTCTCGAACGTTTGTTCCCTGGCGATGCAGACGCTGATCAGGCATGGCAGGAGCTGAAAAAACTACTGGGAAACCGTATTAACAATGGGCTGGAGGGGAACGTTTCTACTAAAAGTATTGGAGACATTCTTGATGACGAACTGAGCGGAGATCGCGAGTGACCGCCTATATACTTACAACTGATGCGGAAGCCGACCTGCGAGGCATCATCCGCTACACGCGTAAACAGTGGGGGACCGCACAAGTTCGTCGCTATATTGCAAGGCTGGAACATGGTATTGCAGATCTTGCTGCCGGGCGAGGTTCCTTCAGGGATATGAGCGAACTTTTTCCTGAATTACGGATGATACACTGTGAACATCATTATGTTTTTTGTCTGCCACACGGGAGTGCGCCTGCACTGGTTGTCGCGATTTTTCATGAACGCATGGATCTCATGGCCCGGCTGAGCGAGAGGCTCAACATCGAAAGTTAACGGTTAATGAAGTCCTGGACAGTTTCAACACTTCATCCTGCCGGGTAATGTTTAAATGGTCACTCTATCTGCGGCATCGCTTATGTGGTCACATTGGCACGATCCGGAATATCAATTTATGGTTTCGCAGAGGTATACCCTAATGTGACTGGCTGACGCGCCCGTCGGACTTGTCCACCCCCTCGCTTGTCCAGAAACAAGTTCTGAACAGACTCACGGTTTGCGCTGTGGGTCAACAAATGATTGTGGACATACTGCCCTCTTCTCCATTTAATCTTCGGTGCCTCCTGTGAGTGCAAAATTAAAATATTATGAATTATTTCTTGCAACGTGATTCTTTTTATTAAAAATGACAAAAAACATCATGAGGTGATAAATGGAAAATATTGAGCAGTTACGGAAAGTCGCCACACGTGCAGGTAAACTTCTGACATCCTTGAGCGAAAGTATCCGCCAGCAAAAAGAGGAATTGAAGCTTACCGAGTTCTATCAGGAATACA
>ERZ835762.407-NODE-407-length-51182-cov-7.826510_pt1 | contig 51182 bp, 49 predicted proteins | sample MGYA00519687_ERZ835762 | MGnify/ENA primary metagenome ERZ835762 (study PRJEB31850, sample SAMEA3708783) | human gut metagenome | biome: human gut; feature: human-associated habitat; material: faeces | place: China | collected 2014 ... | reverse complement strand
TGAAATCGGAAACAACTCAGCGAACGTTCTGCACAGAGTTTTCCTGCGCAGCGGAGAAAACTCTTGTGTTGAACGTGAGCGTTTTTGAGTTGTTCTGATTTCAAGACAGTCGCTGTTTCTTGTTTTGTTATTCGTCTGTTTTAATTGCGAATTAACTACGTTATTTTCTTTTTGGTTCTTTTTCTTTTGAAGAAAATATGTAGATTTTTACTAGTAAAAATCTAGTAAAAATTTAGCAAGCAACGGACGGAACTAGTGCGTCTCCTTATCTATCAGTTGGGTGCGTTGTACAAAAACTTTTGTCGAGAACGCCTCCAACTTTAAGAAGAGAAATGCTTCTTCAAAAGAACGGGGAATTTCTCATAGTTGATTATTTATTACTAGTGTTTTACTAGTAATAAATAATTAGCAAACTAAAAAGCGGACCTGGTGCGTCTCCTTATCTATAAATTAGGAAACCGCTGTCTTATGCGGAAGAAGGAGCCGGTTGTAGTAAATGATTCTGTAGATCGAATAGGAGTTATTCCATCAACAAGGAAAAACAATAACGGGGAATTTCTCATATTTGGAAGTTTTACTAGTAAAACACTAGTAAAAATTAGCGGCCAAAAACTATCTTTGGAGTAACTTAAAAGTGTCCCCTGAGGTATGACGGTATCTGTGCAGAAATTTGAGATCGTTTTCGGGAGGCGCAGTTCTTCTCCATCCTGAAGGTTCTTTTGAAACTTTCTCCGGACAATCGAGCTGGCTTTCACTTGTCCGGTTTATTCATTTTTCGGGAAAGGCTTGCGGGGTTTGTTTTGGCGCTCCCGCAATCCTCGAAATAAAACCAAAGCAAAACGGCTAAGGATTCGCACTCCTCAGCCGCTTCAAGAATCAGATAAATGGATAGAAATCTGATGCGCTAGTATACAAAAGGCTTGAGAATTGATGACAGCTCAAAAGAAAGATTTTTACTAGTGTTTTACTAGTAAAAATAGATGATGTAGACGCTGAGAAGTCTTATCTAAGTAAGTTTTAAAGAGAAACGGGGCACGCTAAAAACGTTCCCCGTTCTTCGCCCTCGGAATCCCGCACCTGAGGTTGAAGGCCCAAGTACGGATACAAATGCGCGCCTTTCAATATTTAGCTCTCGACCGTCTGGTCCCTCATAAGAGGGAGTAATCACTACGCACAGTCCAAGGACTGACTCTAGAGTCAAGGTCAATCTAGCTGAAGGGAGAGGTAATCGTCAATACATTATTATTTTTTTTTTGATGGGACGAGGTATGTCGAGCGACTGACCCTTCTAAAATCAAAGGAAATTATCCACTGAAATGGTCTGTGGCCTTACCTAAAACAGATGCTTTTTGAGCCGGATAAAAATATCTCCGGCCACTGCCTTGAAATTCATGGTGGGCAGTACCTCTCCCAAGAACAGGACTGAAGAAAGTTTCTTGGAGTCGTTGATTTTTACTAGTAAAACACTAGTAAATCAGGAATAGTGCAGGCCCCGGATACAGAGTATGAACCCCCTGTATCCGGTATTATTCGCGCGCCTTCCAACCTTAGCTCTCGAGCTTCCGGCCCGCACAATGGCGGGGAGCTCACTACGCGAGGCTCAGACTATACAGTCAAGACAAATTTACCAGTCGGAATTGAATGTAGTCAACGAACAGAGAACTCTCTGAACTTTAAAATTTTGAGGTTTGATTAAACGGGGAATTTCTCATAGTTATGAGTTTTACTAGATTTGAATAACAGGCGAACCGTGATCGGCGCAATAGTAGGCTCCCTAGCAAAGGCGCAATACGAAATACCTCTGGAAATAGTCGGCCGCGCAAAATCCTACTTGCCGAAAGATATGCATAAAGTGGTTGAGTAGTCCGAGAAAAACAAGAAATAGGAAGGCCAGAAATAAAACCTGCTTTTTGAACAGTGCTACAACCACTTTTCTTTTCGAGAATTAGAAATTCGGCCTCAGTGAGAATCAATCAACTAAGCGTAAAAGACCACTGGAACTCATCACTGGGACCGTTGATCAGCGGAGCTTTTCAAGAATTTCTTTTATCTTCTGATCTTGTTGATCTTTAAGCTCTTTCCTCAAGGCATCAAACTCATGCAAACAGTCACGAACCAAAATTTCCTTTAAAGACTCTAATTTCTTCTTTCCGTCTACTGTGGAATAGCGAGACCTAGGTAATCTGGCTGTCGATTCTTCCAATCGTTCCAAGCAAGCTAACTGCTGATTCACTAAATTTTTAAAATTCCATATTTCAGAAAGGATTTCTGAAACACCATCGTCCGTTTCGTCGGGAACTACGCCGTTCGGAATTTTCAGCCAGTCCGATCCATACTTTTCTGAAACTGCGTGATAGAGCCAGGCACTTACATTTTTTATGCGGTCATCACTATTTAATCCGTTTGATCCACTTGGAAATGGAACCACTGCAACTAGAGTGTCATCCGCCCATGTGGCAAAGCAATTAGGAGCAGGAAGTTGTGCAGATTGAAGAGTTGGATCAAAAGGTTTGTCAAAATTAAATTCTAATTCTGCATACTCTCCCTCAACGCCCCACAACTTAAAGAACGCCTCCAGATGTTGAATTCCGAAACAAATGATCAATTTCGGCCTACGACTTTTGCGCTCATTTGCGTAAATTTTTGAGCGACGTTCTACGACGACGCCCAAATACTTTTCAAAATTTTCAATTCCTGTCCATTCACTAAGGGATATCGGATTAAGCTCGTCCCCCGCGGTGCGAATCTTATATTTGTCCCAACTCTTCCCGGCTACGCTGCGGTTTTCGAACGAAATGGCATATGCATTCAGAATTAAACTCAACCCATTTACGCCGACGATTCCTAGCTTTTTCCAAGTTTCCCAAGTCTGTTCGTAGGAGGCAGTCTTCTCCGGCTTTGTACAGTTGTACAACGCGCACAAAATCTTCATCGTATTTCGACAAAACGGACTGCCCGGTGCCCAAAAATTATCGATAAAGTCTTGCAAGGAAATTGTTTGAATATCCTCAAGACCATAAGGTTCTAACTCGCTTTCTAGAATTGGAACTTTCGAGTCGTAACCTCCGCCCCATTCCAAACCGCACATCCAAACCGGGCTCCGAACGTTTCCTATTGTCGATCCGTAAAATGACTCGACAAGCTTTGTGAAGTTTTCACTCATTACATTCTCCTAGATAACACTCATTTTTTAAACACTGTAAACGCCACTGAAGACACCTGAAATGATTTGAACCAAGGCTTCTTATGCCGCAAAGGAAACCGCCTTTTGGTGTCTTTTCCGCCCTTAAGTAATTTCCCTAATATTTTTTACTAGTGTTTTACTAGTAAATCTCATGTTCACGCGCATGTATGGAGGCACGTCTCAGCTCCAAGAAAATCGAAACTTCGACGGGGAAAAACTCATATTTATTTTTACTAGTGTTTTACTAGTAAAAATAGCCTGTTCCACAAAGGCAAGAATAAGAAAGCAGTCATCCAAAGACGTGATTGTTCAGAAAAATCCGGAGAACCATAATGGAACCGTATGAGCACACAAGTCTTCGTTCTTGAATTGCCAATTAAGGACAGCGATGATGTGGTTCGTTTCCTAAACCGAAAATTTGACTTCGCTTTGTCCTTATACAATGCTACTCTGCATACCGCGCTCGGTCGTTTAGAGCGAATGCGTAATTCTCGGGAGTGGCGGGAGGCAATACTGTTGCCAAAGGGAAAGGAACGCTCTAGAAAACTCGCTGAAATCAGGTTCTCTTTTGGTCTTACGGAATTCAGTCTTGGCAAGGTAACCAACGATCACAGAAACGGAGCTAAGCGGTTTGTCCGAAAAACAGATCCCGGCGCAAAAAGATTGAAAAACGAATGCATTCTGGGCGTAGAAGTCGCCGAAACAATTGGCTCTCGTGTCTGGAGATCCGTTGAAAGATATCTCTTTGGGAAAGGAGGACGGCCAAGATTTAAATCGCGGAGGAGGGGACTGCATTCCTTGGAAAATAAGTCGAATCATGCCAATATTATTTGGCATCCGAAAGAAAAGGCATTTGCCTGGAATCGGCGCAGAATACCGGTCGAAATATCTTCTAGCGATTACATCAGGGAAGCGCTTTCAGATCCTCTAGACCCTTCTAAACCCCGTAAATTTAAGTATTGCCGGGTTTGCCGAAGACGCATCCGAGGCCGTAGGCGCTATTTTTTGCAGCTCATCTTAGAAGGACATCCTCCCGTGCGCTACATACCGGGGCCGAAAGAGAAGTGGGTTGGTATCGATCCGGGTCCGGCAAAAATAGCCTGTGTCGCTGAGGACGGTGTTTTCTTGATCCCGTCATCTCCCGCAAGTTTGAACGATCATTCGAACGAAAAAAGGCGTCTTGCCCAGCTGATGCACAGGTCGCTGAAAGCTACGAATCCGGATAGCTTTGACGCGTCTGGAGCAATAAAGAAAGGGGCTACTTGGAACTGCTCTAATCGTTTCAAAAAACTCGTAAATCAACGCAATGAGATTTTTAGGATTGAGACTGCCGCCAGAAAGACAGATCACAGGCGCATCGCCAACATCATTATTCAAATGGGTGGGACGATTAAATGCGAAAAAAACAGCTATCAAAGTTTTCAGGAAAATTTCGGTAAGAGTGTAAGGAAGCATGGAACAGGAGATTTAATTCAGTGTTTGCGCCGTAAGGCTGAAAGCGCCGACAATGCAGATTTCATTGAATTAAACGCCTATCGCTGCCGACTTTCTCAGTTCAATCATGTTGACGGGTCCTACATAAAGAAAACGCTCAAGCAGCGCTGGGCCCGGATCGGTAATACCGTTGTTCAGCGAGATGCGTACAGTGCCTTTCTGGCAATGTGCGTTATCGAAAATAGGCATGATCCGCGGCTGCTTCGTGAGAAGTGGCCGAGTGTGGAAACGCTCTTAAGGCGTGCCGGACTTGCCCGTGACTACAATCCTGCGAAAGATTTCGACTTATCGAGATCTGCGATTGAGCCCGTATTCGCTGCGGCTTTTCGTCAGAGCGGGATGCACGCCAGAATCATTTGTGCTTTCGGCGACAGCCGCTCAGAAAGTGTTTTAGGACACCCTCGGCGGACAAACCGAAAGCAGATCAAATGAATAGACTCTTCTCTGTTAAGTCTTATCGAGAGAAGGGGAGTTTCGAGGTATCTGTTGGCGTAGTTTTGCACCTCTAGCCACTGAAATACCTAAGGAAGGAGGTATTTTCTGCGACTCGGATTATCTCCGTTAAAGATATTTACTAGTGTTTTACTAGTAAAAATCATGTTCATGCGCACATATGAAAACCCGTCTCAGCTTCCAAAAATGGAAGTTTTGACGGGGAAAAACTCATATTTAATTTCCGTTCCGGTAAATCAGAAAGAAAAACCAAAGCTTCGAAGCATCTTCTGGACGTTTTTGTTTGCAAGCACTTCCGGCTTTTTCAACTGCGGAGCCAGCCAGTCGATCGCAATTTGATTGGTGTAGAAGGTACGGAAGACATCTACCGGCAAAATATTTTCCTTTCGAAGTACCTGCATGACCATATCGCAGTCCCGGGTAATCGCTTCTGAAGCAAAGTACCTGGCCTGTTTGTCCGTAATTTTGATGACCGGACGTGGGTCAGCCTTTTCCGGTGCTTTTAACGCGATTAGCCGAGGCTTATCTTCGAGAATGAATTTGATCGCAACAACCTTGCGTCCGGCCTTAATCTCCTCAAAACGCACGTTGAACACGGTACTTTGGCTGTTGTTGATTTGTTTGATCGATGACTTAATGGCGAACCTCTTGAAGTCTCCATAGAGCTTGAGACGATCCCCAATTTCAAGAATATCTCTTAGTTCTTGAACGTCAATTTTCATCCAGCGCGTATCTCTGTACTGGCACAGCATTGAATAAAGAATTGCAGCGTATGCCGTTAGTCCGCGTATTTCCTGCAGCTTCAGCAAAGTAAAACCTTTCCGGAAATCGTGAAGGAATGGGAGAAGCTTTTGAGAAAGCGTGACAACAACCTCTCCGCTTCCTTTTACGTACCCGATGTCCTGAACCCAGCGAATTTTTCGTTCGATAAGCGCGTTGTCGGACGCATCTTTTTCGGTAAAGACAATGTAGCGGTCAAACAATGTTTCGACAGCTTGTCGCAAGTCCGCATACGCAGTTGAGGGATCTGATCCAAGGTCGATAAGTTCTTGTGCAGAAACTCGGCATTCAAGACACCGTTCTTTTACCTGGAAGTTTTTAGCGATAGCGACAAAAAGAATTCGCAATTCGCTAGTCGTGAGGCGTCGTGCAGCTCGATTAACCTCGTTCCCGTATTTGACTATTAGCTCTCCCATGGTCGCGCGTCTTAAAGTTATTAATTATGAGATCATTATACAGACTCATAGTTAATGGGGGAAAACTCCTAATAACACAGGGAATTTCTCATACTTAACGGGGAAAAACTCATACTTTACGGGGAATTTCTCATATTTACTTGTACGGAATCCATGAACGACAAGGGTTTTCGGATGTCTACAATTAATACAATTAATACAATTAATACAATTAAAACAAGTAAAACAAAACGACCTTCGCCGAAACGATCCAAATGCTAAGAACTTATCTCATCAACTGACGTTTTTTTGATTGATTTTTTCTTTTTCTAATAACGGGGAAAAACTCTTAGTAGTAATTTTTACTAGTAAAAATCATCTGTATTTTTCAAATTCATTAGCAGGTTGCAACTATCTATACATCTTTTTGTATTCGAACACGCTTATGACTTTAATCGAGAAGAGTAACTTTCTAAATCTACTTTTCGGATTTATAAATGAGAAAAGTTTAAACTTTTAGCATTTATAAGTCAGAAAAGTTTAAAAATGTCTTATGTCGAGAGAGATATCACACCAATTCTGAAGTCAGTTCCGGAGTCAAAGGCCTCCGTTCTGCTTGGGGTACGACAGGCTGGAAAAAGTACACTTTGCAGACATCTGATTGAAGGTCGCAAGGCAGCAATTTATTCGGGAGATGAACCGCGCGATGTGAAGATTCTTTCCGCCGCTGAGAGCAAGGCCGAGCTCGAAAAAATTATTGGTTCCAACGAGATAGTTTTTATTGATGAAGCTCAAAGAATTCCAAGCGTCGGTCTGCTTATTAAACGTCTTGTTGACTTAAAGACAAAGTGCAAAGTCATAGTCACCGGCTCTAGCTCATTGGAGCTAGCGGGCGGCATTTTCGAGTCTGCAGCTGGACGAACAGATACGACTTATCTGGCACCGTTTTCTATACAAGAGCTGGTGAATCATTATTCTCTTCCAAAAGTAATGCAGGATTTACCGGATCGGCTTGTCTACGGAAATTTCCCTTTTGTACTGGACGAGCCGATGAGAGCACAAAAGAACCTGATGGAGTATTTCAACTCAGTGGTTTTTAAGGATATCTTCTCATTGTCGGACGTGCGTCGTCCCCAGCAGCTGATTGATCTTGTCCGGATTATTGCTAGAAATATCGGGTCTGTTGTGAGTTACGACTCGCTGTCCCGCGATACCGGACTGAGTAAAACAGCGGTCATTAACTACTTAACACTTTTGGAAGAGTGCTTCATTATCAAGATTCTTCCCTCGTATGCGAAGAACTTAGAGAATGAATTAAAGAAATCTAAAAAGATTTATTTTTGCGATGTTGGCCTAAGAAACGCAGCGATCAGAGATTTTTCACCTTTTCTGTCCAGAACCCCGGAAGAACAAGGCGTTCTGTTGGAGAACTTTTTCATCATAGAACGGATGAAAAAAATCTATTTGAGTGATCAATACGCAGAACAGTATTTCTGGAGAACAAAAAATAAAGAAGAAGTGGACTTTGTTGAGTTTGAGAATAGCAAGCCAAAGGCCTTCGAGGTTAAGTTGTCAAAATCCAATGTTCGTGCTCCTGCCTCATTTTCTAGGGCTTATCCGGAAATGGAATTTCATACGGTCAATAAAGACAACATTCTGGGATACTTGGTCGACGGTGCTTCGGCCAATGGAACAGAACCGGCTTGAGAGCAGGTTGGCCATGACGGGGAATTTCTCATAGTAATGGCACGAGAAAAATTAGCAGATTTCGTCAGTCTCAGGAGCTAACCAATAATTTCGATTACTTAAGTAACCTTTTTTATAGTATAATTTCGATAGTTTAGTAATCGAAATTATAGATTAATGCTTATCCAGCGTGAAATTTCTCATGATGTGAGGAAAGCCACACCTCCGAAGGCTGTGGTTGTCTTAGGACCAAGGCAGGTCGGTAAATCGACGTTGTTTAAGCAAATTATTGATCCGGTTAATTCGCTATGGTTGGACGGAGATAAACCTCGCCACGTTAAACTTTTGGTGGATGCGTATCAGAACGATGAGATTAGTTCTCTTCTTCAGAGAGCACCAACATTGGTAATCGATGAAGCCCAAAGAGTTCCGAATATCGGAGTGATTCTCAAGCTGCTGGTCGACGAAAATCAGTCCACGCAAATTTTTGCGACGGGATCTTCTTCTTTGGAACTGGCTTCCGGAGTTAGAGAATCAGCCCTCGGACGACTTGAGCTTTTTCAGCTGTGGCCTTTTTCTCTTGCTGAGTTAGTGAACAGTAAAGGGCGGTGGAATATTCAGCAGTCTCTTGCTGAAAGGATTGTCTATGGAATGTTTCCGGCTGCAGTCGACCAAGATCAGCCGGCAAATTTCTTAAGCTACTATGCCTCAGAGCTTCTCTACAAGGATCTTTTTGCGTTGGCGGGCGTTCGTTCATCCGCAACGTTTGAGAACCTTGTCTATCAACTAGCTGCGCACATAGGACAGGAAATTAGCTATGACTCTCTTGCTCGAGAGGTCGGTTTAAACAAAGTGACAGTAATCCGATACATCGACCTCTTAGAGCAATGCTTTGTTGTGAAGGTTTGCCATTCATTTTCCAGCAACCTTGAAAATGAATTGAAGAAAGGAAAGAAGATTTACTTCACGGATACCGGAGTCCGAAACGCTATCTTGAATGACTTTAGTCCGTTGTCTTCTCGATCTGACGCAGGGGCGCTCTGGGAGAATTTTTTCTTTATGGAACGCGTGAAGCAAAATGCTTACCGGAGGAATAGGCGTTCGCTGCGTTTCTGGAGAACCAGAAGCAATGCCGGCGTCAAACCTAAAGAAGTGGATTTTGTGGAGATTCAGGACAGAAAAGTCATCAATGCTTTCGAGTGCAAATTATCCGGCTCTGCACACAGTCGAGCACAGTCAGAATTTCTTTCACGATACCCGGATGTTAATTTTCAGCTCGTTTCTCCGGATAATGTAATGGAGATACTGGACGTTTGACCTGGGCAACATTTTTGCTTAAATGAAGGTATTTTTACTAGTAAAACACTAGTAAAAATACAGGTCTATCAAATTCATTAAAACGGAGGCTGTCTTGCGCTCGATGTTGACGAGTTTGGCAGAACTCTTGATTTTTAAGCTTCCTAGAAAAACTATTTTTTCTCTGCAATAATTTTAGCCAGCCCCGGTACGTCTTTGCTGCGCGCTCCTGCGACCTTACAGCGCGGGCATCCGATGAAGTGGCAAGTGACGAATCACTCTTTCTGAGCCAGCGTGAAGGGAAGAGTCCGGAGTTTGTCGGGTTTAAAGAGACCGAGATCGTTTTTAGACGTAAAGGCAGGGGTTTCGACTGAAGCATCTGACACTCGGCGACCCGGCTTTTCAAAAATCTCTGGGAATTTCTTAGTCGAAGACTTCGCTAGCGAAAACTTTTGAGCTGAAAGAGAAGGTATTTCTATTTCAGCTATTGATTTCCTAGAAGTGAAAGACGGAAAAGTTGAACACGCAATTGAGTACAAACTCAGCCGGGGTATGCAAAGGTAAAGTCTGACGATACCTACAGGAAGGTGTACGGTGCATAACTTCGGAAACGTTTAAACAGGTCTATTTAAGAGTTTTTATGTAGTTATCTAAAGTCACCTAAAACTCGGCGATGTCTAGGTTTCCTAATGTGTTTGTTGACTCACTCTTTGGACTGGATGAAAAGAGATTAAAAAGAGCGAAGACACTATAAAAAACTCTGTTTACGGGATCACCCACGGGAAAGTCTCATGTAACGATTTGTTAAGATAGAAGAGTCGATAGGAGAAGATTATGAAAAAACTTTTAATTCTTTCTGCTGCTTTGTTGTTAGCCGGTTGTGCTTCCAAAAACGTATTAGAACTTTCAGAGGTAGCTGAAATTTCTCCTAATCGTTACATGCTCGCCGGAAATTACTCTGTTCTGAATGACTCTGGTTTTCTGGTAAACGACTTAATTAAACACGGCACGGACTTCTGCCAAAAAAGAGGCCAAATTTTCCATCTTATTGAAAAGGAAGCTACTGACGGGAAAGCCCAAGTCTTATTGGGACCGGGTGCTTGGATTCCGGGAAGAAGAGCCCGCGCTCAGATTACTTTTGAATGCAGATAAAGTAGATGATGTACTCAGATGATTCCAATCGCTACTTTGGTGTCGATGAAATTATCAACCAAAATAACGAAGCATATTTAAAAGGTGTTGGGTTTGTGACTGCTCCTGAAGACGTAGTATTTACCCCTTCTTCTGCTAAACCTGAACAAGGGTGGGGAGTCCACGGACCCAAAGAAACTAAGGGCGGAAGAACAAAAACAGAAGAATGGGAAACCATCGGTTCAGCGCACCTAGAGTCAGATCTTATTATGGACAAAAACACAAAGGCAATTTTCCATAGAGTTGATTCAGTCCTAAAAGCCAAAGAGATTGAGATCAAGGCTCAACTGTCTCAAATCTCCCAAAAACTGACATCGGTCGAAAAAGATGTCAAGGACCTAAACAAGGCTAGATTTAGTCAATCAGTTAATATTCTTGCAGAGGATCTGGACAAGCTAAAAGAATCTTTGAAAGAACGGTTCTCTAAAGTTGACATTGGTATAAGTTCGTTCTATACAAAAGAAACGATCCTAAGAAGAGATCTTGATGAAAAGATCTTACAAATAGATAAAATCCTTAAAGAGCTAATTGACGAGATTAAAGCAAACAATAAGAACCGAAACTTAAAAACTGATAGCTTGGAAGAAGAACTTAAGCTCTCAAAACAGTCATATAGCCGAGAATTAGCCTTTTTAAAGGACACTATCGAAGCGATCAAACGACAAACTGCCTTTGGCCCCGAATTTGAACATTTCAAGACAATGTCAAACCATAAAATCAGTCAGCTAGAAGGAACAATAAACTCCCTCCAAGACCAAATTTCTACCCTTCAAAGAGAAATGATTGCCAACAAACAAGAACAACCTTCTGATGGCAGCACATTAAAAGGCTTTGTTTGGGGAGGAATACTTTTCATCGTTATTATGGGGTTTATATCTCTTCGTCTATAAAAATTAAGATTAAAACTTCAGGGGGCCTTCGAGCTCCCTTTTCTTTACCCACTGTTTGACAAAAAAGAGACCTATTTCTTAATGTCCCAGTCGTAGCCGCTGGGACGTTTCTTTGCATAGCGATACAGTGCACTTTGTGAAACGTGCAGTTGTTTAGCTGCTTTTGCGATAGAAAGTCCGCTTTCGACTAAAACTTTGGCACTTTTCAGGATTTCCGGAGATAAAGGCTTTCGACCTTTATACGCACCCCTTTCTTTCGCTTTAGCGATGCCTTCGCGCTGACGTTCAAGAATGAGTGAGCGTTCGAACTGAGCCACGGCGCCTAGCATCTGCAAAAGCAGCATAGACATAGGACTTTCTCGTTCGCCAGGATGAAAGTCAATGCCTTCTTTGACGAAACGCACGGAAACTCCGCGTTTCTGAAACTCTTCGACTAGGTGGAGCAGATCCTGTAAGTTGCGGGCCAGACGATCCATTGAATGCACATAGATTTCATCGCCCGGAGTTAGTGCTGACAGCATTGCTTTAAGCTGAGGTCGATCGGTATCTTTTCCAGACGTTTTGTCGACGAAGGTTCGATCCAGTTCCGTTCCATCTAATTGCCGTGACGTATTCTGATCCGCGGAACTCACTCTTATGTATCCGATTCTCGACATGCGGTCATCCTCCATAATTATTTTTTTAATTTTACTTTTAGAATTTAAAAACTAAAAGGAATAATTCTTTTTATTATTAAAAATAGAATTCAAATGGAAAAATAATTCGTTTAAATAAATTCCATTTGGGGTGTACTCTAAAAAAATGAATCCAATCCTCCATCGTTGATTGCTGGTGTTTTCCTGGACGCTTAATTAGCCTTTAGAAATTTATTGGGAAGGAGATGTCTTCTTATTGTGGATTGCAGAGAGAAATTACGTTTTATCTGTAGAACTCAGAAGGATGAATCGTCTGTTTTATCAGAAGGAAGACGGAGTGGATTTATCAACATTACAAAATCGCGAGGAAAATGCACAGTATCTGTTGTACATCAGATGCAGATTAAGTAGCACGCGAATAATAATAGTTAAACATTTCCTTGGAGAAGACTGTGCAGAACGGTGAACAATCTAAAGGCCCGGAGGCGACAACGATTTACGTGAGCGAGCATGAAGCTGCCACAACGTTAGACACGATTCGCAGGAAGCTGCTGGACTTGTCTCTTCGTAACAAGCTCTTAAATACGCCGATCCTTTCGATTCCCTGGCTCTAGTTTACGGACAACTTTCGTCGCGATAGTCATTTATTTCTGCATATGCACTACAATAGATTTAGTTTGTACTACATATTAATGGTTTTGTTATGACTTACTCAACAATCAGCGCCCGCATGGATCCGGACGTCAAAACGGCATTCTCACGAGTTTGTGAAGAACTAGGACTTTCTCCTTCAGCGGCCATTAATGTTTTTGCGAAAGCGATGATTAGAAGAAACGGTTTTCCCTTTGTCTTAGAGATTGAAAAGCCTTCACAGGAAACCATGAAGGCAATTGATGAAGCCATTGAGGGAAAGAATCTCGTTGGTCCGTTTTCTACAATCGACGAAGTAATGGATTCGTTAAATGCTTAAGGTCAAATACCGGTCTCAGTTCAAAAAAGATTACAAAAGAGCGCTGAAAAGAGGCCTTGATCCTGAAGCGCTGCGAATAGTCCTCGACAAACTCATCAATAACGAAACTCTGGACGCTAAATATCACGATCATCAGCTTGTAGATTCTCGAAAGTATAAGAACGTTCGAGAATGTCATATCCAACCTGACTGGCTGTTGATTTATTACTCGGATCAAGAAAATTTGATCCTTACTCTCGTGCGTACAGGAACGCACAGTGACCTGTTCTAGCCAGGAAGTAAACAATGCCACTCACTACGAAAGTTGTCATTTTCTAAAAACGGTTGCCTTCTTTTTTGTTTTAGACCGGTGTTTAGTTGATTTTGATTGAAAGCCTGGAAGCACACTGTCCATGACGGGGAATTTCTCATATTCTCTTTTTTACTAGTAAAACACTAGTAAAAAGCATCTGAACTCTATGTATCCGAAGGAGCATTTTTGGGCCGCATTCATATCTATTGCTGCCGATGATTATTCAGCATTGGAAGCCATGTGGAACTTTGGAAATTTGTGAGGTTCGCTGTTTTCCTATGGAATGAAAATTGAAATTCTTGTAACTATTTGATTTTCTGCAAGAAGTGCATTTCGGTAATGAAATTTTTACTAGTGTTTTACTAGTAAATAAAGATTTTGATCTGACCTAAAAATGTTTATCCCAGATTTTCCATCTTAAGGTTATCGCGGTTCTAGGCACTCCAACTCTAGATAGGGGAAGAGGAAAGCACTGGCAGTGCTAGGGACAAAACGTAATGTTGAAAAGCAGATATACAGACGGCGCTGCAGCGGCGATCTGTGAACATATATTTGAGGCACCAGCACATTCTTGAAAACAGTTCCATCGCCAAAGGCGTAATTGAAAGGCGGAACCGTAATTTTTCAAAAAAATCTGCATCATGATCAATTTACATATAACCATATGAATTTATTGAATATTTATTAGTAGAGAACAATTAAATTAGGTAATCAAATCTCAGTCAATGAATAATCAAATAATGAATATAGTTGACACCAAATAATGATTATTCTAATATTCGAATATATTCAAATTATGGATATAGATATGAAGAAGATCTCGATGACACATCATGCCGAAGTTCGCCAGCAACAGCGTTGTATTTCTGATTTGCAAGTAGAAACGCTACTTAGGTTTGGAACAAAGAAAAGAGTAAAGGGCAAAGCCTTTGCTTGTTTCATGGAGAGAGAGACATTAAGAGATTTGATCGCGAATATAAAAACCAAAATTAATCAAAATAAGAATAAAAACAGTGTGTATAATATGAATAATTTAATAGCCAATAATATAGATATATTCATAACTGAAATGTCGCTGCATTCCGAAAAGAAACTTTGTGCGTTATTAGACACTCTGAGTCGCTTAGAAAATACGCGACTCATTATTCGCGACGGCACAGTTCTGACAGTAATGCACGGTTATAAGAAGCTCAAAACTATCCACTGAGGATCAAATGAAAGAAACGGATAACAAAGACGTTAAGTTCAGATGCACTTCTGGAAGATTGTTACCTCGTGAGCTAGAAGTAACGATTAAAAGCTCTGAATTTAAGAATTACGACCTTTCGATCGTTAAGTCAAAAGAAGACAAACGCTACAACCTTAAACTGTATGACACAGACATCGCCTTGTTGGATGAACTCAGTGCTGTGTCAGGCGTTTCCAGAAATACGCTGGTCGCCTTTGTGATGGATGAGGTCCTAATGCGTCTGCTGAAAGGAGTCGAAGAAGAAGATACGGCAGTGTTAATTGCCGGCGCAGCAGACGCTCTGGCCGGGAAAAAAGTCTCTGACCTCGATACTCCGTGGGTGACCAAGTTTTTCCAAGGTCGAGTAAATAGAGCGTACCAGAATACTATGCATTTTGGGGATCCTGATATATCGAGCTTCTCAGAGGAAGATAGAGCCTATAGGAGCTCGATAGAGGATGAATTGGATAAAGCAGTAGAACTTGGAGATAAACGTAGAGCAGAGGAATACCAGCAGGAACTCAATGAGTCCAGCGGACATTCTGCTTCGTTCTTTGCCGTTAGAGAAAAATTGACAAGAGAAGCTAAATGAAATCTTTTTCTACTAAGAACAATGGTCTTTTGGCTGATGCCGTTGAGGATCTGACATCGTCTAAGTCAGAAAATAGTTTAGAAAACGGATGCTCGTACATAAATGTCCGTCCGACGACTTACCAGTGCGCAATGATCGATACGATCGCTAAATTAAAAGGGAGAAATCCCATGGCGTTGATACGCGATGATTTTAGCCACGTCCTGGCAGAAATGGTTCTCCTGTCACCGTTCTTTATTCCTGCACTCCAAAAGGTGATAACAGACAAAGGTGAACTGGCCTTTAGATCCGGTGCGATTAAAGCATTGGAAGAAGCTGGCGTAATTAGAAAAAGCTATCCAGAATTAGACGATCTTCTGGGGGCTGAAATACCTCAGCTTGTAGTAGATGAATCTGAACCCGAGCAATGAGAAGAGATTGAACCAAACCGCCCATAAGGATCCGATTCCTTATGGGCAGCGCGGAATAGGTAGGCTTACGCATTGCATCTATTAAGTCAGCAAATCCCATAGGAATAATTATGAAAACCATATTCTGGCTGTCTGTTCTACTCCTATTTATCCTTAAATCTCAGATCCTACAAACTGCTAATCTCTCAGGGGCCTTGATTTACGATCACCTCGCAGAAGCTTTTGGAGCGTGCCTTTCTCCGATCTTCTTCTATTATTTGGCAAAAGCAATAACGAAAAGTCCGACCAAAGGATACACGGTCGGATTTGCTTGGGCGGCAGCTTGTATCTTTTTAGTTGTTAATCCTCCTTCGACCCTGTTAGCGAATAGGCTCCACCAAACGTCAGAGGATAGACCATACCAAACCACGGAGATTAGACCTGACCAAACGCCAGTGAATAGACTTCACCAAACGAAGGGAGAGGAAGTTTGGAAAGAACCGGATTTGAATGACCAAGAATATCAAAACCGATTGGTAGAAAGTATTGCAAAAAGGCAGAACTTAGACGAATCAAAGAAGGCTATCTTAAGAGAGCATATGACACAGATTTTGCCGGTACTCAAAGAACCTTTGAGAGCATACGTTACGCAGAATAAAGACCGGCTGCTTAAGTTAACGGAAGAGCAGATTCGAGGAGAGATCCTTCGGGCGTTAGCTAAGCTTTATGACCTGGGCAAAGTTTTTTTAACTCCGGATGAAATCTGGACAAATTTGGAGGTAGAAGAGCAAATTCGAGAACTTCTTCCTGTTCAGGCATGCAAGAGGTTTGTAATTTCTGGTACCGGCGGATTAAGCGACGAAGAGTTGGCGGAAGTAGAGGGCTCTCTTTATGGCAGGCTACCTAATGATTTGTACGCTGCGGCACTTAAAAACCAGCGAAAGGCGATTGCTTCCTACTTGAAAGGAGGGACGTTCCACCAGCTGACATCTCAAGAAGTGGAGAAGGTGGCAGACATTTTGGCAAAAGGATTTATAAAAGTGACAAAAGGACTTCCTCCGGAGCAGGTAAAGGAGATGCTAAAGGCGACTAGAGATCCGTCAAACGCTGACCCTGAAGCTGTATGCAAACTGGGACAATACATGTATGAAACGATCCGATCTTTGAAAGGAAAGAAAAGACAATTGGTTCTAAAGGCCATGGCCTCAAAGTAACTGCACAATTCAGTTAAACGAATTGAAAATAAATCGAAGCAATAAAAAATTACCAGTGCTTTACTAGTAAATAAATGCAAGCTTTTAGTTGAGTTGGTAGGTGATGGTGCAGAACAGTCTCAATTACTGTGTTAGATCGGAGATGAAGTTCCAGAAATTTTACTAGTAAAACACTAGTAAAAATCTGTTGGAGTTCATAAGTTAAGAGTGAAGAAAAAAGTATCTTAGAAACAAAATTTTCAATCTCTCGGAGAAGTCATTAAGTTCAACGGCGATTTTAGTCGCAGGCATTTTTAATCATTTCTTCTGAAGAATCGTCATCGCACGCAGTTAATGTTTGTATGGCCTTAGCTTACTGTGCTAAATTCTTCAGAGGGGTTTGATAAAAGAAATAACAATCATGGCTCAAATTTTTCCCTCTCTAGACACAATTCGCCAGTTTAAAGTTCAGCCTACCGAAGGCGAATGGACTTTGCTGCTTTTCTTAAATAAGGTCTTGGACGACACATTTGAGGTCTATTTCAATCCTTTTCTCAATGGCGATAGGCCCGACATCATAATTCTAAAAAAACAAGGAGGGGTTTTTATTATTGAGGTTAAGGACTGGGATCTCGATTTATATAAATTGGATGAACATAAAAACTGGCGACTTGCTTATCCCAAAAATGAGATGGAAAAATATGCTCGAATCTTATCTCCTATTCAACAATGCAGAAACTACAAAAAAAATTTATTTGGCCTCTACTCTGATAAACTATTTGAAAAATCACTGTTTAATCAAAAGTATTGGGCAGTAGTAACTTGTGGTGTTTATTTTCATAAAGCCTCGCATAAAAAGATAGTAGATTTCCTTGTCTCTCCTTTCTTAAACGAAAAGGATTATCAAAAAAATTTAAGTTATATAGAGCTAATAGGACGAGATGACTTAGACGAGAATAAATTTAATAAAATTCTTGAAAGTCATTTTATGACGGATAGACAAAGCTATTATTTTGACGATGAGTTGTATGAATCTGTTCATCGAATTTTACAACCTCCTCTGCATCTCAAAAATCAAGGAAAATTTATTAGAAGATTTGATGCTCGTTTTGAACCAAAATCATCAGATATATTGATGTTCTCAAAAAAACAGGATGAGCTGATATTTGATAAGAAAAAAAGACAGCAATGGAGAGTAAAAGGTGTAGTTGGTTCCGGAAAGACGACCTTGTTAGCGGCTAAGGCAATACAAGCCTATAAAGAATTGATTCAGTCTGGTGTAGAAACTCCGAAAATACTTATTCTTACTTTTAATATAACACTTAGAAATTTTATCCACGATAAGCTCCAACAAATAAATGAGACTTTTGATTGGAAGTCATTCACTATATCTAATTATCATTCGTTTCTAAAAACGCAATTCACTAATCTAGGGATTGTTAATAACAATGATGGATCTGAGGAAGAAGAATTCTCAAGTGGTATTTATGAGGATTACGAGTTATTCGCCCGATATAAGGATCTTACTGAGCGATTTGATGTAATTTTTATAGACGAGATCCAGGATTACAAACGTGAATGGATGAATATCATAAAGGATTTCTTCCTAATTGAAGGAAAGAACTATCCTAGGGGTGGTTATTATTTGCTTGGAGATGTGAAGCAAAATATATATACCAGAGAAATCTCTAAAAAAGATGTTGTTACAAACGTGCTAGGTGTGCATACACTTGATAGTTGCTTTAGATCACAACTAAAAGTAAAAGCTTTAGCATTGAAGTTTCAGGAAAAATTTTTTAATAAAAAATACGAAGTTGATTCGACTTTATTTACGGATGAAGATTCTTTGTTCAAAGAACAAAATCTCAATCAAGGAAATATAGATTATGATTATTTTCAAACCGGTGATGTTTTAAAGTCTACGTTTGATGTTATAAATAACATCATAGAGAATAAATTAGTTAATGTAGCGCTGAATGACATAACTATATTAGGTGCGAAGATATCTTTTCTTAGGATGTTTTCTTGTTTTTATAGTCACAAAACTCATCGCAATGTAACAACTATGTTTGAAACCTATGAAAAGATGTTTCAACTTGGACTAAAAAACTTATTTATTCCTGAAATAAATGAATTACAGAAAGAGTTAAGGGCTTTAATAAAATATGGTTGGTTGGATCGTGAAAAAGCAGTTGCAGATTTATTTGCAGCTTACATGACCTATTTTTGTTATCCAGATATATTTGATAATTATTTATTGTCTAAATGTATTCAGTGTGGAATTAGGCGAGATGAATTCTTATCTATTATGGATAACTATAAAAAAGAGTTTAGTCCTTTTTTAAAGCAGGTAGAAGACCAAGACTATGAAGACATCAGACGAAATATGAAATTTAACTTTTGGATGAATACTGGAAATATTAAAATTTCGTCGATCCACAGCTTCAAAGGATGGGAAAGCGATACAGTCTTCCTACTTTTGCCTCCTGAGAAAACTAGCGAAAGTTTCGATGAATTAATTTACACGGGTTTAACCCGCGCTCGCACTAACCTTTTTATTATTAATCTTAACAATAAGGAGTATCACGAAAAAATGAAGGCTCTGGTCGACGCCAATAAATAACGAAAAGGTCTCAGCTGGAATAGCCCGGTACTGCTTGCAAGCTACTCGAACATAATGGAGTTACTGAAAATCTAACTTATTTAATTCGTTCAATATTTCGTCGTATTTCCATTTTTCGAGACCGAGAAAATCTAACTCGGCATCAAAATACTCTAACGCTTTGTCCTTGCACGTAAAGTACGTGCCTTTATACATAATTCGATCCAAGATCAAAGTTTCCAAAGAATCAAGAGTAACGGGTTTCCAATTTTCCTCGGTGTCCGTGGGCGAGTAGAGAAATGCGTCGCCGTCCTCCTTAAATTGCAGTCCGGCGAAATTTGCGACTGTTTCAATACGGAGGTACAAGAAGCCATGTCTGTCTTCGGAATTGTCGAAATATGCGGTAATAACCTTCTTGTGTACGAGATCGTCGATTTCCTGTTTAAGCCCTTTCATGATTGCCTCCCCGTTATTAGATAAGTTGCTGATAGTCTGTTGGTTATCTCATGCGAAACACGTTTCTTAAAGGATTTAGTAGATTTTGAAAAGAGAAAATCAAGCCTTGGTAGTATGCCGGCTCTTCCTAGAACAAAAGTAGAACTTGTCCACAAATAATGAGCGGTTAGCCTAACAATCCTTTGATTCTTCATCGACGGTATAGGATTCCCAATCTTTAAACCCGCACTCAGGACACAGTTTATTTTTGTAGTACGTCCTAGCAAGTTGTGTCCATGCTGCACATCCGATCTCTTCTGCAGCAAGTAAACCGCGAAGGAGCCCGCCACATTTTGTCCCGGAAAATAGGTGGGTAGCCGACGCCCCTTTTTCAGGCTCTGTTACACGGCCTTTCATAACGAGTCGGCTAAGGGAGGTTTTGGAAATTTGTTCCTCATGACCGCAGTTTTTGCATAGAATGACAATCTTCGACATTCAACCCACCAAACTCTTAATAATTATTAAACGAGTCTAGTCACCATTCTATTCTAGAGAGTGATTGCTGATTCGCTTCGTTGTTATTTCCTACCTAGAAAACACTGGAACGGAAGAGGGAGAATTAAGAATCGCTTTCTCCGATAAGCCTCCGTACTGCCTGGAACGTTGTACCGTTTTCCTGAATTTGTTAGGATAGGGGGCAATTACGAAACGCGCAGAATTAGAACTATGTCGCCAGTTATACCGATTAGAATATGGAAACACCGGTCACTTCCCTTGCCTTTTATGTCCCGACATAATTGGAAGGTGACTCTTATAGGGGATTCTTTGTACGTTACTTTTAATGAAAAAGCATTTGAGGTTCCTCTTGAAAAAGTAAAAATAATAATTGACTCGCCCTATTCGATAGTCGAAGTAGAAGATTGTGACCGCAACAAATATCAATTAAGAAAATGGAAACAGGATCAGATTAAGGACTTTCAGCAGGAACTTAGAAGCGTACCTAAGGATTGGCGTGACTCCCTTGCGGCCTATGCAGAACTGTACAGGAAAGAAGCGTCCCAAGACTGAATATGGATTGATCACATAAGGCGCTACACAGTTTCTACATCTGGTATTTTCGAAGAAGCAGATTGGATGCGCCTCGTGAAGAAGTGGTTTAAAGATATCCATCCCAAAACAGAACCAAAGTCTATATTGAATACGAAAGATTTTATCGACGATAAATAGTTTGCTAGAAGACCAATCTGTGGCCTTCTGCACATAGTTACTGTATAAATCTGCTGTTTTGGCAGGGAAAATAGAAAGAGTATTACTAATTCAAAAATGATTTATACAGTTAGTACTGTACAAAAAGGTCTAAAAATTCTCTAAAAACCCATTAAAGCCTTTAAAAAAGGAGGGGTGATACTGTCATAGTATCTTTTTACTCAACATAACTGCACATTATGTTGAATAAATCTGCTGCCTAAATTGACTATGTAAAACTAACTGACCAATGCTCTTATCTTGAAGTCGACACAATAGATTTTTTGAGGAGCTCCGGCTGTCAAAAGCCATTGCGTGACCGATTCTGCCTCGTCTATCATCACAGACGAGGCGTTGACAATTAGAAGGATTAAAATGTCCCTATTTACTAGATTCTCAGTGGTTCTGTTTTCTCTCTTGTTTTCTCTGTCTGCTGCCGTGGCAGAGGAGTGGAAGACCTTAGACTTTGGATCATGCTCAATAAACCTTCCTTCTCAATGGTATGTGTACGATAAAAAATCTACGGAAAGCTTCAGTAGATTTAATAACGAACCAGATAAGAAGCGGCTGCTAGCTTCTAGAGATAGCGTTGATGCAAGTAAGCAGTCAATGATAGCGAGACTTAACTCCTTTCCTTTGAACGAAGAGGTTCGAAGTGAGGTGAAGTCGTTCACCCGTTCTGATCTTGATGCCCTAACAAATCTATTTAAAGAGCAATACGAAGCTAGCCGCCATCGCAACATAGTGGTGATAACGCATATCTATCCATATCAGCTGGTAACGATCGACGGAAACCCAACCCTAGTGACGTCATATGTTAGACAAGGACCGAAAGGAGAAGATTGGTTTGTCAGAATTTTCGAAATATTTGCAGCTGACCGAAAATATCAAATAACACTTTCTATGGATAATAGATTTCCAGAGAACGAGAAAATTTTGGGGAAGATACTCGCTAGTTTTAAATTAATAAAATAGACAAGAAAGTTAGAGGAATAAAAGAGTCAGGACCAAAGATAAGATCAGGAGAAAAATTAGAGACCTGAATACTCCTTCGAAAAATTCCTTGAATGCAACACCGGACATCCCGACAAGATCATTTAGTGACTGTCTAGCTAACTCGACTGAATTTCTCCGGGCTTGACGAATCCATTCCTCCAGCACCTTGTCTTTAAAAACATAATCTCTCTTGGGCTCGTTTCTTTCCTTTTCAGACGAAGGAGCTCCTTCCTGAGGTGTCCCGGTTCCATTACCTTCATCTTCTTTCCTGGCAGTCTGAGTGTAGTTTCTGTATCTGGCTAACTCAGCATCGTATTTGCAACGCGCTTCCCTATCTCTCAGGATTGTATAAGCCTCGTTAATCAAGGCCATCTTTTCATTGGCATCCGGACCGCTGTATCGGTCCGGATGCCATTTCATTGCGCAAACCCTATAAGCCTTTTTCATTTCGTCGTCGGAAGCGGATTCTCGAACGCCTAAGACTTGGTAGTAGTTATAAAACATGTTGGGGGAGGAACATTAATCCTTTTTTATGGAAAATTTGTCGTCCTCTTTTTTGGGTTGCCATCTCCACACTGCGGTGATGGCAGCGATGTAGCCGACGGCAACCGGGATGCTGATGAGTGCTAAATGTTGTTCATGAGCAATCCCGTATATAGGCAGTGCTATTACGCTAATTCCAATAATGATTATTATTTTTAATAGTGTTCTCATAGAAATCTCCTAGAGGATTATTTTTACATTTTACCCTTCAGGGAATACGCGAGAGAGGAGAGATTGCTGGGACTGAACAAAATCATTTTGGTGGCTTTATGCGAGTTCGTATATTACTTGGTTTCGCTAAATTTCTTTTCGATTTCTTGCTTAACGCGATTAGCTACAGACCGTTCCCATGTCGTACATTGAGCCTGCGTTTTTAGTCCGGAGGACACAATGAGCTCCTTGAATTCGTTTTTGATTTTTTCAGGGTAAACGGCACACGTTCTGTTTTTATGTCATGCACTTTGCTGAACACGGTTAACGTGTCCTGCCCGGTTACCCGGGCAGGCTCTTTCACGCTAGCAAATCAGCAGTAAAACGAGCGCTACAAGCAGTTTCAAAAGAAACCTATGCAGCCTTCGCACCCATGCTAAAATGCAGGAAAGAAGGTTATGTGTACGAGACATAACGTTCTCCGTTGCAAAGCCGTTTCGCCCCTATACCGTTGATTAGGGCTAACGGCTTTAGCTTTATCCAGCGCTGGAAAAATTCACAGTGCCGACCGGCCCGCCACGGCCAATCCTCGAGATTCAGTCTTCCGGAGAGTTTTGGATTTTAATTTCTTGCCACGCTTTCTTCCGTTTTCGGTTCTTACGAATTTCTTCGGAAATATCCTCGAGGCATTGCTTGTCCCATTGAAGGAAATTCTGCCGATCCTCTTCTTTTGGCATATTGCTCAAAATAAAATTCTTCATTTCTGAGTATTGCCGGCTCTTTGGTATCAATCTTTGAATCTGATTCTTTTATTGCGGCTTCAGCCTGTGCAATCATGTTTTTCGCCTTGGCTTTTTCCGAGTTAAGTTCGGTATGCTGCTCGGATAGTTCGCGACTGTACTCTCGGAGCCTTATCTCAAATTCTTTCAATGATTTTTCTTCAGCTTTGATCTGTTGGCTTCGTTGCTCCAATTCTGAAGTTTTTCGTTCCTGTTCATACAGCTTTTGCTTCTTCCAGTTTTCCAAAAGTCCGGAAGTCTTCTCTTCAGCGATTTTCTTGATGTCGGGCAGATCAAGGCTTGGATTCATCCAATATCCTATGGGAAGGGCCGGAAGGGTTGCAGAAATGGCGAATGAAAAGAAGGTGGCCTTTGTTACCTCGTTTGCATCAAGGATCATCGAATAGGTCTGGCTCAATGAATATCCTTGTTTGATGTCCATCATGTAATAGAAAATGACGGTAGGAAATAAGATGATGGAAGCGAGTACACAAAGGAAAACAAGCCCAAAACTTCTCTGCGCTTTACCGGAGAGAACGGAGTAGCCAAAAGCATGTCCTAGGAAGAAGACAAAGTCAAAAAAGTTTAAAAGAAACTTCCCCAGCCATCCGGCAATAGATACAAGTAAGTCTGTCATCGCAAATAAGCGTCTGTAATGTCCAGCCTGAAATGCCTCAACTCTTAGGAGACCGTTTCTTTGGCCGTTTCGTAGTCAGAGTTCTTTGTTAGATTTTTAAGGCGATCCTGGGCATAGGAGTGCCGCAAACCGTGAGCTCCGGTGGACCAACCGAGCGCTCTTTCGCTAGCTTTAGCGAAAGGGTCTGTAAATTTTTTACTGCCGGCGATGTCGTACTTCTGAACATAGAACACGCCTCTGTGCCGCACCCGAATAGGCCCCGGAAGCCTTCGTTGTTCGAGTTGTGTTGCCAAGTCCTTCGGAACGAAAATTTCACGGGTGAGGCCTCCTTTTCCTGTGACGACATAGCGAACTCCGTCACCCATACCGTCGATGGAGAAGGCGTTGAAAGTACCGCGCTCGACGATCCGCTTTCATTTTGAGCGCCTTTTAGAAGATAAAAGGATCGTTTCTTTGGGTAAAGCGAGCGCCGTTAAGTATCAGATCAAAAAGGCCTCGGTTTTTAAATCGTGTTATTTTTTTTTAAAGCTATCTGCTGAAGTTAAAATTCAATAGAATCTCAGGATTTAGTCTCTGTGGAAAGGTTTTCCATTGAAGACTTTGTGAGCAGCGTCGTGACGACAATCTTCCCGAGCCCTCTCCCTCCTTCTTTTACTTCTTTCCAGTGTTAAGTTTTGCGTAATCTTCGCAACCTTTATCGATACCTAAATCACAAGCCTTTCCAAAATATTCTTTCGCATTCTGGTAAGACTTTCTTACGCCCCTTCCAGTTTGATAGCAGACTGCAAGGTTATAGCAACCCCATCCGTTATCAGAAGAACAGGCTCTTTGAAAATACTTAGCGGCCTCATAATACGATTGTTTAACCCCTTTCCCCTTAACATACTTTAATCCTAGGTTCAAACATCCTTCTCCGCTATTTTTAGAGCAGGCTTGTTGAAGATATTTTGTAGCCTCGGTATGTGATTGCTTCAAACCGAGGCCTTCATCGTACATTAGTCCAAGGCTGTTGCATCCTTCTCCGTCGCCTAAAGAACAAGCTCTCTCATGATACTTTGCGGCTTCAGAATAGGATTGATTCACACCCTTTCCTTTAGCTAACATTTGACCTAGCTTATAGCAACCCACCCCTTCTTTTAGAGAGCAAGCTTTTTCAAAATACGTTACCGCTTTCATATCCGATTGCTCTAAACCCCGACCGCTAGCGTACATAAGTCCAAGGAAAGTGCATCCCCCACCTTTGCCTAAAGAGCACGCTTTCTCATAGTACTTTGCAATTTCCTGATCTGATTTTTTAACACCTAGGCCAATATCAGACCAAAAACCTAGAGTAAAACACGACTCGCCGATATTTAAAGAGCAAGCTTTCTCATGGTACTTGGCAGCTTGTTGATGAGACTGCTTCACACCCAGCCCCTTAGCGTATATTGACCCAAGCTCATAGCATCCCAAGCCATCATTAAAAGAACAAGCTTTTTCAAAAAATTTTACGGATGACTTTACCTCTCGTTCTTGAGCATAAATTAATCCAAGACTCGTGCATGCCTTGCCGTTTTTTAGTGAACATGCTTTTTCAAAAGCTTTCTTGGCTTTCTGGGAGGATTGATTTGTGCTCATTTCCTCATTTAGCATAAGTCCGAAAGCATAACAGCCGTCACCAGAATCCAAAGAGCAGGCTTTTTCAAAAAATTCCGAAGCTTTTTGATTGGACTGTTCCTTTACTTTTCCCTGGTAGTAAACAACGCCTGTGTTAAAACATCCACTGCCGTCCCCTAGAGCGCAGGCTTTTTCATAGTACTTCAGAGCATCCAGCTCTGATTGCTTTAGACCTCCCTCCCCGGACTGAAACATTTCCCCAAGAAGTTCACAGGACGGCCCGTAATCTAGGGTGCAAGCTTTTTCGAAATATTTATTCTTTTCTTGGTCGCTTAGTTTGCCTCCAAAGTTCAAACCGGCAACGTGACAAGCGAACCCATCTTTTAAATCGCAAGCCTTTTCAAAATATCTATTACCTTCTTCAAACTCTAGTGCTTTATGGTAATAAACGGCCAATTTTCTGCATCCCGCACTATTTTCCTGAGAGCAAGACTTTTCATAATAATCTTGAGCTTTTCTTTGAGATTTCTCTACTCCGGTGCCATTTAAATATGCGTCACCTAGGTAATCGCATCCCCAACCTAATCCGAAAGAGCAAGCTTTTTCGTAATACTTATTTGCTTCTAAGTAAGACTGCTCGACACCTTCTCCTTTGCGGTAAGAATGCCCTAGATTCTCACAACCTTCTCCGTCATCCAAGGAGCAGGCTCTCTCATAAAATTCTTTAGCTTTTTTATAAGACCGTTCCACCCCTTTTCCATTACGGTAAATATCCCCGAGACTGCAGCAACCTCTGGGACTCTTTAAAGAACACGATCTTTCATAGTACTTAATAGCTTCCTCAATAGATGGCAGCACACCGATTCCGACTTCATAGTTTCCTCCCAACATCCAACAGTCACCGCCGTTTCCCTTACTACAGCCTTCTTCCCATTTACCAATGTCCAAGTCGGAGGCATACACTGTCGCCGATGCCAGTAAGACTGTGGCAATCGTAAAAAGTGCTTTCATCACTTCTCCCTTTTATGAAGTTATTATCTAAGCGATAGATTACCCACGCGTTGTGAATTTATCAACGGCGCAAAAGAAAGTACGTGTTTATTGTTTTCTTTCCTAAATAGTTCTACTGACGGATGCTGCCTCTAATTAAAAAAGGAGGCAGAAGATGCAGATTGATTAGCCGCGGAGCGTCAGAACTGCAAAAGAACGAGGACTCACAGGGCTTGAACTCGCCCGCCTCATTCAGAAAGAAACGAACCGCAAAGGTAACGTTTCTGAAGTCAAATGGCGCTTGGCCGGAACAGTATCTTCAACGCTTGGCTTTGAAGCCTATACCGTTGACGTCATCGACTGAATCGAGGAAGACCAGCCTCAGGAGGCAACGCTTCGCGTCAATGCAAGCGGCATGAGTTTTGAGTTCCGGACACTAAGTCCGGAAGACTCTGTCGTTGGCATTCTAAGGAAGATGAACGGAGCAGCCGGATGAACATTCATCTTCAAGATGTGCATGTCGCACTGGTTATATTACCGACGCTATTTACAGTGCAGCTATTAAAGGTGCATGTATGCGTTTGTGGTTGAATCCAAAGGATAAATATCTGAACACTGTCGGACTGATTGCTGTTTTAAATCAGATGGCTAAGCAAGGATATGTCTTTGAGAATCCGAAAGAGACCTGCAAGCAGATGGGAGAAGCAGTCGGAAATAAATCAAACGTTCTTTTGATGGGAAATACTCGTACTTATTAAACAGGAACCGCTGCATTCTGTTCGGATCGGTGCAGCGGTTTAAGTTTTCCTAGTTGACCGATCTTTTGACTTCTTCCATCCATAGGTCGAAATCTTCTCTGCTAACTTTTTTTCCTTGTCGTGTGACGCGACATTCATTAAATAAACGTTCGGTTGCCAGAGATAGGAGTTTGTGGCGATTTTCTCGGCGGTCGGAAATAAACGAGAGCGTCTTCGCCTTCTGAAATGCTTCACGCAGCTCAGTAATTTCAGCCTGAAAAGCTTCTATTTCCTTGTTTCTCCGGTTGAAGCTTTTTTTGACCCTGCGGTAAGACTCAAGCGCCAGCTCGCGCTTGTTTGACATGGTCTCTAATTCTTCCCGGCAATTTTCAAGTTCTTCAGTTAGTTCTTCGATTTGGCGTTCAAGATCCGCGTCGTTATTGAGACGATCGATTAGGTCATAATTTTTTTCAGTGAGGTCTGAAATGCGTTTACGTAGAAATGCCTCGGTCTCGGCAAACCTCTGCTCTGCGCTGAGTTGTTTTTGTTCCTCAGCACGAATGACTTCTGCAGTATGTGCAGCCCAAGTTTCTGTTTGATTCGAAGCTTTTTTAAGATGGTATCTAAGAATCTTTTCATGCTCGGAACGAATTCGGTTTAAACGAGAGGAAGAGGCAGCGAGGACCAATATCGAACCGAGGAGGAAGCCGCCGGCTGCGAAGATTAACGAGGAGGTTTCAAAATTGAACATGAGAATTAACGAAGATATGCGTCGGTGATATCAGGCCTGAAATGCCCGAGTTCCTGACTGACAGTTTCTTTTGAAAGGTCGTATTTGCAGTGGAACTGAAGTTCCCGGATTCTTTCCTGGGCGTATGAATGACGGAGGCCGTGTGCTCCGGTTGACCATCCCAAGGCGCGGATGCTCGCCCTCCGGAAGCAGTCTGTAAAGCGTTTTCCGCCTACGATGTCGTAGTGCTGACGATAGTAGATTCCTCGATCGGTGACTCTTCTGGCTTCCGGAAGACGCAGCTGCTCCAGTCTTTCAGCGAGGTCTGACGGAATTCTGATTTCTCGGGTGAGGCCGCCTTTACCTGTGACCACATAGGGCTCTCCGTCACGATCGGCGAATTTCCAAGGTGTTTTTTTCTCGGTTCCATTTTTATGAAAACGACGGTCAGGACGTTTTTCGTCAATTCTGCGAATTGTCAGCAGTTCGTGGGCGCGAAGGCCGCAGCGGTAACTTAGTTCTGTTGCAAAAGACAGAGGTTTTGTAAGGTGGCCCTGGATCATCTCGACTTGAGCCGGCGTGTAGGCTCTGCGTTCCAATTTTTGGGGTGTATCGGCGTGCACCGGCGGTAAGTTCTGATCCTTGCCCAGATCCCCTCTAGCGTGCAAATAGGCTTGAATTGCTTGCTTGTACTTCTCACATGTTTTTTGACCGACGGTTGCGGCTTTGTGTGCGAGAAAGCGGTTTACTACGTCTCTACTGACGTTTTTAAGATCGCCCAACTGATTTTCTTTAATGAAATCACAGAAAACCTTCAGACAGTCTCGGTAGGTGTTTTGTGTTCCGACGGATTGAGTAATCCCTGCTTGTCGAATCAGGGCGCAGGCTTTATTGGCTTGGTTAAGAGATTTAGCAAAGTGTTTTTCCTTGGCCGGAGCAGGCTCGGATTTTTTTATCTCTGCTATTGAAACGAGCTCCTGATTCTTTTGCAAGTCGCCTCTGGACTGAAAAAAGAATTCGATTGCTTTTCGACTGAGTTCTGCGGCAGCGGCTCCTACGGTGTGGATTTGCTGCTTAATGAAAGAAGCTGCTCTCTCAACTGTTGCACTGGCAAGGCCCGATAAGTTTTCTGCACACAGGAATGCAGAAAACTCGGAAAGCGTTTGCATTAAAACAGAGGTCTCTTTCGGAGAAAGCTCAGACGAACAATGAGCTTCTATTGCGTTCTTCGCATCCTGCTGAAAAACGTTCAGTCGATTCTCTTTTTGATCCATCGTGAAATCGTTGTTTCGTGTACGACGATGCGACGCTCGCGAAGGTAAATCGCGAGCGCGGAAAAGGTGGCGCCTTCCTGGTAGAGGCGAATAAGTTCAAAGCCGTGCTTATCAAGTCGGCTCCTACGAGTGACACATTGCTTGCGCCGAGCTCTGCGAATCTCATTGAGTCGTTGTACCTCTGCTGCAGCATCAAAATCTTCGGTGATGTACATAGAAAAAAGAATTCTTTTGGCAGGTTGTGAGACGACGCGATAATCCTCAGGATTATTCGCTGCCAGAGTTAGAGCCTCAGCTCCATCTGACTCGGCATAGCTTGCCTTTGAGCACTTCTTCGAAGTCGACGCCCTTTCATCAAACGGAAAATGCGAAAACGTATCACTGAACGAAATTACTTCGAGCGCGACGCTGTGTTCTTCCAACCCTCATGTTGGTCAACAGCTAACGTTTTAAGTCTGCTCCGACTCCCGAAAATAATCGGGTAATAACAGAATGACAGGCTCTGTCGGGCCGTTCCTCAGTTTTAAGAAAACCGGAAAACTCAATCTATTCAAACTCCTACCGCCTTCGGCGCATAAGACATTTGAACGTAAGTGAGCGAACAGTTATCGCTCGTGGTGAGAAGACAGTTACATCTCACCGGGCTGCTTGTTTGCGCCGGAATGACCGGACGCTGGGTCTAAAAATGGCACTGAACAACAAACAGCAAAACTAGTGTCATTTCTACGACAACTGCGTGAATATTAAAGAAAAAACCTCCCTAAATCAAGTGATTATTAACCCTGCGGTAAATAAACAGCGCTAGGAAATCTGCGTATAAAAACTGCGTTTAGTTTCTAACCCCATGAAAATTAATAACAATCTCGTTCAGGCTCTGTCGACTGATAAGTCGTCAGAGCCTGAACGCGCGGAGCAAGAGAAGGCGGGTGGGGCTTGGGGCGGGGATCCTCGCCCCAACAAAGGTGCAGGAAAGGATTTCCTGCCGCGGCACGGTGCGAAACCGCGAACGGAAAGTGGATCTTTAGATCCTTTCTTTTCGTTCGTAGCGGCCTTCAGAAATGAGAAATTGAGCCGATAATTAGGTACTGCATACCTAACGCTGTGGATTCGGACGCGAATGCCCTAACCGGATGGAATCAAGGACTTCACAACTATTTTGAGGATCTACTGGGATGGCCGGAGGAGTGATTTCAGGAACTCTGCGATAGAACTGTCATGCTGGTTTGTTAGAATAGTTACGAAATAGGGAGGGGAGAAATTGGAAAAGAATCTTGAAGCTTTTGTCAGAGAAAACAACAAGATCGCCAATGATATTGTTGAAAAGTACTTAGAGCCGTTCCTCCTAAGCTTGGGGGATGACCCAGGTTTTTTCGAGGAGATCAAAAAGAAACATTTTGCTCACGGAGCAAGTGTTTCATATATAGATGAAGATCGTCCGGACGTTATTACCGTTGAGTATCCAGACGGGAAAAAGGAGTTTATTCCTTGCAAGAGCGCAAACAGCTAGTTTTCTTCGCAGGATTGAACGGAGCTGGCAAAACAACCAGTTATGTGCTTGCTTGCCAGAAGATTCCGCATCTGAAGGATCTTATTTACATTAATCCGGATATTTTGGCGGCCCAGGAAGGCGGCGATTTTATCAAAGGTGCCCGGTCGGCCCTTCTCCTCCGAGAAAGAAACTTAAAGCAGGGTCTCTCTTTTGTATTTGAGAGCACTTTTTCAGGGAACAGCGAGATCCGACTCTTAAAAGAGGCGAAACTCAAACACTATAAGATCAACGGCGTTCTTGTCGGAACAGATAATATCGATTTGAACCTGAAGAGGATCTCGGAAAGAGTAGTAATCGGAGGGCACTTTGTCCCCGATGAGGATGTGCGTAGACGAGCCGGAAGGGTCTTGTCCAACTACCCTTCTATCCTAGAACTAACGGACAGACTGTATTTGGTGGACAACACAAGGAAATATCCAAAAATACAGGCCGTTATTAAAAACGGCGAGCTTAAGTTGCGGAATCACAATTCCGCTTCTTGGATCAACGTATTCCTAGAATTAACGAAGAAGCATTCTTGAGGCAGTAATCCAATCTCTGCATCCGCTACTATGCACCAAATGTGCGTGCAGTATTTCTCTGCTATTTGGGCGTTTTCGCGAGCCAACCAGTGCTGTTGCACAGGTTAAGAAAAATTCCTCGAATAATAGCGGCCGCTGCTTTCTTGTCTGGATAGATAGTTGCGCAATTTGTATAGGTCCTTATCTTCCAATTTCCTACCGGCAAACTCTTCCAACACTGCGAAAAACCGAGCGCATCTCTGGCCCTCGGAGACGAGTGCAGCATTCTTTTCCTGCTCCTCTTGGAGTTTTTCGCGAAGCACCTGAATTTCAGTCTTAAGCCGGACTTTTTCTTCCGCGGCAGACTGAGTCAGCGACTTCAATTCTGATATGAATCGAGTTTCCTGCTCCTTGAGCGTTACGGTGAAACGGATTTCCTTTTCTCGGCTTGATTCAGTGAGATCTTCGTATTTCTTCTGCATTTCAGCCAGTGCGTCGACGGAAGCTAAACGAAGATCGCGTTCGCTTTCTGTTTGCTCTTTGACGAGTCTGGCCATCTTTTGCTCAAAGAACGGGATGATTCCGGCGATCAGCTGACGAGTCTCAAACGGATCGAGTGTTAGGGGACTCTTCTTCTCGGGAGCGGCAATATTCATCTCTTTGAGGATTTCGGAATATCTATTCATGCTGCCGCCGCCGAAGTGATTACGAATCTCGGCCATAGTGGGGAGCTTTTTGTTTTCGTGAACATAAGAGCGAATGAATATCTCAACTTTTTCTTTTGCAACGAACGGCGGTTTCGGCATAACAGCTCCTCAGTTATAAGATATAAAAGATACAATCAAATATATCATAATATTAAATGGATTTGAGTTTATCCAGAGCAGCCCTTAGAAAAGGATGTGGCCATCTCTTTGGGTGATTAACGGCTTAGAAGCGTTAGATTTGAGATAATTGAATTAGTAATACTATTTCAAACCTAGGAAAACTTATTGGTCTGATACGAAAGATTTCTTAGTTCTAAGCTCTCTTACTGGGTTTAATCCACGGTCTTTCCCTTGCAAAGAAGAAATATTTGATATATTATTGTTAACAAATCTGTTAACGCCATTAATTGAATGTTTGAGATTGAGTATTACTCCAACTCAGTACAGGAGGAGATTTTTGAGTGGCCGATTGGAATAGCGGCGCACTATTTCCAACTTACTGAACGTATGAAAATTGTCGGGCCTAATCTCGGAATGCCGTATACCCGTGCCATGGGCTCTGGTCTCTTCGAAATTCGTGCCAAAGGTAGGGAAGGGATTGGACGCGCGTTTTACTGCACTGTTGTGGAGCACAAGATCATGATCTTGCATTCGATTATTAAGAAGACACAGAAAACTCCTAAACAGGATTTAGATTTGGCAATAAAACGAATGAAGGAGGTTAAAAATGCGTGAAGCCCCGTTAATGACTCATGATGAGATGGTGGCAAAATGGATGGAAAATCCTGAATTTCGTAAAGCCGTCTCCGAACTTGACGCTCAATATGCCCTGTTAGATGAGGCATTGGCCGCCAGAAAGGCTAAGAACCTTTCTCAAGCAGACGTGGCGAGAAAAATGAATTTGCCTCGCTCGGCAATTTGTCGCTTGGAAAGCGGCTTAAAAGAAGGAAAATTACCTTCCTTTTCGTTATTGCAGCGGTATGCTGAAGCTCTGGGAAAAAAGTTAGAGATTCGCTTAGTCTGATGATTACGTTGCGGAAATAGCAACGCCCGCAACACTTTTGGCGCCAAGGACCTTTCAGGTCCCGTACATTTGGCATTAGAGACCTGTAATCTGTACCAAGCTCCTCTATCCAAATGATGTGTTATGTGCGACAGCCCCAGATAGAATAAGGTCGTGTAGATCATCTCGTTATCTCACGAGATTGACTTAGTCCGCGTGCCACCGCGGACTTTGTCTATTTAGCTTCGTTTAAGAGAATAACCAGTTTCAGTTGGGAAGCTCATGAACTGAAAAAGTTTGACCAGCGTCAGAAGTGAGGACACCGGAGTTGATTCTGTAAATTCTTTCTTTTTTGCGCAAAAATTAAGCAATATCGAGCAGATATTGAGTAACTATTGAGCAGTTATGAAGCTAAATCTAGACCTCGCTGATTTTCGGTACTCTCATTTCGAAGTCGATGTTTTATCTAAGTTGGAAAGTTTTAAAGGAAGGTGGGCGTCTTTCGGGAATCTTTCTCCGGAACGATTAAAGCAGCTGAAAAGCCATGCATTGATAGAAAGTATCGGCTCCTCTACGCGCATAGAAGGAGGCTCTCTGAGCAATTCCCAAATAAAAGAACTGGAGTTGCCAAAGGGCAGCGATAAGCCGTGTTTTTCGAGTAAGGATGAGGAAGATGCGGCTGGTTATGCAGTTGCGCTTCTGTTGATTCTGAACGAATGGAAGGACATGCCTTTATCAGAAGTCCTGATCAGGATGCTGCATGGGTCCCTAATGGGAAAAGGCAACAGAAAATTAGGCCCCGTGGATGACTACAAGACAGCAGACAATTCCATTGTTGCATTGCGGGAAGGAAAGATTGCCGGAACTGTTTTCCAACCTGCACCGGCGGCCGAGACTCCGTGGTTGATGGAACAATTAGTTGAGTGGTACGACGATGAGATAGGGCGCGGCGTTTATCATCCGCTGTTGCTTATCGCGGTTTTTGTTGTTTTCTTCCTTGCGATTCATCCGTTCCAAGACGGAAACGGACGATTGTCGAGACTTCTCACGACACTGCTTCTTCTTAGAAGCGGTTTTGAGTATGTGCCGTACTCATCTCTTGAATCCGTTATCGAAAAATCCAAAGCTTCCTACTACCTGGCGCTGCGCAAGACCCAACTTTCACTGGAAAAAGAATCTCCGGGCTGGCACCCGTTTTTCGATTATTTTTTGAATTGCCTTTGGATTCAGATGAAAGTGCTTGAGTCGAAGGTTTTTCGAGAGCATCTTTTATCCGGCGTTTCGGAACTTTCCCGGTCAATATTGAAGTTATTAAGCAGCGGAGATCCAATGGGTATCAGCGATCTTGAAAAGACACTGGGCGCACCTCGTTCGACAATCCGCTTTCACCTGAGGCATTTGGTAGATGAAGGCAGGATCATTTCTTCCGGCAAAGCGAGGGCGGTTAGGTACCAAATCACGGATGCACCGTCTTGGAATTTTGAATAAGTAAGACTTTTTCAAAAATGATGAAAGTTTGGTTGTGAGATAATTTTCATCGAGGTTAGAGATGTGTAGAGAGTCTCGATGCCTCACAAAGTTGGCTCTGCTCTCGTTCAACGAGGGCCGAGCCGATCTTGTTTTTGGGCCCTCAAATACTTGGCCGTCGCTTTTGGTGAGGACGTTGTTAGATGCTAACGATTGCCTTTATCCGGATAAGGATCATTAAGAGATAAATGCTCCTCCTTAGTCTTGAATTTTCCTCAACATTCAAAGGGTTATTTTGACTGCTGGATGACTCCTTTGAGAACATTCAAGGCTTTATCTCGGTCTTCAATTTTGTTGTAGAGACGATGGATCATACGGTGACAGTTGGAGCAAAGCGGGATTAAGTTATTCGGATCGCTTTCTCTTTCTCCTTCTGCCAGAGGAATCATGTGATGAACCTCGATGAAGTCTTTTCCGACTTGGCCGTAGTGATCTTCGAAGTTAAAGCCGCATGCCAGGCAGGAATAGCCGTGAATTTTTAGGGCTTCTCTACGAAGTCTTGGATCCCGTTCATACGTGGTTGAGAAAGTTTTCTTGACACCGCCTTCAGTAATGGGAGTGGTCAAACTCTCATCGTAAGAAGGGAGTTTCTCGGCAGAGGAAGGCTTTGCCGACCCTGGCCGTCCTTCTTTATCTGCCTCTGCGACAGCCACGGATTCTCGCTTCTCCAAGAGCGGTTCTAAGACTTGTTCCCAAATCTCCTTTCCCATTGCTTCAAGTTCGTCAAGGTTTCGGATAACAAGATCGCCCGTATACCAAGGGCGCAGAAGCTCCCTGAGGTCGTTTTTCTCTTCAATGAAGAAGAATTTCTCGATTCCTTTCGACGAGAACAACATAAGGATAGTCGGCTTCTCACTGAGTACTTTTGGGTTAGCTGGAAGGCCGCTAAAACGCACCTTGTAATTAGACGCTAATGCCCCGAGAAGAATGTAGCCGTTCTCAGCAGTAATTTGCTTTTCAAATCCCGCCCTCTCCGGAAGACCAGCTTGCTTGTCCTTTTTACGATAATAGAACTTGACGTTTTCGGAAGAAAGATGCCACTTGCGCAATAAGAATTGATCAGAACCACGCTGCCTAACCTGTCTTTCGACAACGATTGATTCTTTTAATGTTTCCAGAATATTCATAATAGGTTTACTCCTTGCTAATCGATGGCCATAAATTTTTAAGATCTTCTTGTCCCAAATCCAGGAGCATTAAGCTCTGCGTTACGAGCTGCTTGTCGTCGGCGTTGATCCTCAAGAAAGTACGCCCTAGATCGTTATGGACTAGATTCCCAGACCTAAACTGCTCTCTTCCTTTCAGACAGTAAAGCCGGAAAAGAAACTTTTCTTTATCGGACAATGAGCAGCGTTCAGAGCCTCCTAAAACCAAAATCACTTTGACGGCGGTGGCAAGGCCTTTGCACTTTTCTCTGGCTTTGAGGCGCTGCAGCGTTATTGCCCGATAGTCATCCGGCAAGCTGTTTTTTTGTGAGGCGAGAACTTCTGTTCCCTTCAATACATTTATCTCATCTGTGTTGGTGAGTTTTCTTAGCCTTGCGTTGTTGAGCTTTCTGAGTTCATCGAAAAAGTCATTTGGTTTATCTGTATTGATTAGGTCCTTTCGGCACATTTTCTGAAGTTCGTCCACGACATGCCGAAGGTACATCGGAATCGCCTGGGCCAACGGTACACTGGTCGGAATTTCAACGCGCATGAAACGATCGAAAATTCCCGGAAATTCAAAGAAAAGCTTGTACTTTTCCGGATCCAGTCCCACTGCTTCGACATTTAGGAGAGAGCTTAATTTTTCCTTGCTGTAGACCGCTAGCAGGAAATCTTGCTCATCATCAAATTCAGGCGTGAAGACTTGTTTAAGTAGGCACCACTCCTTGGTGTTGCGAGTGCCTTTCCCGATGGTAAGGTTCATGTCTTACTCCTCAGGGAGAATAATTGCTTCTTCGACGGTTATAGGATGTTCAAATAAACGGTCGTATTCATTGCAGCCAATGCCCATGGTAAGCCAGTCGAATGTGTCGATCATGATTTCATTGACAACAGCGCGCTTGAACTTATCGGAATGAGTAATGAAGTCCATGCTCTCAAGCTGATAGTTCTTTTCGTTAACGGCATCGTCAACAATATTGATGCTCTCCCATCCCCAACGCGATTCCGCATCGTCAAAGAGCTTAGCCATTCTTTCGAGGCCGATCTTGTCAAAAAAATCCTCTCCGGTAAGGATGACGCCATGGAATTTCTTCTCAAGAGCTTTTATTTTGGGAGAAACGAATAAATCTTTCTTTGTATAGAAGTCCATTGCAGCTTTTTCAATGGCTTCTTCTGATCCAGCCAACAAAGAGTAAAGAGGATCATTCGGCTGGTTATCGTCGTATTTACAAAAGGCGACTCTATAGCGCATTCCTGTCAGCCAGCACGCTTTCATGAAGTTATCAAAATCTTCAACTTTGGTTCCCAACAACACTTCTAATTCCGAAATGGTAGGAACATAGCTTTTTATGGTTTGGATCAGAATCTTCTTCGTTAGAGGCACCTTCTCTATTGCCCTTTCATTGCCCTTGCCGTCATAGCATTCGAGGTGTGCGGTGAGAACGCCGTTTTCCTTAGAGATGTTTTCCAGCGACCAACTTTTTTCCGTCTTCATCTTTTTCTCCGCGTCTTCAAGTTCTGAATGATTAAGCATTGAGCTTGATTAGAATGCTAAAAGATAAGTCGTAGACAGAGGGAGTGAGTTTTAGTGCGTATTGTCTATGCGTATGAAAAAAAGTTCGAGACTGTAATCGGAGACTGTAATCGTTTAGACAGAGTTAAACTTCATTTGAAAAAGTGCTACTAATTCAAAACCGAGTTTCTTTGAGGAAAATGGCTGCAGAGGCGTGCTTTGGGATTGAAACCTTTGGGCTTAGAAAACAGAAAATCCGACTCATCGAGGTGATGGCCTTCACAGAGCTCGAGTTCATCGGATTTTTAATTCCAGGCTCTCCGGGAAGGTCAAGGGCCGACTTCCTTCAGACCGCCTGAAAAATCATAGGGAAATTGTATCGCATCGGATGATGTGAGGTAAGTTGGGGCGTTCGTGATAGCAGGGACCTCTACCCGAATTGCCGCGTATTCGAAACCTCTAGCGGAATTAGCAAGCCTTCTTCACGCTTTGAAAAAGTAAATCAGCCCGCGACCAGCGCGGGCTGAACTTCGCCTTAAATTGTTTTCGCCGTATTTCGGCGGGGATATTTTATAAGTAAAAGAAAAATCCCCTAAAGGAAAGATTGTAAGGAGAATGTGCAGGCCTCTCTGCAGTCTTTATGGACGGGTTTTGAGAGATTGAGAGGAGAAGAGTCAGGTAGTACTTGAGGATTAGGAGCAGGCGGAAAGATACGAAGTTAACGGTTTTATTCCTGCAGAAGTTTTCCTTTTTTGAATAAATAATACTTATTCAAAATCCTAACAGGCTTGTGAGTTTCCGACGGACTTTGTTCAAAAGGAATACAAGGCGTCCTTTTGAAAATTAAGGTGAGCGTCAAAATAGCCGGAGAATTAAAGGGTAAATTTACTTGTAATACGTTGTATATATACAAACAAAAACAAATAAACCCATCCTTATCGAAAAGATTGATGATAAGATTTTGACTTTCAACAGCCCGAATTCTCGCTGTGATGTCCGTTCATCGCAACACTGTTGAAAGCGGTTTCGGCGATTTGATTTGCCGCTTCCGTGGGCCCCGTTCCTCCCTTGACCGAGGAAACCATAGGTTAGGATTGGAGGATCTTTCGAAGAGCCTTACCACCTCTTCAATGATTGGTTCGCAGCGAACTGGGTTCGTGCCATAGCGTCTTGTAAGGGAACGACGCGTCTAACCCCTAGCCCGCGACTTCCGGGAAGGAAATGGCAAAAGTGCGGTACCGCACTACAGTTTAGTGTGTTCGAGCATACTAACTGCGTGGCAAGTAATTCATGCAGGCGCCTCTCGAAGGGCGAACCAAGACCACAAAATGCATGAGACCTACGAAAGCTAGTCAAGGTCAACAAAAATAGAAATATTTTTCGGAAGGATCGGCAGAAACTGGTCCTTTTGTTTTTTCTGTTTCCGAAAAGTCCGATGGAAGTAGCGAATGCCCGACTGAGGAGTATTAAAGAAGAACAGAAGTTGTCCTCCCCGTTGCTAATGAGGAAAGACAGCCTTCGATTTTCAGCCAGGAAAGACTTAAGAGATATTGCGGAGAGAGTCAGAAACAAACAAAATCGGAGACGCTGCGCTATTACCGTCCTCGAAGGACTCCGTGACGATTTTACACGGGTCACAGTACTTACTCCGACTTGTTGAAGAAGGTCTATCAAAAGAGAAAACTCACGGCAAACTTTGGATGCTTTGTACGAGAGCTTGATGCTGGTTTTCGCTTATGACAAAACAAAAATTTCTTGTTGACGACAAGCGCTCGGCATCGGCGATCATTAAAGAAGAACAGATTTTCGCCTACGTTGTTAACGCGGAAAGAGGGCCTTCGATTTGAAGTCTGGAAAGATTTGAGAGATATTGCGAAGAGAATTAGAAAAAACAAAATCGGAGATGCTGCGCTATTACCGTCCTCGAAGGACTCCGTAATGATTTTGCACGGGTCACAGTACTTGCTCCGATTTGTTGAGGAAAGTCTACCAAACGGGAAAACTCGGGGCAAACTTCGGGTTGCTTGGTACGGGAGTTTTGTACTGCTTCCCGCTTATGGCAAAACAAAAGGATCCAGTGTCTTGCCAAGGGGCTTCGGGTCTAATTCCCACCTGCCGCGGTCCGCAAACGCTACAAAGGCGTCGGCCAATGACAAAACACTGAATCCTTCAGTTAAATCAATTATAAAGCGAGCTCAGAAAGGAGAAGTTCTCTGATTTTCTTCGCATCTTGAAGCGCGAGTCTTAGAAGACCGGACCAAGTCTCCGGAGCGTCCAGATCAACATCTCCGACTCGTTTGGAAACCGTTAAGTTCTTATCTCTCGTTACTTCCAGATCGCTATCACCGAGCACCTTCTTCCACTTGTCGATATTCTTCGAGATCCTTTCAATGGCTTCTCGATCCTTCACATAAGCGCACACCCAAAGCTCTTTCTTCTGGGAGGAGACGGAAAAGTAGACGTGTCCTTTGCTGCTTCCGATGCGAAGGTCAAAGTGCTGGCGGGATGACGGTCTTCCCCAGGTGAAGAGGCGACGGTATTCATCGCCGGATGAAAGAACGTCACAGAAAGCCGACCAAAAATTCTTCCGGAAGAATCCTGCAGCAGATTCCAATCGCTCTTCTTTTTGTTCTTTTCCCCATTGGTTGGGCTTTTCAATAATGTTGAACTTCGGCGCGATCTTAGAATCGCCGATGCGCCAAAGTTCGATTTCAATTAAGAAGAGATCAACGGACTGATCCAGATGAGAGTTCAGCCATTCGATGGCCTTCGCGTGTTCCTCACGAGCACGCTTCACAATCCATATGATGCATCCGGCTTCTTTTCCGGCTGCGTACGTAATGATTTGGCCAAGATGCTTGTGGTTGGACTCTTCAAGCTGATTCTCGATGATGACCGTCTTTCCGTATTCCAGCTCTTTAGCAAAAATATCTGCCCGGAAATCTCCGACCCTCTCTTCCGTACCGATTCGCTCCAGATCCATCCCCACAGCCTCCCCGAGAAGATTGAGGTTCTCTTCTTGGGAGAGCCATTTCGTGAAATCGGCGGTTTCGTTCTTCCAAATGGTTCGGAGATTGTCGATTTTTTCGAGTTTTCCTAGGAGATTTGAGTAGGGTTGGGTCATTTTTTGCTTCTGGGAGAGTTAGGAAGATGGCTCTGAAGTTATTTCAACTTTTGGATTTCGAGCATTAACTTATCGAATTTTTCGACGATGCGGTTCTGCTCTTCGAGCGGAGGAAGAGGTATCCAAGTATTCAATAGGTTTTTCTGAGTAATTTGATTTATTGTTGTCGTATTAACTGAACCGAGATATTTCTTAAAAGCATCAGAGGAGAAAAAGATATGCAAATATGGAGCAAAGTCGCTTCTAATAACCGCCATAAACGCACCAAACATCATCCTTTCTTTTAACTCAGGAATAAGGCAGCATTTACCTACTAATCGCTTGCTTCCATTCCTTGCGCACATTAATAGATCCCCAGGATGAACAAAGTTCTTTGGCGACGGATTTGCATATTTGACTCTCTTCAGATCCTTTAAATTTAGTTTTCCATCTTGTATGTTGTTTGAACGAAGCACGGGAGTTCCGCTTAAATCATCAATCAGATCCGTTGGTTTATAAGTCAATCCAACATTTGACGATGCAATTGAACTTAACTTGACCCACTTCCACTTCGTCGGGATTCTAAAAGGAGCCTCTTCAGGAGCCTCTCCTATTTGCTGGAGCTCAGGCTCTTCATCGAGTTGAGGAACGAGCCTTCCGGAAATAGCTTCTTGAAGCAGAGATTTTTCCATTTGAATGGGAAAATCTTTATTTATTTTCTCTAGTTGCTCTTGATCTCGACCGTACTCCTCAATCAAAGGAAGAAGTTCTTCAATTTTTTTGACGATGCGCTTTTGTTCATCGATAGACGGGACTGGAATTGGAAAACTTTTAATTGTTTTTGTTGCTAACTCTTTTTGCTTGGTTGATCCGTCAGCTAATTGCTCGATTGAATGTTGTACGGAGGGGGATCTGAGAAACCAATACAAAAAATGAGGATCTAACAGCTGGTTATTAGTCCTAATAACGGTGACGTGACTGTCGGCGACGGCGACACCGTAAGGATTCAGTCGTGTTTCGTATAGAGCAAGTCTGCCAAGGGTACCAAGTCCAGTTGAATTCCATAGTATGTCGAAGTCTTGCAAACGTCGCTCTGGAGCGTACTTAGATAAGGAATTCGGCTCTATAAATTTCGCTTTTTCTATGCTAAAGCCGTCCCATTGGTTGCACTTTTGAGCGATAACCGGAATTTGTTTCTTATCGGAATAAATAGGAGACTTACCTCTTTGAATGTAATGGCATAAGAGTTCCAGATTTACCCACTTCCACTTTTTAGGAATCTCAAAAGGCGCCTCTTCAGAAACGTCACCGATCTGCACAACTTCGGCCTCTTCTTTGAGTTGAGGAACAAGTTTTCCCTCCATGGCTTTTTGCAAGACAGAGTCACGCAACGTGTCAGCATTCATGGCGATCTCCTGTAAGCGTCAGAATGTTATCCAACACTGAGTCGATTCGTTTTTCTAACTGAGCACGTTCTTCTTTGTACTGAGTGATTAACTCAAGTGGTGGAAGAACCTCTTCTTTTTTATGAGGATATCCGCATTGGTCGAAATTGTAGTCAAGTCTTGAAAGTTCGGGGGGAGTGAATTTTCCAGACTTCTTAAAGTCACCGTCCACAATCTCCTGCCGATCACTCCACCAATCAGCCACAGGCCTTAAATCGTCTAACTTTATGGGATTAGTCTTGGAAAAATTTTTCCCGTTAGGTTTATCGAAGCGATAGAACCAAGTCTCCTTGGTTCGCATCATTTTCTTCACCGTCTTTTTGACTTTAACTTTCTTTGTGACTGGCTTCCCCGTTTCGTCTGCTTCTTTTACTTCTTCAGTTACCCAATCTTCAACTTCTTGCTCAGTTGGCACGCCGTTTTTGTCGAAGAAAAGGATATTAGTTGCAATAGATGTGTAAGGTGAAAAGATGCTCTCAGGAAGTCGAATAACGGTGTGCAGATTGAATTTAGTCAGGAGCTCCTTCTTGAGTTCAGTTTTGTTTCCTGTACCAAATAAAAATCCGTCCGGAAGGATTACAGCCGCTCTACCGTTTTCTTTCAGGCTCTTCATAATAAGGATCATGAAAAGATCGGCCGTCTCAGAGCTCGCTAAATCTGCAGGAAAATTATTCTGGATATCCACGAGTTCGCTTCCGCCGTACGGAGGATTCATCAAGATGACATCCCTGAGGTCTTTCGGGGTCAGTGCGGCTACGTCCTTAGCGAGGGAGTTTTTATGCTGGATGTCGGCATCCTCAACACCGTTGAGCAGAAGATTCGTAACACAAAGCAGGTAAGGAAGAGGCTTCTTTTCAAAACCTTGAAATGATTTGCTCAGAGTCTCCTGATCTTCGGTGGTTTTCACCTGCTGAGATAAGTATCTTCTGGCGGAATTCAGGAATCCTCCCGTTCCACAGGCAAAATCCGCTACCGTATCCCCGAGTTTCAGATCAACATGCTGCGCCATGAAATCCGTCAGCGCGCGAGGCGTATAGAACTCTCCGGCACTTCCGGCGCTTTGCAGCTCGCGGAGAAGCGTTTCGTAAATCGCACCGAATGTATGAACCTCTTTCTGGTCAGAAAAGTCTGTTTCATTGACAACCTGAAGGAGCTGAAAGAAAAGCTGCCCATCTTTCATGTAGTTGTTCAGATCAGCGAAAACATCTTTGATAATGCTCTGGCGTCTCGGCGTTCCCAAAGGAATTTCCAAGTTTTTCAATCCCTGGAAGAGCCTTTCATTCACGAAGCGCATTAAGTCGTCTCCGCGCATTCCTTCCTTTTTCTGAGTGTCTGCCCAATTTCTCCATCGAAGTTCTTCGGGAAGAATGGACTGAAAGTTATCCTCAATAAGTTCCCAATCGGATTCTTTCGTGTCGTAAATTTTGAGAAAGAGCATCCAGACTAACTGCTCAAGTCTCTGGGCGTCGCCATTAATACCCGGGTCTTGGCGCATGATATTGCGCGCGCTTTTAATGAAGTTTCCTAAGCTCATTACTATCCTTTTTTATTCTGCGTAGAGGCTGTGTTCTAGACCCAGCACCGCTTTTCTGTAATTATCACGGGACCCGAAGACACTGACGATCTTCGTAGGACTGCCGAAACGTGCCATTTCCGGATGTCTGACGACTTTCATGCTGTCGATTTCCAAGATCCCCTGACGCGCATAAATGCTCAATAATTCCTCGAGGATCTCTCGGGCCGTCCCTGAGTATTTATCGAAAAATTTAGCAGACCGCGCTTTGCTGGCTCTTATCTCCCGCGTCAGCAAGTCTTTTGAACCGTATGCGACTCCGCAGATCAAATCAAACAGATCTAAATCCGGCTTAGCCATGGCTTCCCGCAGGTGTTCTATGAGAATGCCTTTTTCCTCCAAGAGCTGTTTGATCTTTTCTTTTTCAGTGTTTCCGTTCCACAATTCCATGAAATCCGCCTTCTCTCCCAGCGCTTCTAGGATCATCTTGCGAGAGAAGTCTTGATATTTTGCGGTCACCATCTTGCCATCCTTATCGAGATACATGACGGTTTTGGATTTCAGGTCGACTTTTACACCATCTTTGACGTAGATAATCTTCTCGGTTTTTTCTTCTTCTCCGGTCTCTCCGGGCTGAGTTGTATCCTCGGTGGTATCAGTCTCATCCGACTTTCCGGTATCTTCCCCGGTGCCCTCGTTATCTCCAGAATCGGTGTCAGTTTTGTCTTCGCCGCCTTGACCTCCTTTGCGATCATCAGTTGTCTTATCGCCGGTCCCATCAGAATCTCCTGAGATAACCGGATGCTTTCCGTCGAATCCAGGATCATTGAATTTAGCGGTTGCACCTCGGAAATCCAAAATCGTGAACATGGTTTTCCCGGCATCTTCGACCAGACGAGTACCTCGGCCGATAATCTGCTTAAATTCGCTCATCGATCCGATAGGCGTGTCCAGGACAATGAGCTTGACGCACTTCGTATTAGCTCCGGTCGTAAGGAGCTTAGAGGTTGTTGCTACTACCGGGTACGGCTCGTTCGTGCTGATGAAGTCGTTGAGCTTTGACTTGCCCTCATCGTCGTTAGCGGTGATGCGGACGACGTAAGAACTGTCTTCCTTCATCCACTCCGGGTTAATCTTCCGCAGTTCATCCCTCATCCGCAGTGCGTGGTTCTGATTGGTACAGAAGATAATCGTTTTCGGCTTGTCACCGATCTTGTTAATTTCGTCAGTCACTAACCGAGCAATTGTTCTTACACGATCCTTGAGGATAAGGTTCCGGTCGAAGTCCGGCAGTGTGTACTTGCGGTGAGGGATCTCCTTCCCGTTATCGTCCAGTTCTCCTTCGCCGGGAGTCCAGCCGTCGACATCTTTATCTAAATGGAACTGAATAACTTGATACGGAGCTAAATAGCCGTCCTCAATTCCTTGTTTTAAAGAGTACGTATAAACGGGCTCTCCAAAGTAATCGATGTTATTTGAGCCGTCCTTGTAGTTTGGCGTTGCTGTCATGCCGATCTGAACGGCGCTGGAGTAGTAGTTCAAAATTTCTCTCCAGCTGCTTTCATCTCTAGCGCTTCCGCGATGACATTCGTCCACGATGATTAAGTCAAAGTAGTCCGGTGGAACGCTCTTGTAGTGGTCTATAAAGCACTCCGTCCCTTCTTCCGAAACATCTTCTTCAAAGTTTTCATCTAAAACCTCTGCTTCGGCAGAGCCGGTAGGACACTGTCTCGGCCCCTTTAGCTGCTGATAGAGACCAAAAGAAATTTCGACAGCGTCATCAATCTTGCCTTTTCTTATCTTGGCAGCAGCTCCTCCGAACGGAGCAAAGTCATCTCTGAGTGTCTGATCTACCAAAATGTTGCGGTCGGCTAAATAAAGAACTCGGATGGACGAGTTGGGATTCTTCGCCCGCATAGCCTCCCGAAATCTCCAAACGATCTGGAAGGCCGTGTAAGTTTTCCCGGTCCCGGTCGCCATGACGAGCAGGATGCGTTTTTTATGCTCGTTAAAAATGGCGTTTATGGTTTTGTTAATTGCCAGCAGCTGGTAGTAGCGAGGGACCTTTCCGCTGGAGGAAGTGTAGTAACTTGCATGATCCAAGGATTCGCGAGCCTCTCGCGAGATCCCTTTAGCCTCACACCACATTTCCCAAAGTTCATCAGGAGTAGGAAATTTATGGAGAGGTATTTCTTTTTGCTCACCGGTCAGACGATTGAATTCAACGAAGCCATGTCCGGAAGAGGAGTAGGCAAACGGCACATCAAGCAATTCGGCGTACTTCTTAGCCTGATCAATTCCCTGACTGTCCGGGTACTCATAGGCTTTTGCCTCTAATACGGCCAATGGCTGATTAGCGGCGCGAAGCAGAACGTAGTCGGCACGGTATTGTTTTTTCTGAGGGATGCGAGTGGTCTTATTGGTTCCCGGGACAACCTGATACCGATCATCTTTTAACGGGTACTCCATCGTTAGATTCATGGCGCCCCATCCTCTTGCGTTTAACGCAGGAGTGATGAGCTTTAATTTTGTGTCTTCTTCCGAGTAGTTCTGATACGAAACCATATTTAACCCATAGATATGCGCAGCGTTTTGAGAACAATACTAAATTGTGTTTGGATTGTGGTCTAGGCTCTCTTTGGGTTCGCCAAATTACTAGTGTTTTACTAGTAATTTATTGAGTCATACTTTACTAGTAAAGCACTAGTAATAAGTCTTAGAGGTCTTGCCGTTATTGGGTTCTAGGTTTTCTTTGATCGAGCATTGATCCTTATGATTCAGCTCGATTCCTCAAAAGATACCTTGTACGTTTCAGCGGAGACCGACCAAGCTTTCATCCCTTTATTCGGACGGCGATTCCAAGAACTTATAGAAATTATCTCTGTTCACCGTGTGGAAAAGAGCATCCGGATACGCTTCTCTAAACGACGGAGGGACTTTTGCTTTCGGTTGAGATAATTTGATTTCGAATGCTTCTATGTTGTCATCCGTCACTTCGATTAAGTCGATCTCGTTTGCGTTTTTCGTTCTCCAAAAATAATGCTGCGTAAACCGACTGTCGTAAGAACACTTCTTTATGCGTTCCATGACGAAGTAATTCTCGAACAGTGCGCCTTGCTCTTCCGGAGGTCTCGCGCTGAACGGAGTAAAACGACGAAGGATTGCGTTACGAAGTCCGAGATCGCAGAAATAGATTTTTTTGGATTTTTTTAACTCGTTGGCAAGATTCTTTGCGTAAGACGGAAGAATTTTGATGATGAAACTCTGCTCTAGGAGCGTTAAGTAATTCTCGATGGCTGTAGAGCTCAAACCGCACTCTCTTCCTAATGAAGACACGGTGATTAGATTCCCGATGTTATGGGCTAGAAGATAGACCAAATTATCAAAAGCCCTGTGATCTCTTATTCCAGAGAGAGAATAGATGTCTTTGAAAGCTGTGGAGATAGCGTAGGAAACAAGATCCTCTTTCGCCTGTCCAGGATCGTCAATAACAAAAGGAAAAGAGCCGTATACGAGTCTGTCCGAGAGATTTCGTATTTCATCAATCCAAGAGGAACTATCAGCTAATTCCTGAGCTGAAAAAGGCCATAACTGGTACGCCCGAAAGCGCCCTGCAGCCGATTCAAAAGTTCCTCCGGCAAGATCAAGAGAACTCGACCCAGTAACGATTAACTGGCAATCCGTCTTTAAGTCCACGAATCGCTTGATGAGCAAACCGATAGAAGGAATTCTCTGAGCTTCATCAATTACGATGAATTCATAGTTTGCGATAAGAGTCCGAAGTTCGTTTGCAGACGGCAGCGAGGTGAGAATTCTTACATCATCCGGGCTATCTCCCGTATACCAGGCCGTCCGATAGTTTTTGAAAAGGTGTTCCAGAAGCGTCGTTTTTCCGACCTGACGCATTCCGAACAGCTCGACAGCTTTATTTTTTGGGACTCTCAAAATGCTTGAAGAGATCCGTCTTGGAATGAAAGTCATGCTTTTTTCACTTATAAATGAAAATAGTTTAAACTTTTTTCACTTATAAGTTAGAAAAGTTTATTAATGTCCTGTTTTGAACTTTAGGCGTTTGGAAGTTATCAGCCTTTTTCGTTCCGCTGTTTATTTGTAACCTCATCGATTTCGTTAACCGAAATTCCATGTTTTTCCGCTAAATACTCCAACGCTTTCAGTTTTCGGTTATTGGATTTGAGTTGAGACTTCAGAATCCGAACATTGGCTTCCAGGGTCTTAATTTTCTTTGCTTGATAGTCTCTGGTAGCGCGTTCCTTGAGCTGGCTGCGCTGCAGTTTTTTGACTAACCGAACAAACGGGATCAGCGCGCAGCAGATCGCTGCGATCGTGATGGTCAAATGGGAAACCGGAACGGATTTGTCGAGCAGTGAGAAAAACTGATCAATTCCGATAATTGGGCGACGCACCTCCGGATGAAGGGCCGAGTACAAAACAACAGCAACGAAGAGCGCGACTAAAGCAGCAACACAATACTTCATAAAGGATCGCTCACCGTATCGGCTCGGTTCCTTTGTGTAGCGGTTGATCACGTTCGCAGCAAGCACACAAACGTCAATCAGAAGCAGCCAAATCAGTAAAAGATCGAGGTAAAACTGGAATGAATCGCCCATCGTTCCCCCTAATATTTTTCTTCTCGATTTTACTAGTAAATTACTAGTAAAATATCGTTCACCAATTTTGTTATACCTACAATAGTTACTAGTATTTTGATAGTAAAAAATCCGGAGGATTTATGGCGGCACCACGAATCATCGCTGTCTGCAATACAAAAGGCGGCACAGGCAAAACAACAGTTGCACTGCAGCTCGCAATTGCTCGCGCCCGTCAGGGAAAGAAAGTTTGGTTTGTCGATGGAGACAGGCAACAAACAGGCGCGCTCGCTCTGTCTTTAAGACTTGAGCAAAAAGGCAAGAAGGAAGTTCCCTTTGCGACTTACTCGGATGGAAAATCCCTTCAATTTAACGTCAGAAAATTAAGCGATCAGTTCGATACCGTCATTATCGACGTGGGCGGCTTTGACGCGACAACGATGCGTGCTGCCATGATGCTGTGCGATCTTTTGCTGATCCCCTTCCAGCCTCGCAGTTTTGATAGCTGGGCTCTCCCGAAAATGCATACACTTCTGGAAGAAGTGCAAAGTATGCGCGGCGAATTCCCCGCCTACGCGCTCCTAAACAGCGCTGATCCGAATAGCGTCGACAACAAAGAAGCGGAAGAAGCACTTCAGGACTACCCCACGATGAAATTTTTGAATTGTCCGTTAGGCAGAAGAAAGGCCTTCGCCACTTCTTCCGGATATGGTCTGGGCGTGGATGAGCTGAAGACGAGAGATCCCAAAGCCGTAAAAGAGGTCAAAGATCTTGTTAAAGCTGTATTCGGGGACGAAGAAGAGGCCAACGCGAAGGAGCAGTAAGACATGTCTATCGCAAAGTTACCCAAGGTTGCTTCGCAGTTCGAGGAACAGCTCAAGCCGAAGCCTGAGAAGAAAGCCGTTGATTTCAACTCAAAAGAAGTTCAGGACTTCATCGAGTCCGCCCCGGACGGCGCCAAGCGCAAGTACAAACTCAAAGGGAAAAAGGTTGTTATTACCCTAACGATGAATCCGGACGACCTGGACCGTGTGAACGAAGTTGCATCGGATCTAGGGATGACCAGAGCCGCACTTTTGAACATGTGGATTCAGCAGCAACTCAAAAAAGGTTCAGTACCTAGGGAAAACGATGGTATTTACTAGTAAATTACTAGTAAAAGACTAGTAAAACACTAGTAAATTACTAGTAAAAGACTAGTAAATTACTAGTAAATTGTAACAAAAATGGCCCCTTGAAACATCAGGGGTTATTTTGTAAATAGCTGTTGTTTTGAGGAAATTGTAAGGAAATCGCGCAAATTAAAGTAGAATTGCGCATAAGGAAAAAGGACCGGAAACTTGGAACTTTCCGGTCCTTTTTGAATTTTTAACGCGTAAGGGCGGCAACCCTTGCGCATGCTTGGAAAGCTTGGCTTTCCAACTGGAACTGGTCAGATTGGAAACCTGACCAACAGGGTCAAGAATGTATTATACCGAATTTAATTCGGCCGTTGGGTCGCGGAAAGTCGAAACAGACTTGCTCTTCCCGAAAGAAGAGATCGCCTTCCTGCAGCAAAACTGCAAGACGGACGCTTATTTCGCGCTTCTGAGCGCCAGATCAGACACCGCTCAAAAAAAGCAGTTTTGCTTTCCCGTTGAGAAGATGGATTGGGTCATCGATCATCTCGACGTTAAAGCGGATACCTGGATTTCTCAGTCAACCTTTTTTGCGCCGTCGCGCCGGATCGTGTGTTTGTCCGGCATTAGTTCTCTGTTCCTTGACCTTGACTACTACAAAACCGATTGGGGAAAAAACAAGACTCCGGAAGAGGCTGCAAACCACTTCGTTCGGATCTGCCAAGAGGTCGGAATCCCAATTCCAAGCCTAATTGTCTTTAGCGGTCGAGGCCTTCAGATTAAGTGGCTTCTTTCATACAACATTCCACGTGCGGCGCTTCCCAGATGGAATCTCGCGCAGCAGAAGATTTGCCGCCGTTTAGCACCCTACGGGGCGGATGCGAATGCCTTAGACGCCGCCCGAGTCCTGCGCGTCCTGCACACGACGAATACGCGCTCAGGACGTCTTGTCAGAGCGGTTTTCGTGAATTCTGATATTGACGGTCCAGTCCGGTATAACTTTGAAGACCTCTGCAACGCGCTATTTGAGTTCAGAAGAGATGAACTCATCTCGAGTGATACGATCCTTGAGGAATTTTCAAAGCGCGCTCAAAAGCCCGTTTTGAAGGGATTAGAGGCGTTCAACCTGAATACGCTCAATTTTGCTCGAGCCGATGACCTGCTGAACATCATTCAAGCGCGCGGAGGCATTGCCGCCGGCAATCGAATGAACTGGCTTCTCTATACGGCTTCGTTTCTCGCGCTCTCTCATCAGTTGACGCCGCTGAACTTCTACCACGAAGTACGAAAACTAGCCTTCATGATTGATCCTGGATTCAGATACTCCAATAGTGAGTTTTCTACGCTATACGCGAAAATAAAGGCCTATACGAACGGCGAAACGGTTATCTTCAACGGCAGGGAGTATCCGGCGATCTACACGCCGAAAAACGAAACCATAATTGAAAAGCTCGGTATCACGGAAGAAGAGATTCTCAGCAACAAAACCATCGTCGATACAGCTACGCGCCGAAAGAAGGACGCCCAACGATCAATGAAGCGCCGCAGAGCGCAAGGGACGGTTTCTAGGGAAGAGTATGACAAGCAGCGCTCAGAACAGAAGCGCTTCAATCTAGAGGCGATCGCAAGATTGAAAAAAGAGGGCTTGACCGTTCGCGCTATTGCAGAACAACTGAAGCTCAACGAACGTGTAGTTCGTAGATATTCAAAGGAAATTACCCCCTGACCTGGCCCGTCTCCTTATCTAGTGGCGAAGCCGGAGTCTTTTTTTCTAAAAAAGATGTGTGGTTGGTTGATGAAATCGGAAACAACTCAGCGAACGTTCTGCACAAGAGTTTTCCTGCGCAGCGGAGAAAACTCTTGTGTTGAACGTGAGTGTTTTGAGTTGTTCTGATTTCATCATGGATGCAGACTTCTGCACAGAGTTTTCCTGCGTAGCGGAGAAAACTCTTGTGTTGAAGTCGTTTCGGTCTTTTCTTTCTTTGCCGGAGCTAAAAGGTTTTTGGATTACTTGAAATCGGAAACAACTCAGCGAACGTTCTGCACAGAGTTTTCCTGCGCAGCGGA
>ERZ835762.394-NODE-394-length-52075-cov-16.122472_pt1 | contig 52075 bp, 47 predicted proteins | sample MGYA00519687_ERZ835762 | MGnify/ENA primary metagenome ERZ835762 (study PRJEB31850, sample SAMEA3708783) | human gut metagenome | biome: human gut; feature: human-associated habitat; material: faeces | place: China | collected 2014 ... | reverse complement strand
CAACCCAGACCATTAACATTCGTGTTAACGGTTCCGGTACAGCAAGAATTCTGACGAAGTAATTCCAGGAAGCTGGAAATCAGGTTCGTTTTTCGGAGGCCGGACAGAGATGTCTGTCCGGTTTTCGGAGAAGAAAACAGGCTTGTAGAAAAGAGTGGCCTGAAAAAGTATAACAGCTGAGGGAGTAAGGCTGTAAGAAAAAATGATACAGGTAATTTAATTTTGAAAATAATCTCTGCTGTGAAATGTGCGGAGAATGAGATAAAAGCATAAGTTTTGAATAAGAACCAAAAGAGGGAAAAGGGGAGAATTGATATGAGCCGAAAAAGATACACGTTCGAGCACTGGCAGGTAGTGGCTGCCTATCTGATGATCTATGACATTCTGGCGGTAAACCTGTCCTATCTGTTTGTATTGTGGATGAGGTTTGACTGCGCATTTTCACAAATACCCCCTGTTTATCTTCAGACCTTTCTGAAGATTGCGCCGTGGCATACTGCCTTCAGCCTTCTGGTATTCTGGCTGCTGCGTCTTTACAAAAGCATCTGGCGGTATGCAGGCTACAGCGAGCTTTTGCGGGTAACAGCGGCAACCGCAGCAACCGGAGTCTTTTATATTGCGGTGCTGACAGTATTCCGGGAAAAAATGCCGGTTTCCTGCTATCTGTTCGGTCCGCTGGTGCAGTTCTGTCTGACAGTAGGAATCCGTTTTTCCTATCGGTTTATCACACTGGAACGAATCCGGAGAGAAAAGTCGGAAAATGATTCGGATAAGAGGATTCTTTTAATCGGCGCAGGAAACGCAGGAAAGCTGATTCTTCGTGATATTATCCGGTCAAAAGAAGATGTAGGAACAGTAAAGTGTATTATCGATGACGATCCCAACAAGTGGGGAAGATATATGGAGGGAGTTCCCATTGCCGGAGGCCGGGACGATATCTTAGTCAGCGTGGAGAAATACCACATCAATGAGATTCTTCTGGCAATTCCATCGGCATCTGCCGAGCAGCGGCGGGATATCCTGGATATCTGCAAGGAGACCGGATGTGAAATCAAGACCCTTCCCGGTGTGTACCAGATGGTAAGCGGAGAGGTGTCCATGTCCCAGATGAAGCAGGTTGCCATCGAGGATCTGCTGGGACGGGAAACGATAAAAGTAAATATGGAAGAGATTTTCCGTTATCTGAAAGGGAAAACCATTCTGGTAACAGGGGGAGGCGGCTCCATCGGAAGTGAGCTGTGCCGCCAGATTGCAGGCCATGAGCCAAAGCAGCTGATTATTTTTGATATTTATGAGAATAATGCCTACGAAATTGAGCAGGAGCTGAAACGAAAGCATCCGAACCTGAATCTGGTAGTATTAATCGGTTCTGTCCGGGACAGCCGGAGAGTGGAGAATGTGTTTGAAACCTATCATCCGGATATTGTGTACCATGCAGCTGCTCACAAGCATGTGCCGCTGATGGAGACAAGTCCCTGCGAGGCCATTAAAAACAATGTGATTGGCACTTACAAAACAGCTTACTTTGCCTTGAAATACGGATGTCAGCGGTTTGTGCTGATCAGTACGGACAAGGCCGTGAATCCCACCAACATCATGGGAGCCAGCAAACGCCTCTGTGAGATGGTGATTCAGAGCATGGATATGATCAGCAAAACAGGAAAATCTGATTTGCTGCTTCCGCTTCATGCCCATGCGGACAAGCCGGGAGAAGGGAAAAACGAATTCCAAAGCGGAAGGGAAGGGGAAAATCAGCTTCGCACAGAATTTGTGGCAGTCCGTTTCGGAAATGTTCTGGGAAGCAATGGTTCTGTAATTCCGCTTTTCAAAAAGCAGATTGAAAACGGCGGTCCGGTGACAGTAACCCATCCGGATATTATCCGGTATTTTATGACGATTCCAGAGGCTGTAAGCCTGGTGCTGCAGGCGGGAACCTATGCAAAGGGCGGAGAAATCTTTGTCCTGGATATGGGAGCTCCGGTCAAGATTGATACTCTGGCAAGGAACCTGATCAAGCTGTCAGGCTACAAGCCGGACGAGGATATCAAGGTTGTGTATACAGGTCTGCGCCCGGGAGAAAAGCTGTATGAGGAAAAGCTGATGGCAGAGGAGGGAATGACCACCACGCCCAATCAACTGATTCACATTGGAAAGCCCATTCCGTTTGATATGGAACGGTTTATGAAGCAGCTGGATGTGCTGGCAGCCGCCAGCTTTATGAACAGTCCGGATATTGTCCGTCTGGTAGCGGGAGTAGTTCCCACCTTCCATACGGCAGAATCGGATCTGCAGCTGCACCAGGATACCTATGATGCCCTGATGCAGGAAACACTGGCAGCCAGTGAGGCTGCCGCTGCAGACAGCAGTACAGAGTCAACAACGAATCAGCAATATGTAAGAAAAACAGGTTTCATCTAAGTACAAACGATGCAGAATCCGGATTGTCGCCCTGCCGCATCCGGATTCGGTATCTGTCATCAGGGGGAGGCAAGCTCCGCGGGTGAAAAAAAGACCGGCGGAATGGCGAAGCCTGCCCTTTTGGCAGATAGAGTCTGCAGCTTCTGGAAAAGATGAAATAGAAAAAGGCAGAGAAGAGGGGGAGCGAACCAATGTCCAACTGGTATGCCGTTCAGGTAACAACGGGAAAAGAGGAGGAAACCTCTTATGTATGCAGAAAGCTGGTACCAGCGGAAACCCTTCAGGAATGCTTTATCCCCAGAGGGGAGCGGATGCGCCGGTATGAGGGCTCATGGCATAAGGAGGAGAGGCCGTTATTTCCCGGTTATCTTTTCTTTATCACGGATCAGGTGGAGGAGCTTTATTACGAATTAAAGGGAGTTCCGGAGCTGACAAAGATTCTGGGAGACGGAAGCAGTTTTATTCCTCTGGAAGAGGAGGAGATATCCCTGATGCTTCAGATGGGAGGAAAGGATCATGTGGCAGTTATGTCCTCCGGCTATATCGAAGGAGAGCAGGTGATCATTACCAGCGGGCCTTTGCAGACCTTAAAAGGAACTATCCGGAAAATCGACCGCCACAAGCGGCTGGCAGTGGTTCAGATGAAGATGATGGGACGGCTGCAGGATGTGACGATGGGGCTGGAGATTGTGAGGAAGATTAAGTAAGAGCCGGGAGGCTCTTATTTTTGTGGAAAAAATAGTTACAAAAAATAAATGGGAAGAGGGAACAGGAGAATGGAACAGAAAAAAACAAACGAGAGATTCAAGTCTTTTGCGTCCAAGGTATGGTTGAGTACACCTACTATGCATGGACCGGAACTGGAATATGTCAAGAAAGCATACGAAACAAACTGGATGTCTACAGTAGGTGAAAATATTAATGAAGTGGAACGTCTGGCCTGTGAAAAAATCGGATGTAAGTATGCGGTTGGTCTGTCGGCAGGTACTGCTGCCCTTCATATGGCAGTAAAGCTGGCAGGAGTAAAGCCGGGAGATCGGGTATTCTGTTCTGATATGACCTTTGATGCAACGGTCAATCCGGTTGTATACGAAGGGGGAATCCCTGTTTTTATCGATACAGAATACGATACCTGGAATATGGATCCGGTGTCCCTGGAAAAGGCATTTGAACTGTATCCGGAGGTGAAGGTTGTTGTAGTGGCTCACCTTTATGGAACACCAGGTAAGGTAGATAAGATTCGGGAAATCTGTAAGCGTCACGGCGCAGTTATCATAGAAGATGCAGCGGAATCTCTGGGGGCATCTTATAAAGGAGTACAGACAGGAACCTTTGGAGATTATAATGCCATTTCCTTAGTCGCGGGGATGAATGTAACCGATGATTTATGCAGGAAAGTAGCGTAAAAAGCCTTAAAAATAGTGAAAATATGCATAAGTATACATAGATTATACGCCTGCACATCGGAATTTTGATGCTGTTTCAATCGGAACACCTATGGTGATAAGAATGTAACGGGAAAATAATGGTTATATTGAGGTCAAAACCGCCTCAGAAGCCCGAAAATGAGCTGTTTTCGTTGATTATAGACGAATTATGGGTTGATATTTCTCTGATATGCCGGAGAGAAGGGATTGGAGAGCATCAGAGAGCAACCTACGGTAATAAGATTGTAACGGGTAAGGTTCCAATCGAAGTGGGTATGGCAATAAGAAGTTGACAGGAAACGTTCCAATAGAACAGGTCTTGGAGATAAGAATATAACAGCAATTATAGTACTACAGTAAATAGAAACACAGGAAGAAAAGGGAACATCTGCTCGATGTTCCCTTAAGCAGAGAGGCAAAGACGATTATGAGTATGAACAGAGAAAACAAAATGAACATTCCTTTTTCACCACCGGACATTTCCGAGGCAGAAATCAATGAAGTGTGTGATGCGCTTCGTTCGGGGTGGATTACCACAGGTCCGAAGACAAAGCTGCTTGAAAAGAAGGTTGCCGAATGGCTCGGCACACCGAAGGCCGTTTGCCTGAATTCTCAGACAGCATGTGCGGAAACTGCTCTTCGCATTTTGGGCATTGGAGATGGTGACGAGGTTATCGTTCCTGCTTATACATATACAGCATCTGCATCTGTTGTCTGCCATGTGGGGGCAAAGCTTGTTCTGGTGGACTGTCAGGAGAATTCTCTGGAAATGGATTATGACGCACTGGAAGCTGCTATTACTGAGAAAACTAAAGTCGTTATTCCGGTAGACCTCGGTGGTGTTCCCTGCGATTATGATCGGATTTTGCGGATTGTAGAAAGTAAGAAGAACCTTTTCCATCCGTCCAATGAGATTCAGGAGAAACTGGGAAGGGTCATTGTTATGGCAGATGCAGCTCACGCATTTGGAGCTTCTTGGCATGGTAAGATGATCGGCAGCGTCGCAGATGTGACAAATTTTTCGTATCACGCGGTAAAAAATTTTACAACAGCCGAGGGCGGTGCAATGGTGTGGAAGCACATTGAGGGCGTGGATGATGAAGCGATCTATCATCAGGCACAGCTGCTTTCTCTGCACGGTCAATCCAAGGATGCACTGGCAAAGACACAGCTTGGTGCATGGGAATATGACATTGTTGGTACTTGGTACAAGTGCAATATGACGGATGTCGCTGCTGCAATGGGTCTGGCGCAGTTTGAGCGTTATCCGGGTATGCTGGCAAGAAGAAAAGAAATCATCGGAAAGTACGATGCGGCTTTCAAACCATTGGGAGTTGAGGTACTGAACCATTACACCAATGATTATACCTCCAGCGGACATCTCTATATCACAAGAGTTCCGGGAATCAGTGATCAGCAGAGAAGAGAAATCATTATCAAGATGGCAGAAGCGGGTGTAGCTTGCAATGTTCATTATAAGCCGCTGCCAATGCACACAGCGTATAAGAACTTGGGATTTGATATCAAGGACTTCCCGAATGCGTATAAGCTTTATGAGAATGAGATCACATTGCCACTTCATACCAAGCTGACAGATGAAGAAGTGGAGTATGTGATTGAGACGTACTGTAGGATTTTGAAAGAATATATTTGAGGATGGATTGATGTATAAGAGTTATTTTAAACGCTTATTTGATTTCTGCATTGCTCTGATAGCATTTCCAATATTTGCTTTAATCTACATCGTGGTAGCTCCTATCGTGCATTTTACGGACGGTGGTCCTGTTTTTTATTGTGGAAAGAGAATTGGTCGTAACGGGAAGCTTTTCAAAATGTACAAGTTCCGCTCTATGCGTGTCAACGCTCCGGATATTCGATTGGCAGATGGTTCTACATATAACGGAGAAGATGATCCACGGGTAACAAAGATCGGGAAAATTTTGCGTGCCACATCCGTTGACGAAATTCCACAGATACTGAATGTGTTGAAGGGAGATATGAGTCTCATAGGTCCAAGACCAGATCCGCCGGATTGGCTTGAGCGGTATCCCGATGATATCAAAGTATTTTTGACGGTAAGACCAGGAATCACTGGTTATAGTCAAGCATACTTCCGGAACAGTGCAGATGGGGAACAAAAAATGAAAAATGATGCTTTCTACGCTACGCACTGCACATTTTGGATGGATGTCAAGATTTTTTTCAAAAGCATAGCTGTTGTATTGCTTCGGGAGAATACCTATAAAGATACAACAAATGAAGCGGAAGCAAATGCACAGGTGGCAGAGGAAGTACATAACCAAGAAATGTCTGAAATGAAATGATGAGGAGGTAACAACCGTGGTGAAGGAATATGGGTATGAATATGACGCCGTCTTGGATGCTGAATTGGATGAAAAAACGGCAGGACAGTGTGTTTCTCATCTTGATCACGGTGCCATTCTTCTAAGAAGCGGACGCGATGCGTTGAAAGCAGTTGCGAGAGAATACGGGAAGTACATTGCTTTTCTTCCTGCGCTTGCTTGTGATTCAATGGTCGTTCCGTTTCATTTATATGACAATAGAGTTGCCTATTATACGCTCAAGAATGATTACAGTACTGATTTTGATGATTTGCTTGAAATGCTTTCCGAAGAGACTGGTACTGTATTACTTTTGTATATGAATTATTTTGGTAATTTGTCTATGACAGATGCTCAACTCGAATTCGTAAAAGAGCATTATCCGAATGTGGTTTTTATCGAAGATCGAACCCATGATCTCATTTATAAGAGACAGAATAGATTTCATCCTGATTACACCGTTGCTAGTTTGAGAAAATGGATGAATATACCAGACGGTGGATTGCTTTGGGCGGATACGCCATTAACAAATACTGTGTTTTCAGATGATACCGGCTTTTCTGAGACAAGAAGAAAAGCGCAGTGTATGAGAGCAGAGTTTTTCAAAAGCGGTGATGAGTCTGTCAAAACGGAGTACCGTAGAATTTTCTCTACTGTGACTGACCAGATTGATGTATGTCCCTTGCCAGGAAGAATGACAGAGTATGCCTACAGAATGGCATCAGCTACGGATTGGGATGAAATACGTGACAAAAGAGAGCGCAATGCCATTATAGTGACAGAGCAATTATCTGACTGCGATAAAGTAAAATTCATTCAGAAGGACACACACAAGAGCAACCTATATGTTCCGATTTTAATCGATAAAAGGAACTTGATTCAACGAAATCTCGCATCAAAAGGGATTTTTACCACTTTGATTTGGCCGTTAAATGATAAACAAAAGGAACGTTGCGAAATTGCTGATTATACGGAACGCTGTATGCTTGGTATTCCATGCGATCAAAGATACTCGGCAGAAGATATGTATTTTATCGTTCAAGAGATAATAAAAACCATAAATGAACAGTATACGAAAGCGTGAAAAAATGAAAAAGATAATGATTTTAGGTGCGAGTATTCTTCAACTACCTGCAATAGAAAAGGCTCTTGCTATGGGATTACAGGTTGTGGCTGTGGATATGAACCCAGAAGCAGTTGGAATGAAAATGCCAGGTGTAATCCCTGAGGTGGTTAGCACGATAGATATCCCTGCTGTAGTTGCAGTGGCAAAGAAACATAGTATTGATGGTGTCATGACACTCGCCAGCGATATGCCCATGCGTTCTGTAGCAGCAGTCGCAAAAGAACTTAACCTTGTGGGAATTACGGATGATACCGCACTGAAAGCAACGAATAAAGCAGTTATGAGACAGGCATTAAAAGATGCCGGTGTACCTGTTCCTAAGTTTTTCAAGGTATCTAATAAGAGCGAATACGATCAAGCTGTCAGCTATTTTACTGTGCCTTTTATTGTAAAACCGGCTGACAATTCCGGTAGCAGAGGTATTTTAAAAATTGCTGATTTGACCTGTAAAAAATTGATTGATGATGCGTATACCTACAGCAAACAGTACTCACGAAATGGTGACGTTGTTGTGGAAGAATATATGAGTGGTCCCGAAGTTAGTGTGGAAACATTGACGGTTGATGGAGAATGTTATGTGATTCAAATCACCGATAAAATTACTACGGGCGCTCCACATTTCGTTGAAATGGGTCATACGCAGCCTACAAGATTGCCGGGAGATATTCCTGCAAAAATAGCAGAAGTTGCAAAAGCAGCGAATAAAGCTATCGGTATCACAAACGGCCCGTCTCATACGGAAATTATCGTAACAAATGAAGGTCCTAAGATTGTCGAGCTTGGAGCAAGACTTGGTGGGGATTGTATTACAACACATCTCGTTCCACTTTCAACAGGCGTGGATATGGTAGAATGCTGCATTAAGATAGCACTTGGAGAAAATCCGGATATTGAAGCAAAATATAGTAAAGGCAGCGCAATTCGCTATTTTGAACAGCACGCCGGTATTGTAACGGAAATTAACGGTATTGAGGATGCAAAAAAGATCAAAGGTATCGATCAAATAAGTATTGTTCATGGTATTGGCGAAACAATTACCGAGATTGACAGCAGTACGGCGCGTATGGGTTTTATTATTGCACAGGGTGAGAATGCTGATGATGCAGCTTTTATCTGTGAAAAGGCAAAAGAAACACTGAAAATTGTGATTAGTCCAAATTAAAGAGGAGGGGTGAAAAATGAATATCGTGATAGCAACCCCTATTCTTTATGATAAGACAAGCCCTTTCAATCATCTGTTTAAGGATATCATTCAGGGTTTTGTCGATTCCGGCAACCAGGTTACACGTTTTGTTGCAACGGAATCTTTGGATGACCATTCGTATGATTTAGGTATTGTATCGAATGATATTACGTATATTCCGTTTCCTAAAAAGAAAACCGAAAAAAGTAATATCATTGTCCGCTATTTGAATGATTCGTTGGCAAATATCAAGATGGCACGAAAAATCCGAAAATTAAAAGACGGTGATGTCCTTTTTGAGGATGTTTCTTTTTCCTCTTTTTGGGCAGTAAGAGCTGCAAAGAAAAAGGGGATGCGTGTTGTTGCGATGCTCCAGGATGTTTGGCCGGACAATGCTGTTCAGAGTGGGCTGATAAAAGAACGTTCGCTAATATACAAATTTTTTGAAATATGGCAGAGGTATGTGTATAAGCATGCCGATAAACTGATTTGTATATCTGATGATATGAAGGATTTTATTGTCAGCAAAGGTGTTTCGGCAGACAAAATCGAAGTAATTTACAACTGGGGATATAGCGATGAACCGGTAAACATTCCTTGGGAAAAGAATGAGTTTGTAAAGAAATATCAACTTGACCCACAGAAGTTTTATGCGGTATATGCAGGAAATATTGGAAGAATGCAAAATGTGCAGTTTGTAGTCAAAGCGGCAAAGCTGCTGGAGGATCATAAAGATATCCATTTTTTGATTGTCGGCGATGGAGTTATGCGGGAAGAAATTGAGAATATGGTACAGGGGATGAAAAATGTAACTATGCTGCCGCTTCAACCGCAGGAACTTGCCACAAGTATTTATTCTATGGCAGGAGTGAATATCATACCGCTTGTTCCGGGGGGACTGAAGACAGCATTACCGAGTAAGATTGGTGTATGCCTTTCCTGTGGCAATCCGATTATTGCTTGTGTTGAAAAAGGTAGTAAATTAAAGGAAATGTTAGAGAAGTATCATGCCGGGTGCATAGTAGATCCCAAGTATGCCAATGATTTGGCAAAAGTTATCATGAAGCATAGTATGCAAAAACAGGAAAAAAATCATGAATGTTTTTTGGAAAACTTCAGAAGGAATCAAAATATTGATTTATATTGCCGATGTATTCAAATAGGAGAGAACAATGAGTAAGTTACTTGTGACGGTTGATCATCAGTTTGTACGAACGCCAGACGGTCGAGTGTGGGTAAAAACAATTTATGGATATGATTTTTGGAAAAGGTATCTAAATATCTTTGAATCCGTGCGAATAGCTTGCCGGATTCAAAATGTTGCTAAAGTGAATGAGGAAATGCTTCTCTCCAGTGGTGATAAAGTCGAATTCTATGCTCTTCCGCAGTATAGAGGACCTAAAGAGTTTGCGCTTAGATATTTTCAGATCAAGAAGCGAATGAACGGAGTTGCGGATGGATGCGATTGTGCGCTTTTCCGTATTCCGAGTCCGATTGCCAATGGAGTTCAAAAAGAGGCGGCTCAAAAGGGGCTTCCTTGGGTAGTGGAAGTTGTGAATGATCCGTGGGATACATTTGCACCAGGTTCTTTCAAAAGCGTTGTTCGTCCTTTAGTGCGTCTGTTTTTTACATTTCAGGTGAAGAGAATGGCACGAAAGGCAAATGGTGCGTCTTATGTTACACAGTTTGCTTTGCAAAAGCGTTACCCTGCGGCGGCTTCATTATATGGGACTGATGAAAAGCACTTTGAAAGTTACTATTCTTCTATAATTTTGAGAAACGATTATTTCTTAAAACAGCATAAGTTGCCAACGTCTCCTTATACTATTGTACATATCAATAGCTGCATTACGGACTATTCAAAGGGACATGATGTTGTAATAAAAGTCCTTAAGATTATACGCGATGCCGGATTAGATGCACGCGTGGTGTTTGTAGGGGACGGTCCAGCTCGTCCCAAATTCGAGAAGATGGCACAGGATATGGGAGTAGACAATTATGTGAATTTTACGGGACTTCTTTCCAGTCCGTTAGAAGTGCGCAAATATCTTGTAGATGCAGATTTAATGATATTTCCAACAAAGGGAGAGGGGCTTCCCAGAACGGTTATTGAGAGTATGGCTGTAGGTTTGCCTTGCCTGTCTACTGCGGTAAATGGTATTCCCGAGCTTTTGCCTAATGAATGTATGTTTAAGCAACAGGATGCTGAGGCTTTTGCGCAGAAAGCTATAGAATTACTGAACAATAAGGACGAATGGACAAGACTCAGTCAGCAGGCACTGAAAAAAGCAACGGAATATGAAGAAAGTGAGCTCACCGGGCGTCGAAATGATTTCTATTATAATTTGAAACAATTGAGCAAAGTATAATGAGGAGCTATAAATCTGATGGAAAAGTTTAAAGTTATTGTTGCACATCCGGGGAAACAACATTCATTTCAGTTGGCGACAGGGCTAAATAGAGATGGAATGTTATTTAAATATATTACAACGGTTTATGATAAAAAAAATTCTATTCTGATGAAAGCAACACGTTTTTTTTTGAGTGAAAACGATAGAAAGCGTGCATCCGGAAGGAGATGTGAAAGCTTGATGGATGATCAGGTTGTTCAGTTTTGTAAATTACGTTCAATGGTCACCCTACTTCTCGTTCGTTTAGATAAATCAAAAAAAATATATAATGCATGGAATAAGCTTATTGCCAATTCCTTTTCTAAGAAAGTTGCAAATTATGCTATTCGCAACAAAGTTGATGCTGTTGTTATGTATGATTCCTCGGCAGAAAAATGTTTTAAGATTTTAGAGAAACGGGCACCTCAGATAAAAAGAATATTGGATGCATCATGTGCGAATCGCCCATTTGTTAAGCAAATTTATGAAGAAGATATGCAAAGGTCACCGCTTTGGGCGAAAACACTCAAAAGTGAAAAAGAATTCATGTGGAAATTCCCATTAGATGGGTATGCTCATGAAGGACAATTAGCAACAGGTATTTTGGCTGCCTCCAATTTCGTAAAACGTTCCTATACCGCATACGGTGTGGATGCCGACAGAATACATATCGTGCCTTATGGTGTAGACGTTTCTATGTTTCAACCGATTGCACCCTCAAAACATGAGGGGATTCGTTTTATTTATGTCGGCGGCGTGCGGCAAATGAAAGGTATATCCTATTTATTGGAGGCATTTACAAAGCTCCGTGCCGAGTTTCCAATGACACAGCTGGAAATTGTCGGAGACTGTCATATATCAGATGATTTACTAAAGCCATATAAGGATACAGTTTTGTTTTCAGGCTATCTTTTGCATAACGAAGTTACAGAGCGGCTTCAAAAAGCAGATGTTTTTGTGTTCCCGTCCTTGGCGGATGGCTTTGGACTGGCGGGTATTGAAGCTATGGGGAGCGGATTACCAATGATTGTGTCAGATAACAGTGGGATAAGTGATGTTATTACCGATGAATGCGGTTTTGTGGTGAGAACCGGTGACAGCGATACTTTGTGCGAGAAAATGCGATTCTTTTGTCAGAATCCCGAATACATACAAAAGATGGGGGTAGCAGCAAGAAAAGTGGCTATGACTTACACATGGGAAAATTATTATCAAAATGCACAAATTGCGGTAAAGGACATTTGTAACCAATAAAGACAGGAGGAGCTATGGAAGGCTTAACTATATATTTGATAGCTACGCTTGTTCATATCATTATATGGTGTGTGATATATAGACTGCACATGGGATATACCGATGTTTTTGACCCGTTCTATCTTATTAGTGCATTGTATATTATGATTTTTGTTTTTGGCCCTTGGGTGTGGATTTCCCGGGGACAAACATCGTATCAAGGCATAGAGATAATGGCATATTTGCCAAAGGGAACTTTTGTGTTTGATATAGGCTATTTTTTCTATGGGATAGGCTCATACTCCAAGCGGAATACAAGGTTTGTTTTGGGCAATCGAAGTCTTAATAACACAATGAATAATGAGGTAGGGAAAATCGACTATCAAAATGAATTAATACGAAGATACATTGTTCGTTATGCAACTGTTGTTTTTATCATTAGCATGGCTCTTTCTCTTCTCTATTACAAACTAATTGGAAGATCATTGTTGTCATTATTGACTTTTGGCAATATGGGGGAAACTTTAGAGGGGCGAGAGGCATCAGGACTGTATTTTTTAAAATGTTTCTTTCGAAGTGCGATTCCTGCTGCGATCATGATGGTTTCTTTTTCAAGGAGGAAAGTTGTTCCGTGGTTATGTGCAATTGTGCTGTCTATCATTTGTATTAGTACCGGATCACGAAATCTTGCCATTACAGTTATCTTATCAATTTTTATCTACCAAAATATTCTCAAAAAGAAGAGACCTAAGATATTTACGCTGGTACTGCTGATTGCTGGTTTCTATTTACTGATTGGGATTGTTGGGATATTCAGAGGTGCGATGAAAGCTAGCGCTGGCATGGATTTCAGCCAAGTGAATTCAGATGCTTTGTTCGATGCATTTATGTATAACGCAGAGATATTTTATCCTTTTTATAATTTGGTGGAATACATACCGAAATATGCGAATTACCATTATGGACTTGGAATTCTGAATATTGTAGTGCAGTTTATTCCAAGGGCACTTTGGCCCGGAAAGCCAACTATGTTAGGTAAAACTGCTTTTGAGGCTATGTACGGAGATAGTATGGGGGGAGCAGCATATCCTAATATCGGTGAGTTTTACTATGAGTTTGGTATTGTTGGTGTAATTGTGTTCATGTTTGCCTATGGCAGAATCATGCAGGGTGTTTACTATAAAGCGATGCAAAAAAAGGATAAGTTATCTCAACTTATGTTTGCCATCAACTTTGGATACATTATTCAGTTTGTTTGCCGGGGGCATTTTGCGTCATGGGCAATCGACTATGTGTTCATGTTAGGACCGATTGTTTTATTGAAATATCTTTTAAGAAAAAAATATAATGAAGGATGAGAAACATGAGAATATCATTTTTGACAAATATCTTGACTCCTTACAGAATTCACTTCTTCGACGAGATCTTTTCGCAATTAACTAAAACAGGAGGTAAAATATCGGTTTTTGTCATGACAGATGAATTGCCTTTAAGACCGTGGAAGTATGATGATCTAAAACGTGAATATACCCATCTACTAAAAGGGAAAAGGGTAGATATCGGTGCAAACGATTATTTATACAACAGAACAGTTGTTAAGGATATCCTTGATTTTAAACCTGATGTGCTTATAGTCGCTGGTTCTTGGACATACCCCACAGTTTGGAAAACAGTTTTTTCAAGTAAAATTAAACAGCAGTGTCCTGTGCTTTTTTGGACTGAATCACATGATCATACAGGTTTGCCTAATGCCAGCAAGACAAAGCCTGTAATTAAAGTGGTCAAGAGATTTATCTTAGAACAGTTTGATGGATTTTGCCTCCCAGGTAAATATGCTATTGAAAATATTGCACAGTATATTGATACCCGCAAGGCGCAGATTGTAAGGCTTCCTAATCTTGTCGATAACGAATATTATTCATATGCAAGAGAGATGCGTAAATACAGAACAGAACTGAGAGAGAAAAATGATATCCGAAATGATGTGAAAGTCTTTTTCACTCCTGCTAGAATGGTAGAACTAAAAGGGCAGTTGCCTTTCCTCCTCAACGCTGCAAATGTTCTAAATGGAAAAAATGTAATGTTTGTTTTTGCAGGAGAAGGACCAGACAAGATAAGGATTCAAGAAATTGCTGAGCAAATCGGTGTAAATGTCCGGCTTTTAGATTATCAAAATCAGGAGCAGATTCGAGAATGGGAGGCTTTGTCTGACGCATTCCTTCTTCCATCTATCTCCGATGCAAATCCTTTAACCAATATTGAGGCTGCTTGGGCAGGACTTCCACTATGTATTTCGTGTTATGTGGGCAATGGTCCGGAACTTGTTGATGAATATTCAAATGGAGTTATTTTTGATACCTTGAATAAAGAAGATGTGGAGCAAAAAATGTTATTTATATTAAAGCAGAATGATGAATGGTTTGCTCGAGCTGGAGAGATATCTTATAAAAAGGCTCAAGCAGACTTTGAAGTGCATAGTGAAGTGGAAAAATTTATTATTGAATTAACAAACCGAATAATACGGGGGGGTATTCACTAAAAGTTAACGAAAATGTGATTTTGTGTAAAGCTCTGTTGTGCTTGGAGACTGTCTGGTATAAAAAAATAGAATTTATCCAGACTCTGGTGATGGGGTGAAACAAATGAAAGTAGTTTTTGTTTCAAACACTTTTCACCATCATCAAGCGAACGTATCAGAGAATTTATATAAAGTGACTAACGGTAATTATATTTTTATTGAAACTGAACCAATGAGACAAGATCGGTTGCAATTGGGCTGGAAGAATGATAATTTACCGACTTATGTTATACAAGCTTGGAAGGGGAAGACGGAAGAAAAACAGTGCATGGATGAAATTATCAGAGCCGATGTGATCATTTTTGGAGCAATTCCTCCAAGATACATAATGAAAATACGTAGTCAAAACCAAAACAAGCTATTTTTTGTTTATTCTGAACGACTTTTAAAAAAAGATTCCAATGTTTTAATTAAGCTTTTAAAGGGTGTGAAATATCATTTTCTGTCTGGAAATTGTAAAAATTCTTATTTATTATGTGCAAGTGCATATGCTGCAGACGATTACAACAGCATTGGTTTGTATCGGAATAAAACATACAAATATGGATACTTTCCTGAATATCAAAAAAAATCATATGATTCGATTTTAGAGCTGAAGAAAAAGAATCAAAAGCTTTCTTTATTATGGTGTGGTCGTTTGATTGACTGGAAGCACCCTGACAATGCAATTCTTATAGCCGAATATTTAAAATATAAGGGATTTGACTTCTGCTTAGATATAATAGGGGATGGAGATATGAAAGACGAATTGAAAAAGCGCGTGGAAGAAAAGGACCTTATGAACAACGTTTTTTTTCATGGAGCAGTTGACACATCAATGGTACATGTTTTTATGGAAAAAGCAGATATTTATCTGTTTACCAGTGATAGAGGAGAAGGTTGGGGAGCGGTATTAAACGAAGCAATGAACAGTGGTTGTGCTGTTGTTGCTAATATAAATGCTGGTTCAACACCGTATTTAGTCACTAATGGGAAAAACGGATTTGTATATAATAATTACAGCGAATTACAGAATTGTGTTGAGCAGCTTGCGAGAAATCAAGAACTTAGAGAAAATCTTGGTAAAGAGGCATATCGTACAATCAACGAGGAATGGAATGGAAAAGTAGTAGCAGAAAGGTTTATTGACTTTGCAAAGGAAATTAAGAAGTATGGAGAATGTAACCTTTATGAGAGCGGAGTACTAAGCAAATGTTAAGGATGCTTTTTTTACTTAGATGTTTCAGACAATGAAATAGCCATCGGTAATCCAGTAACGATTCATCTGAGGCATAAAAATTGGAGAGGGTAATTATGGAGAAGAGATTATTTGTGGTACACACACAATATAATTTGATATTGGCAACCGGTATGGCAAAGCCTGTGGATGATTTGATTCTTTTTCGAGATTTTGCATTAACTGACGAATTAAAAACAAAACTCGAAAACTGTTTTGATCGTTGTCTATATATTGATGGAAACTACCCCAAGAAGGAATTATCCGCCATTGAAAAGGATCGGAAAATACAGAGGGATTGCCAAAGCATCAGTGGATTTATAAACCATGTTTATGATGAAATCCTTGTCGTAGATGATATGTGTATTCAAGAAATGTACGCGTTGAAGTGTGCGTTCAATCTGAATAAACAAGTTGTTATGTCATGGCTCGAAGATGGAACGAATGCATACTTTTCAAATGAAGTTATATCCGGTGGAATGGGAGGCACTCCTCTGAAACGCTTTATTCGCAAACTATATTTCTCAATAAAATATGGACTGGGGAGATTTTATGATCTCGGCGTTTGCATGGGGGCACATAAATGCCTGACAAGGATATATGTAACATTCCCTGGCTATGTCAGAGCAGAACTTCAAGATAAGAAACAGATTGATATTACACAAGAGCAATTTAAGAAAGGGCTCGACATCATGTACACAGGCGAGCCTGTACATATGAAAGAGAACTGTGTTGTTATTGCAGTCGATAAGCTGGATGTATATGGAAACAAGCTGCCGATTGTGAATGCTCAGATTAAACAAATTGTAGAATTGGCAAAAAAGGAAGGGGAAAAGGTATATTGCAAGTATCATCCTAGAGAAACTGAAAAGATGGAGGCTCTCATAGAAACAGAAGAACTGAATTCTAAGATAGCCATGGAATATTATCTTACCAACACAACTGCGAAATGCATGACAGTTGTCGGGGTAATGAGTACGGCACTCCAGACAGCTAAGAAGTTAGGATATGAAGTGATTTCATTGGCTTCTAGTGTTGGAACAAACAAAAATGCGATTGACTTCTACCGAAGTATTGGCATTAAGATTAAATAATAAAGTTATGGAGGATTGAATTATGAAGATTATTGGTGTTATTCCGTCTCGCTACGCATCTACAAGATTTCCTGGAAAAGGTCTTGCAGACATTTGTGGAAAGCCTATGCTCTGGTGGGTATATCAGAGCTTAAAGTCAGCAAAGGGAATTGACGAGGCATATGTTGCAACAGATGATATGCGTATTGTGGAAGCGTGTGAAAAAGAAGGTATTCCTACAGTAATGACATCAGACCAGTGCCCTACACATCTCGAACGTGTTTATGAGGTATCAACGAAGATAGATGCTGATTTTTATATTAATGTGAACGGAGATGAGCCGTTGATTGAGAGTTCCGCTATCGAAGCAATGGTTCCGGTTGGAATAGATCCAAATGAGAGCTATTTTGCAAATGGTATGATGGTGCTTAGGGATCCGATCGATGCATTTGATTCTTCCAAGATCAAAATCGCTACAGATGTTAATGGATACGGAATGTACATGGCTCGTAGCCCAATTCCATATCCAAAGGCAAGAAGCAATTTCCAGCTTAAGAAATTTGTCGGCATTCAATGCTTTACAAAGAAAGCATTGCAGTTTGTTGCAGATACTCCCCGTGGGGAAATTGAGAGTATTGAAGATATTGACGAGTTTCGCTTTTTGGAAAATGGCCATAAGGTGAAATTTATTATGACAGAAGCTACAACACTGTCTGTTGATACTCCCAAGGACCTGGCAAAAGTTCGTATGATAATTGGAGATAAAATTGCAAATGGTGAGCTTTCTATTTCCAAGTAATAAAAATTGATTATTAGGAAGGATACGGCAATGAGTATCACAAGGATTTTAGACTGTACGCTTCGAGACGGTGGGTACATTAATGAATGGAATTTTGGGCATAAAAACATCAAGAATATAATATCGAATTTGGAGGACGCAGGAGTAGATATTATTGAGTGCGGTTTTATAAGAAAAGAAGAGCATAGAACAGACACGACCGTGTTTTCTTCTATGGAGCAAGTTTCGAACATGATTGCTCCTAAAAAAGCAAATGTTAATTACGCAATTATGATAGAGCAGCATAATCATGTTGACGAGTTAATTCCAGAAAATGATGGTAACGGTGCTGACATCATAAGAATTACGTTTCGTAGGAATGAGTGGGAAGAAGCAAGAACTGCAATTAAGGAGTTAATATGTAAGGGATACAAGGTTTGTGTGCAGCCCGTTGGAACGGCTACATATGATGATGAATCACTTCTTGAAATAATTAAACAAGTAAATCAAATTAAGCCATATGCGTTCTATCTTGTAGATACTTTGGGTATGATGTATAGGCATGAGATGAGAAGATTTTTTTATCTAATTGACAATAATCTTTCCAAGGATATTTACATGGGATTCCATTCACATAATAATCTGCAAATGTCCTTTGCTAATGCACAGGAAATGATGAGATTAGCAGAGCAGAGAAGTATTATCATTGATACTTCATGTTACGGAATGGGACGAGGAGTAGGAAATCTTCCAACAGAGTTATTCGCTGATTATGTGAATAATACGATTGAGCATCGATATGCGTTAACGCCAATTTTGAATATTGTTGATAAGTATTTGATGCCAATTTATGCTCAACAGAGATGGGGATATGATCTTCCCTATTTTTTATCCGCTACGGCAAAATGTCATCCTAATTACGCTGCCTATCTGATTAGGAAGGAAACCCTCGATATTGAGAACATTGAAAAAATGTTATCGCTTATTCCTTTTGATGATAGGAAAGAGTATAACGAAAGATTAATTGAGAAAATATATCTCGATTTTCAATCAGCCGAAGTGGAAGATTATGACGCTATTTGTGAGCTGAAAAGGATGATCAATGGACGAGAAGTTGTTATATTGGGGCCTGGATCAAGTATTATTAATGAAAAGGAAAAAATTGACGAAATAACGAACGGAAAATTTCTAATAACAATTAACTTCACTACAGACAGGTATAATGCCGATGCTATATTTATCTCGAATGAAAAGAGATTAAGTAGCATGGAAGGACAACTAAAAGGGAATATTCTTTCAACGTCAAATTTGTCGATTCCTGATGCATTGGTGTTCAATTATTCTTCTTTGTTAGGGGAGGGCGATGCATCTGACAATTCTGGAGCAATGCTTATCAGGCTACTAAAAAAAGTGGGCATAAAACAAGTATATTTAGCAGGATTGGATGGGTTTGATGTGGATAGTACCGTCAATTATGTTATTGATGGATATAAGAAGTTCATGGACTATGATGCTGCTAAAAAGAAAAATGATGATATTTCAAAGCAACTTAAACTTGCATTATGCGGAATAAAGTATGAGGTAATAACGAAAAGCAAATATGAAATATGAATTAATTATTTTTGATCTTGATGGGACGCTTTTGAATACTTCCAAAGGAATTTTTAATAGTGTCCGATACGCGGAACAGCAAATGGGGTTATTTCCGATAAGCGAGGAAAGGTTACGAGAATTTGTGGGACCGCCTCCAAAGGAAATGTACATGAAAGTTTACGGAGTTTCGGAAGATATTGCTCTTGAAGCAGCCAAAAAGCATCGAGAATATGGCAAAAACAGGGCTATATATGAAGCTAAACCGTACCCTAATGTCATCAGTACACTTGCTTTCTTAAAATCTCAAGGATATAAGCTTGCAGTTGCAACATTGAAATCCAAGCCGATTGCAGATAAAGTGTTGCGCCTGAATCAACTATACGATTTATTTGATGCCGTTGTTGGTATGGACGAAAATGAGACCTTTACAAAAAGCGAAACAATAAACATGACAAAGAATTTGCTGGGATGCGATGGAAATTCGCTTATGGTTGGTGATAGTTTGTACGACTACGAAGGAGCAATAAATGCAAAGGTGGATTTCCTTGGAGTTACTTATGGATTTGGTTTTCATAAGAATGCACAATATGAATTTGATACTATTGATACATTTGCAGACTTGTATCAATATGTAAAAGAACAGGAGTAGTGCTATGAGTCTTTTTACAAATAAAACCTTAATGATTACCGGCGGAACAGGTTCCTTCGGCAACGCCGTCCTGAACCGCTTCTTACAGACTGACATTGGGGAGATTCGTATCTTCTCCCGTGATGAGAAGAAGCAGGATGATATGCGTCATGAATTCCAGACGAAAATGCCGGAAGTGGCTGATAAGATCAGCTTTTACATCGGCGATGTCCGTGATCTTGCATCGGTCAAGAATGCCATGCATGGTATTGACTACATATTTCATGCTGCAGCTCTCAAGCAAGTTCCGTCGTGTGAGTTTTTTCCTATCGAAGCGGTAAAAACCAATGTACTCGGCACAGAAAATGTTTTGACCGCTGCTATTGAAGCTGGCGTTAAGAACGTTGTCTGCCTTTCCACTGACAAGGCCGCGTATCCCGTTAACGCAATGGGTACATCCAAGGCGATGATGGAAAAGGTTATTGTTGCTAAAGCGAGGACAACCTCTACAACCAAAATTTGCTGTACTCGTTATGGGAATGTTATGTGTAGCCGGGGATCTGTTATTCCATTGTGGATTGATCAGATCAGAAACGGCAACCCGATCACCCTTACAGAACCTACCATGACCCGTTTTATCATGTCTCTTGATGAGGCAGTTGACCTTGTTCTCTTTGCATTCGAACATGGAGAATCTGGCGATATTCTCGTTCAGAAAGCTCCTGCTTGCACCATTCAAACTCAGGCAGAGGCTGTGTGTGAGCTGTTCGGCGGAAAGAAAGAGGATATTAAAGTGATTGGTATTCGCCATGGTGAAAAGATGTATGAAACTCTGCTTACCAACGAAGAATGTGCTCATGCGATTGATATGGGCAACTTCTATCGTGTGCCTTGTGATAATCGCGGTTTGAATTACGATAAGTATTTTACACAGGGTAATGTGGAGAGAGCAAAACTCAGCGAGTTCAACTCGAATAATACACAACTTTTGACTATTGAGCAGACAAAGGAGAAGATTGCTTCACTTGCTTATATTCAGAACGAATTGAGTAAGAAAGAATACAGGTGAGGACAAGAATGTGAGCAAAATACTGAAAAACTATATATACAATATTGCCTATAATTTGGTAGCACTTGTAGTTCCGCTGTTAACTGCTCCTTACCTGGCACGCACGTTAGGCGCAGATATGTTAGGTGTATTTGCTTATATCAATTCGGCAACATCCATTATTTGCACAGTATCGATGTTAGGTACATACACATTTGGAAATCGGCAGGTTGCATATACAAGGGATGATAAGCAACTGATGTCCCAAGAGTTTAGTAATACCATGGGGCTGCGCATTCTTTTGGGAATAGTTGGTTCGATTGCCTTTTTCGTGTTTGGCTTTTTATCCGAATATAGAGTTTATTTCATCATCTATTACATCTATTATTTAGGATATATTCTGGATTGCTCGTGGCTTTTTGTCGGTGTGGAGGATATGAAGATATGTACCATAAAAAACACAGCTGCAAAGGTGGGAAGTGCAGCTTGTATCTTCCTTTTTATTAAGACAGAAAAAGATCTGTTTTTGTATACGCTAATTCTTGCGTTGGCAACATTTATAGCAAATGTTTCCGTATATACACAGATAAGAAAATATGTTGATATATGCAAGACACAATGGAAAAGCATACTTCCAAATCTGAAAACTGCGTTTCAATTATGTCTGCCTACGCTTGTAGCAACGATATACTTGCAAGTGGATAAGTTGATGATTCGATGGATTACGGGAAACACATATGAAATTACATACTATGATCAGGCCGAAAAAGTGATTATGATTCCGTTAGCATTTATTACTGTCTTAAGTTCGGTAATGATGCCTCGAATTGCAAATGAATTTCATAACGGGAAAAACGAACAAGTGAAATGCTTGATAACAAAGGCTTGCAGTTATTCTATGATGATGGCTTGTCCGTTAATGTTTGGTATGGCTGGGATAGCAGGTAATTTCATTCCATGGTATCTTGGAGAAACTTATATGCCTGTAGCATATGCAGTTATGGTACTAGCACCGTACATTATTACTAATACGCTTTTGGGGATATCTGGCAATCAATATTTTATGGCTACGGATCAGATATCGATACTGTTAAAAAGCAACCTTATTGGTATGGTAGCTAATATAATAACCAATGCCATTCTTATTCCTCAAATGGGATATTTGGGTGCAGCTATTGCAACGGTGTTATCGCAATGCCTGATGACGATTTTTCAGTATTACCACATGAATAGGCAGTTTCCGATTATTTCAACGGTCATAAAACAAGGCAGATACCTTGTATATGGTGCGATTATGTTTGTAGCGGTTATGCTTTGCAGTAAGATCAATCTTTCACCTTTCATGATTACCGCAATACAAATCGTAGTAGGAATGGTTACGTACTTTTTAATTTTAATTATTGCAAGAGATAAGCAGATACAAGAGATTTTTAACAGAGTCAGAAAAAGATGACGCATTTATGGGAGTGGTTAAGATACAAACAAATGGTCGAATAGAAGAAGTAGACATTATGAGGGGAATTGGCATTATTCTTGTTGTTATTGGACATATGGGAATCAATAGCGCAATATTCCGTTTCATTTATGCTTTTCATATGCCACTTTTCTTTTTTATAAGCGGAATCACATATAAAGAAAAAAGGACTGTGGATAATCTAAAAACATTGATTTTACCCTATGCTGTGGGCGGTCTTGTACCCCTGGCATTGTATGCTGTTTTTAATAGATATGGCTGGTTAGACATTGTGAACGATTTGAGAGGGTTGGTCGGGGGCTGCTCTGCAGATGGTTTTTATTTTACTCCAAATCCAGCTCTATGGTTCTTACCCTGCATGTTTATGTTACGTTTTATTGATAAGATAGCAAAGAAATAATCTCTCGGAATCCTGAGTGATTATGATCGGCAACAGCCGAAATGTGTACTTTGAAAAGTAAATATGATTCGGAACAGAAAAAAGAACATGGAAAATAGACATAACTGTCGCTATGCCTGAAAAATAGTGTATAATAATCAAAGGATTATGCCGCATTAAAAATCAACTTTGCTAGGGTGGATTCAAAGGGCAAATCCCAAGCATCCAAATGCTGAAGCATGAGGATGTGATACAGACGGCAGTACCACATCTTAGTTGAGCGGTGTCTGCCGCTTTCTAATTGGAAGTCTATTTTCTCACGTTTATTCGAACGTTCAGCCGAAGTCCTGGCATTGTATTCCAACTTCCACTGTTCACTGTCACGAGGCGGGAAATTGATCAGCCTTGGATTATCTTTCATTGCAAGATGGACGGTGCGCCCATATTTGGAATCTGAGCAGGGAGTGCTGCAAGAACATCCGTATTTACGGCTGGCAAGTGGACAGCGAAATTTTAACCGTGCCTTTGAAGGCTCAGAACCGTCATGGTTCATTTTGCGTCCTGCTTTGCAAATGGGAACGCCATCTTTTCCAATAGTAAAATCATCTTTGTATTTCACGCTGATTCCCCGCTTTTCGTTTAAATCAATGAAAGGCTGAATCTCATTTTTGCGGCAGTATAAGTAATAAGCCATGGCATCATGAGCGGAATCTAAAAGCCATTTTCTGACATGGAAATCCGGAAGAAAAGCTTTAAAACGAAAGTAAGTTTCCAAAAACCCATGAGAATCATGCTTTGATGCAGGATTCAATAAAGGGAATAAAGGCAGGTCGCTTTCTGAGTTTGCTGCAACCAGAATATATAAGTGGTAGCCATGATAAAAGCATTCTCTGGAAGAATCATCATAACCGATGTCACAGTCCGGCTGGGAAAAGTAGCGGTCACAATCACAGGAAGTAATTCCATTTTTGGAACATTCGCAAATACGGTGCTTCCGTTCGCGTGCAGATGTGGTAACAGGCATTCCATCACCGGCAATGGAAAGATTGGAGATATCAATCAATCCTTTGGATATGGAGACCGATAAAAATTCATGATCATAAATCTTGAAAAGGGAAGCATAGGGCTGCTCATCTATGGAAAAAGAAGAATTTTCCATAGATTGGAAAAGCTGTTCAACTGTGACATTTTCAACGGGTTCTGCCTTATCCCCTTTTTGTTTTGGTTTTTTGACCTTCTTCTTTTTTACAGGATGGATATGGGGAGACAGATTGTCAGAATCAGAATCCCAAAGTCTGCCAAGGAAGTCGTAGAAAGTGCCGACACCTGGAGTATCACCAAAACGGAAGCCGCTGAGGATTGCATAGAGAGGATTTATCTTCAATTGAGCAGCCCAGTCAGTAAGGGAATGGACTTTGAAATCAAGGGAAAGAAGATAAGAACGCTGCATACAGGAAGGAGTCCTTGGCTTTGGTCCAAAGACAGAATACTTACTGCGGAGAAGTTCATCGGTATAAGAAAGATCAAGATTCCAGAAACGTTCAATGATGTCCCATGTTGATTTAGCAAAAACAGTGGGATCCGGATAATATTTACGAAGATTTTCGAGTACAAAAGTTTGATAGGCGGTATGACCGCCGGAATTAACAGGTAACATAAAAATCGCCCTCCAGTCGATGAAAATAAAATATATTCAATCGGCTTCGCCGCAAATTTTAGGCGATTTGTCAAGCCTTTTTTGACAAAAAAGTGGGGGATTTTAATAGAAAAGGAATCGGAAAGTCTTGATTTTATTGGGCTGAAGATTCCGAGAGATTATAAAGTCTGATACCGTGGTATCCACCAGCAATTATCATCGTAGACTTGATTGAAATAAGTACTCAGAGCAAACGCTCCGGCAACATCCAGCTAATAAACAATTCAGATAAAAGAGATGGCAATACACTCCTGTTAAGTAGTCAAAGCTACAGGAAAAAATCAAAAGTCACAGTATCTGAATGTATTAAACCACGAAACAAAAAAAGAAAGGAAGTATGTTGTTTTTGCTTCTAACAACATCATACAAGAAAAAATGAAAAATAAAATAATTTTGATTACCGGCGCTGCCGGTTTCATCGGTTCCAATCTTGTGTTGGAACTTTTTAATACCCAGTCATCGATTTCCATTATTGGTATTGACAATATGAATGATTACTACGATGTTTCTATTAAGGAATGGAGACTCAATCAGATTGAAAAAAAAGTAGCTGAACATAATGGAGCGTCGTGGACTTTTATTAAGGGAGATATTGCAGATCGTTCTTTGATTGAAGATATTTTTGCAACCTATCATCCTGATATTGTGGTCAATCTGGCGGCACAAGCAGGTGTACGTTACTCTATCACAAACCCAGATGCTTATATCAATTCGAATATTATTGGTTTTTACAACATTCTGGAAGCTTGCCGCCATTCCTATGATGGAGGGCAAAAAGGAGTAGAGCATCTGGTATATGCTTCCTCCAGTTCTGTTTATGGGTCTAATAAAAAAGTTCCGTACAGCACTGATGATAAAGTAGATAATCCTGTCTCCTTATATGCAGCAACAAAGAAAAGCAATGAACTTATGGCTCATGCATATTCCAAGCTTTACAATATTCCATCAACAGGACTGCGTTTCTTTACAGTATATGGTCCGGCGGGACGTCCTGATATGGCGTATTTTGGATTTACAAATAAACTGATAAAAGGTGAGAAGATCCAGATTTTTAACTATGGAAACTGTAAGCGTGATTTTACTTATGTAGATGATATTGTGGAAGGAGTAAAACGTGTAATGCAGGCCCCTCCGGAAAGAAAGAATGGAGAAGATGGGCTGCCAATTCCGCCATATGCGGTATATAATATTGGAAATCAGAATCCGGAAAATCTTCTGGATTTCGTAGATATTTTGCAGCAGGAACTGCTCCGTGCCGGAGTGCTTCCTGCTGATTATAATTTTGAGGAACATAAAGAACTGGTGCCTATGCAGCCAGGAGACGTTCCGGTAACGTATGCTGATACCAGTGCATTAGAACGTGATTTTGGATTTAAGCCCAGCACCAGCTTACGAGAGGGACTGAGGAAGTTTGCCGAGTGGTATAAGGAATTTTATTTATAAAAACAGCAGAAATAAAATGGAAAAGAGGGAGTAAAAATGGAAAATAGGCAATATAAAATCGCAGTAGCAGGAACCGGATATGTTGGACTATCCATCGCAACGCTGTTGGCTCAGCATCATGAGGTTATGGCCGTAGATATTATTCAAGAAAAGGTGGATTTAATTAATCAGAAGAAGTCACCCATTCAGGACGAATATATTGAAAAATATCTGGCAGAAAAAGAATTAAATCTAACTGCGACCTTAAATGCAGAGGATGCTTATAAAGATGCTGATTTTGTAGTGATTGCGGCACCGACGAATTATGACAGCAAGAAAAATTTCTTTGATACCAGTGCGGTGGAGGCAGTAATTAAACTGGTGATTCAGTATAATCCAGATGCAATTATGGTAATCAAATCGACGATTCCTGTTGGATTTACAGCCAGTGTCAGAGAAAAATACCATTGTGACAATATTATTTTTAGTCCGGAGTTTTTGAGAGAATCGAAGGCATTGTACGATAACCTTTATCCTTCCAGAATTATCGTAGGAACGGATGTGGAAAATGCCAGACTGGTAAAAGCAGCAAATACATTTGCATCACTTTTACAGGAAGGCGCAATCAAAGAGAATATTGATACCTTAATTATGGGATACACCGAAGCAGAGGCAGTGAAACTATTTGCCAATACATATCTTGCTTTGCGTGTATCCTATTTTAATGAGTTGGATACTTATGCGGAGATGAAAGGACTGAATACACAGCAGATTATCAATGGTGTGTGCCTGGATCCGCGAATCGGTTCCCATTACAATAATCCATCCTTTGGATATGGCGGTTATTGTCTGCCAAAGGATACAAAGCAGCTTTTAGCCAACTATGAAGATGTACCTCAGAATATGATGTCGGCGATTGTGGAATCAAACAGAACCCGTAAGGATTATATTGCAGATCGTGTATTGGAATTGACAGGAGCCTATGAGGCGAATGATGTTTACGATTCCAGTAAAGAAAAAGAGGTAGTGGTAGGCGTATATCGTCTGACTATGAAATCCAATTCTGATAATTTCCGTCAGTCTTCGATCCAGGGAGTGATGAAGCGGATTAAGGCAAAAGGCGCAACTGTGATTATTTATGAGCCGACTTTGGAAAATGGAAGTACATTTTTTGGAAGCAGGGTAGTAAATAACTTAGAGAAGTTTAAAGAAAAGAGTCAGGCAATCATTGCAAATCGCTACGATATCTGTCTGGATGATGTAAGGGAAAAGGTTTATACACGAGATTTATATGGTAGAGATTAAGATATTCAATATAAATGAAAGAAAAGAGGAAAAACAATGAGCACATTTACAAACAAAACTTTATTAATCACCGGAGGTACCGGTTCTTTCGGAAATGCCGTTTTGAACGGTTTTTTAAATACGGATATTGGAGAAATCCGCATCTTTTCCAGAGATGAGAAGAAGCAGGACGATATGCGTCATGACTTCCAGGCCAGAATGCCGGAAGTAGCAGACAAAATCAAGTTTTACATCGGAGATGTCCGTGACCTGGCATCGGTAAAGAATGCCATGCACGGTGTGGATTACATTTTTCACGCAGCAGCCTTAAAGCAGGTTCCGTCCTGTGAGTTCTTCCCCTTAGAGGCGGTAAAGACAAACGTCATGGGAACGGATAACGTGCTGACGGCAGCCATTGATGAGGGCGTGAAAGCAGTTATCTGTCTGTCTACCGATAAGGCGGCATATCCGGTCAATGCCATGGGAACCTCCAAGGCTATGATGGAAAAGGTGATTGTGGCAAAGTCCAGAACCGTTTCCCCGGAAAAGACCAAAATCTGCTGCACACGTTATGGCAATGTTTTATGTTCAAGAGGTTCTGTTGTTCCGCTTTGGATTGAGCAGATCAAATCCGGAAAGCCCATTACCATTACAGAGCCGGAAATGACCAGATTTATCATGAGCCTGGAAGAGGCCGTGGATCTGGTCATTTTTGCGTTTGAAAATGGGGAGAGCGGTGATATTATGGTTCAGAAGGCCCCTGCCTGCACCATTGGTGTTCTGGCACAGGCTGTAAAGGAGCTGTTTGAGTCCGAGGATGAGATTAAGGTAATCGGTATCCGTCACGGCGAGAAGATGTATGAAACTCTCCTGACCAATGAAGAGTGTTCCAATGCCATTGATATGGGAAATTTCTACCGCGTTCCCTGCGATAAGCGCGGCCTGAATTACGATAAGTATTTTAAGGAAGGAAATGTTGAGCGAAATAAGCTGACAGAGTTTAATTCTAATAATACAGAGCTTCTGAATGTGGAGCAGGTAAAGGAGAAGCTGCTGACGCTTCAGTATATCAGAGATGAGATTGCTGCCTGGAAGGAAACCAGATAAGAGGAAAAGATTATGAACATATTAGTAACCGGCGCAAAGGGAATGGTAGGAACGGCCCTTGTTGCAAATTTGAAAAATATCAAAGAGAATAAGAATCGTACTCGTCCCAATCTTCATATCGAAGACATTTATGAGTACGATCTGGATTCCACATCCGAGGATCTGGATTCTTATTGTCAGAAGGCAGATTTTGTGTTTAACCTTGCAGGAGTCAACCGTCCGGAAAATCCGGAGGATTTTATGAAGGGGAATTTCGGATTTGCTTCCGAGCTGCTTGACAATTTAAAAAAATATAACAACAAAGCAACGATTATGTTGTCTTCCTCTATCCAGGCTACTCTTGCAGGACGTTTTGGAGACAGCGAATATGGCAGAAGCAAGAAGGCGGGAGAAGAATTGTTTTTTGATTATGCCAGGGAAACCGGGGCAAAGGTTGCGGTTTACCGTTTCCCCAACTTAATGGGGCACAGCCGCCCGAAATACAATTCCGCCGTATCTACCTTTTGCTGGGCTGTTGCAAATGGGGAAGCGTTTACGGTAAATGACAGAAGCACAGAACTGGAGCTTCTCTACATTGATGATTTAGTGGAAGGCATGTATGATCTGTTAGAGGGAAAAGAGCAGCATTGTGAGTTTGATGGGGTAGAGACGGTTCTGGATGCGCAGGGACGGTACTGCTGTGTTCCCGTGACACACAAGGTTACTTTAGGCGAAATTGTTGATTTATTAGAGCAGTTTCAGGCACAGCCGACCACTCTGATGATGCCCAAAATGCCGGAAGGTTCTTTTGCAAAGAAGCTTTACAGCTTATATCTGACCTATCTGCCGGTTACAAAATTCAAATATGAGCTAAAGATGAACTGTGATGATCGAGGCAGCTTTACGGAGCTGGTTCATACTGCAGATTGTGGTCAGGTCAGCATTAATATCAGCCGTCCGGGCATTACCAAGGGTCAGCATTGGCACAATTCCAAGTGGGAATTATTTATTGTGGTTGCCGGTCATGGACTGATTCAGGAGCGGAATATTCACACAGGGGAAATGGTGGAGTTTGAAGTGAGCGGAGATAAAATCGAAGCCATTCATATGATTCCGGGCTGGACACACAATATTATTAATTTAAGTGAAACAGAGAACCTGGTAACGGTTATGACCTGCAATGAGATTTTTAATCCGGAGAGACCAGATACCTTTTTTGAGCCGGTATAATCAGATTTGAGGGGATGAGGGTATGAAGTTAATCATTTTAGGCGCTGGCGGTCACGGACAGGTTGTGGCAGATCTGGCAAGACAGACAGGACGTTATGAAGAAGTATTGTTTCTGGATGATAAGGCAGAGGGTTCGGATGTAGTGGGAACCTGCGTAAATTATGTCCGTTTTCAAAACCAGGACATTGAAATGTATCCGGCTTTTGGAAATAACGCAGGGCGTATCCAGTGGGAGAACAAAATCCTGGATGCAGGAATTACCCTGGCTACAATCATACATCCTCTTGCCTATGTAAGCCCAAGGGCAGAGATTGCAGCAGGATGTGTGATTATGCCCTATGCAGTGGTCAATACAGGAACGATTCTGAAGAAAGCCTGTATTGTAAATATCGGCGCGCTTGTGGATCATGATTGTATTTTGGAGGAAGGGTGTCATTTGGCGCCTGGAGCTGTTGTAAAGGGAGAAAATCACCTGCCGGAAGGAACAAAAGTGGATTACGGGCAGGTAGTACCCCTCCAATACTATAAATAGCAGGGAGAGAATGAAGCATTTTAAAGACAATGGAAAATTAAAGCTGTTGATTATTGTCGGTACCAGACCGGAAATTATCCGTCTTGCCGCCGTTATTAAAAAGTGCAGAAAATATTTTGACTGCCTTCTGGCTCACACCGGGCAGAATTATGATTATAACTTAAATGGTGTCTTTTTCCATGATTTAGAGCTGGAGGATCCGGATATTTACATGGAAGCCGTAGGAAGTGATCTGGGAGAAACCATGGGCAATATTATTGCAAAGAGCTATCAGTTAATGGCGGAAATCAAGCCGGATGCTGTGCTGGTTCTTGGGGATACCAATTCCTGTCTTTCTGTGATTGGAGCAAAGCGCCTTCACATTCCGATTTTCCATATGGAAGCCGGAAACCGCTGCAAGGATGAGTGCCTGCCGGAAGAGACAAACCGCCGTATCGTGGATATTATTTCTGATGTGAATATGGCGTATTCTGAACATGCCCGCCGTTATCTGGCAGACTGCGGCCTTCCCAAAGAGCGTACCTATGTAACAGGTTCTCCCATGGCAGAGGTGCTTCATGACAATCTGGAAAAGATTGAGGCCTCTGACGTTCATCAGAAATTGGGCCTGGAAAAGGGCAGGTATATTCTTTTGTCTGCTCACAGAGAAGAGAATATTGATACAGAAAAGAACTTTTTATCTTTATTTCATGCAATCAATGCCATTGCAGAGAAGTACGATATGCCCATTCTTTATTCCTGCCATCCCAGGAGCAGAAAGAGACTGGAGCAGAGCGGATTTAAGCTGGATCCCCGGGTGATTCAGCACGAGCCTTTAGGCTTCCACGATTATAACTGTCTGCAGATGAATGCTTTTGTAGTAATTTCTGATTCCGGCACTCTTCCGGAGGAATCCAGCTTCTTTACCAGTGTAGGCCGTCCTTTCCCGGCAGTTTGCATCCGCACCTCCACAGAAAGACCGGAGGCGCTGGACAAGGCCTGCTTTATTCTGGCGGGAATCGAGGGCAACGGCCTTCTTCAGGCGGTGGAGACGGCAGTGGAGATGAACCGGAACGGCGATTATGGAATTCCGGTGCCGGATTATGTGGAAGAGAATGTCAGCACCAAGGTGGTGAAGATTATTCAGAGCTACACCGGCGTGGTGAATAAGATGGTTTGGAGAAAATAATTATTTGATTGGCTTAAGAGAAGAAAAGGGCTTTCGATGTATAAAATTATTATGACGCATAACCGTCCCTGGACAAAAAGAGAGTTACTGCTTTTTATTGTTTTATTTGTTCTTGTGACATCTGTACTTGTGAGATTATTTAAGAAAAAAAGGATTGTGTTGTCGCAGGTATTTGCAGGTGAATTATTATTCATATATATAATGATTGTGCTGGCATCAACCGTGTTTACAAGAACATCAAATGGTATACGGCTCTGTAAATTGGTTCCCTTTTGGTCATGGTTGGAAGCAGCTTCAGGTAATAGAGGGTATCTGAAGGAAATCGTGCTGAATATAATCCTTTTTCTTCCGGCAGGGATATTATTACCTTTTGTATTTTGTAAAAAGATACTGTTTCGTTATGCTTTTATGGCAGGTGTTTTCTTTTCTTTTGTGATTGAATGCAGTCAGTTGATTTTGTGCAGAGGGCTTTTCGAGTGGGATGATATGATCGATAATACGATTGGCGCAGTGACAGGCTGTATGATATCAAATTACATCATAAAAAAATTTGGAAAAGACGAAAAAAGCAAGCTGGAGGATGATGACTTTGATTTTGCATCCCCTATGTAGGACTCAGGAAACTGTCAAAGTGGAAAGAGGCTGTGCAGCTTTTTTTCGTTAGGGTGAAGGGGAAAGACTACTAAAAAATCAAATAGAAAACAGCCATATCAAGAGATATACAGTTAGGAGATAAAATATTGAAGAAAAAACAGATACTTACCATAGCAGCGTTTTCTCTGTTTCTGACCGTTGGGGTTTCGGGAACGGCTCTTGCCGCCGGAACCTGGAAAAACGGTACTTCAGGAGAACGCTGCTATATAGACGAAAACGGGGTTCAGATGGAAAATCAGTGGTTTTCCGTGACCTCTACGCCCAAGGAACCTCATGTAAAGCCGTCTACAGCCTGGTACTATGCCGGGGAGGGCGGAAATATTTACCGCAACGGCTGGTTTACTATTGACGGGCATGAATATTATTTTTATTCCGGCGGCAATGCGGTTCGGGACGGTGTAGTTACGATTGATGGAAATAAATATTACATTGATGCAGAAACCGGCAAGCAGTCTGGCGGCTGGTTCAGCATTGAGCGTCTGAATGCAAAAAATGAGCCTTATCTGATCTGGTATTATGCAAACGAAGACGGAAGTCTTCTTTATGATGGCTGGAAGGAGCTGGACGGAAAGCTTTATTATTTTTATGCAGGAGCCAATTCACCCAGAAAGGCCTGGCTGAATCTGGAGGGAAAACGCTACTATGTGGGGGAAGACGGTGCTATGGAGAAAAATGGCTGGTTTGCCATTACGGGAGTCAACAGTGCCGGGCAGGAGTACTCCAACTGGTATTTTGCAGCCGGGGACGGGGATATCGTTCGTGACGGCTGGCGGGAAATGGACGGCCACTCCTATTATTTTGATAAAAATGGTTTGAATTACCGGAAGCGCTGGTTGATTGGAGAGCAGAAGGAGCGGTATTATTTTGATGAAAACGGCTGGCTTCAGACAGGCTGGTTTGATATTACTTATGTGAATGCCACGACAGGTGCTGTCTCGGTAACTACTTACTACGCACAGGACAATGGACAGGTGCTTGTGGACGGCTATCATGAGGTAGACGGAAAGACTTATAACTTTGGCGCTGGTGGAAATGTGCTGAAAAAACGCTGGATGGTGGATGCAGGTAAGGGCCGCAAATATCTGGGGGATGACGGTGCCATGAAGGCCGGAGAATGGTTTTCCATCAGCGGGCTGGATTCCAACAATTCTGAGTATACCTACTGGTATTATGCGGATGAGACAGGCCGCGTTCTCAGGGATGGCTGGCATACCATTGACGGAAAGCAGTATTATCTGGACGGAGGCGGAAGACGGCTCACAGGTTGGGTTGATGGCAATAAGTTTTACTGCGGCGAGGACGGAGCCCGCCTTTACGGGTGGCAGTATCTGGAGCTTTTGGATAGCTGGAAGGATGATGACGGCACAGTTCTTGATAATTACACGGGTAATTACGGCAAGCATGCCTGGTTTTATTTTACTCCGGAGACAGGCCGTGTGAAATATTCCACCTCCGGCACCTTCCAGGAATTTGAGGTTGATGGAGCGACTTACTGCGTGGACGAGCGGGGGATCATTCAGCTGGGCTGGATCCGGCAGAGGGGCGGTTCTCCGGTGATCACGGGATATAAGTATTATGCTGAAAAAGACACGGATCAGTACAAGATGGGTCAGCGGGTGGATACCGCCTGGATTAAGACGGTGGGACCGGATGAAGACTGTACCGGAAATGAGGAGTGGTTTTATATCCAGGATTCCGGATATCCGGTCTGCGCTTCTCAGGGAACCAGAAAGATTGAGACCATTGACGGAAAGCGGTATCTTTTTGATTCCTATGGAAATGCCCGGAGCGGCCTTCAGGAGGTAAACGGACGTGTTTACTGTTTTGGAAAGGGCGAGGGAGATTTTGCGGCTTTGACAGGAACTGTAAGAATCAACGACGGCTCCAATGCCGATGCTTCCCAGACCTCAGAGTATTGCTTTGAGAATACAGGAGCCGGAGTCAACGGCGTCCGGGGAGGAAAGTATTACTGTCAGGGCAAGCTTCAGAAGGCAGATGCCCAGTCCAAATACGAGGCCTTTGATTTGCCGGGAGTAGGCGTTCGTCTGTTAAATTCCAGCGGAAAGATTGTGAAGAACAAGACCGTAAAGGACGGCAATGATGATGAGTGGAAGACAGCGGTAAACGGCGAGATTGTCCAGTTTGGAAACAGCCATGTAGCAGATGTGGTGGAGCCGGATGCGGAGACAGAGTAAATAAAAACTGCTTTTATACATGCTGAGGGGACGGAAAACACAGTCGGAGGAAGTGACTTTATATGAAGGATTTAGAACGGAAAAATTATCTGGGCTGGCTGAGAAAGCAGAAGAATCAGCCGTTGGTTAAGGTTGTAACCGGCGTTCGCGGATGCGGAAAGACGGCGCTGCTTCGCCGGTTTCAGGAAGAACTGACCGGGGAAGCCAGAGTGATTGCAGTTGATCTGGAAAGCCCGGAGTTTGAGGATTTAACAGACTGTGAAGCCCTGAACCGGTATCTGGAAACGCAGTTGGAGGAGGGACAGAGTTTCTTTGTATTTCTGGATGAGATTCAGCATACAGAAAACTGGGAGGAAACGGCGGCCCGGATTCTGTCTCTGGGAACCTGTGATCTTTATGTCAGCACTTCCTGCCTCTGGGAGCCGGGGAAAAAAGCCGCTGGCCTTCTGGAGGGAAGATGGGCCGTTCTGGAAATGCAGCCTCTTTCTTTTCGTGAGTATCAGGCGGCCCGGGGAAGAGAGGCAGAAGAAGACGGGAAAGAGGCTTTGCAGCAGTATGCAGAGTCCGGAGCGTTTCCTTATCTGTCAGGACGCAGCCTTGACAGGGAAGAAACGCGGGAGTATCTGCGGGGACTTTACCACACGATTCTGTTAAATGATGTGGTAAAACGCCAGAAAATAGCAGATGCTGTTGTTCTGGAAGCAATTTCCCGGTTCCTCATGTACGAGATTGGAACACGGACTTCTCCTGCTGCAATTGCCAATATTATGGCTGCGTCAGGAAGAAAGGTGGATCAGAAGACCGTAGACAGGTATCTTCAGGGATTGACGGAAGGCCGGCTGTTTTATGAAGTGCGCCGGTATCATATTAAAACACGGAAGCTTCTGACTACGATGAACAAGTTCTATCTGTGTGACCCGGCTTTGGGCAGGATGATGGTAAAACAGGAGGAAAAAAACAGGGGACGGGTGCTGGAAAATCTGGTATTTCTTGAACTGAAACGAAGATATCCGGAGGTTTACAATGGTCAGCTGGGAACCAGCACGGAAATTGATTTTGTGGCGATCCGGGAAGGCCGGCCTGTCTATTTTCAGGTGGCGGAAAGCACAAAGGATCCGGCGGAGCTTTCAGAAAAGCTGACTCCCCTTCAGCAGATTCGCGACAATTATCCGAAATATCTTTTGACCATGGATGAGCAGGAAGCGGATTATGAGGGGATTTTACAATTGAATCTTGTGCAGTGGATGAGTGAAACAGACTGAAGCTGCAGGACGGAACCAGGTACAAATGATGAGCCGGTTTTTTCTAATCTGCGATTGACGCAGGCTGGAAAAAGCCGGCTTTTTTTTTCATAGGAAATTGCGTCCTATGAAATAAAAAAGCTCCGCGAGGAGCGCTGTCTTGCTATTCATTCTCTGAAATGGTAGAATCGGAGTAAGAAAAAGGAATGATGAACCGGAAAAGTACGGAGGAAAATACGTTGGAAAAAAAGCAGGGGCATTTTTTCAGACAGAGTCTGACACCGTTTCGCGCGGTCTGTATTTTGGCGGCAGTGGCAGTAGTAATTGCTGCGTTTGCTGTTTTTGGGCAGGGGACGGGAAGAAACGCCGGAGATTTGGAGGAAATTCCGGAGGAAAAAAAGCTGGTTCTTTTCACCTCACACAAACCGGATGTCTATGGTCCCATTGTCCGTGAGTTTGAATCAAGAACGGGAATCTGGGTGGATGTAAGGACAGGAGGAACGACAGAGCTTTTGGAGAATATTGAGGAAAGCAGAAAAAAAGGAGATTTTTCCTGTGATCTGATGTTTGGCGGCGGAATTGAGAGCTATGAGGCGGCAAAGGAGAATTTTGAATGCTATCGGACTCAGAAAAAGGAGGAGATTATCAGCCGTTATCAGTCAAGGGAGGATTTGTGGACTCTATTTACAAGACTTCCCATTGTTTTTATTTACAACAATAAGCTGGTCGGAAAGGAAGATGCGCCTCACAGCTGGAAAGAGCTTTTTACAGATGACTGGAGGGGACGGATTGCATTTGCGGATCCGGCCAGATCAGGAAGCAGCTGTACCATGCTGGAAACCATGCTTCAGGTTCTGGACGGAGATGAGGATCAGGTTCTGAAGGATTTTGCCGGGGCTCTGGACGGCAGTCTCCTGGAAAGCTCCGGCGCGGTACTGGAGGATGTGGCGGCCGGAAGAAAGATGGTGGGGATCACCCTGGAGGAGACAGCCAGAAAATGGATTGACCGGGGCGCGGATCTGACGATTGTTTATCCGGAGGAGGGAACCAGCGCTCTGCCTGACGGATGTGCAGTGGTGAAGGGAGCCCGTCACCGGAAAAATGCAGAGCTTTTTCTGGAATTTATTGTCAGCGATGATACCCAGCGGTTTGCCGAGGAATACCTCTGCCGGAGATCGATTCGGGAGGATCTGGAGCTGCAAACCAGAGAGCCGGGAGGAAAGCTGATAAGGTTTGATCTGGAGCTGGCGGTTGGCCGTCAGAAGCGGATTCTGGAGAAATGGGCGGTGCTGACAGATGAAGGAAAAAATTAAAACATCATTTAACAGGGAGCTTCTTGCAGGATTTCTTATGGTTGCCGTTCTGCCGTTGGTGGTTTCCTGTCTGTTTCTGATTCAGATGTTTCAGGTCAAGGCGGACAGAGACTACAGGAAGGTAAATATGGAGCAGGTTCACATTGTGAATTCTGCATTTCTGGAGTTTTGGCAGAAGATCGAGGATGCGGAAAACAGCCTTGCCTCCTCCTGGATGGTGCAGATGGCTATGTCGGGAAAGGCAGAGGGCAGAAAAAGTGAGGTTTATCACATCCTGTATGAGAAAACCTCTGAATTAAGAGAGCTGGCCCGTTTTGATCTGTATTCCGGGGATGGAGTCTGCCTGTATTCTACCGGGACCGGCATGTATCAGAAAAAGCTTCCGGTGTACTGGGGCATTCTGAAGGTTTCCGGCGCCCACGGGGAAGATGTGATTATCCGGAAGGACAATGAGGACATGTGCCTGATGGCGGCCCGGGGAATCCCGGGGGGAGGACGGAGTGCCGGTTGGCTTTGTGGTGGCAAGTCTGTCAGAGGAGAATCTGAATCAGGTGTTTCAGGGGCTTTTGGGAAGCCAGGACGGGCTTTGTATTCTGAATGAGTTTTACGAGCCCTTATACAGCGCCGGCACAGCGGCCGGGGGAGAAATCGCACAGGCGATGAGGGCTGGAAAAATGACGGGAAAAGAAGAGCCTTCCTCCTGGAAGGACAGTGAGGTTTTTGTGGCTCCTCTGGGAGACACCGGGCTGACCGGCGTTCTTCTGAGGCCGGAAATCTTTACAGGCGGGCTGACAGCCTCCATGTATTCTGTACTGTTTCTTATGACGGCATTCAGCTTTCTTCTTTGTCTGTTTGTGGCTTCCCGTCTCAGCCGTCATCTGTCCCAGCCGATTCTTTTGCTGAACAGGGCGATGGATAAGGTAAAAAAAGGAAATCTGGATACCCGTGTGGAGATGGAACGGGCAGATGAATTCGGACAGCTGGCAGCCAGCTTTGATGCCATGACTGCCCAGCTGGATCAGTATATGAAGGAGCAGGTGGCACAGCAGAAAAAGCTGAATGAGGTGCAGATTGCCATGATGCAGGCCCAGCTGAATCCCCATTTTCTTTATAATACCCTGGATACCATGAAGTGGGTGGCAAAGGCAAATCACATTCCGGAGATAGCCACATTGTCAGCAAAGCTGGCAAAAATTCTAAGGACCAGTATTTCCAGCCCCCAGATGATTCCCCTGAAGGAGGAAATGGAGCTGGCAGACAGCTACGCAGAGATCCAGAAAATTCGTTTTGGAGGAAGATTTACCTTTACCTCGGAACTTCCCCGGGAGCTTTCCGGAATTTTCGTTCCTAAACTGATGATTCAGCCCATTGTGGAAAATGCCATGATTCACGGACTGGCAGACTGTGACGAGGGAACCATCCATGTGAAGGTTTACAGGATGGAGGAAAAGGGACTTTTGTGCATTGAGGTAACAGATAACGGCTGCGGCATCAGTGATGAGGTGCTGAAACGCCTTAACAGCCGGGACCGGGAAAAGCTGTCCGGCCATATAGGTTTTTATAACGTAGATATGGTGATACGTCTTCATTACGGAGACGGGTACGGTCTTCAGGCAGAGCGGAGAGAGGAGAGCGGCTCCTGTGTGCGGATCCTTTTGCCGGACAGAGGAGAAGAGGCAGCCGTCAGGGAGAAGGACTAAAGAAAGAACAGAGGGAGTGAGCGGGAATGTATAAGCTTTTAGTGGCAGATGATGAGATGTTTGTACGAAAGGGGATTGTCTGTGAAACAGACTGGAAGTCCCTGGGCTTCGGGGATATTCTGGAGGCCTCAAATGGCAGGGAGGCACTGGAGCTGATCCGGTCAGAGAAGCCGGATCTGGTTATCAGCGATATCCGGATGCCGAAAATGAGCGGAATCGAGATGCTGAAGGTCATGCGGGAGGAGAAAAACGATACGCCTGTTATTTTTCTTACTGCCTACAGCGAATTTGAGTATGCCAGGGAAGCACTGAAGCTGTATGCCTTTGACTATATTTTAAAGCCGTTTGAGGACGGGGAGCTGGAGGCGGCCGTTTTGCGGGCCAGGGAAAAAATTCTCCGGTCGCGCGAGAAAAAAGAGGAAAATGAGAATTCCCTGCTTCCCTTTGATGAAAACTCTCCCGGTCTGTCCGGTTATGTAAGAGAGGCTGTCCGGTATATGGCAGTTCATTACGGGGAAAGTGAGATTACAGTGGCTCAGATAGCAGAGGCTGTCGGAATCAGCGAGGGTCATTTAAGTCATTGCTTTAAAAAGGAAACAGGATACACGGTTATGGCCTGGCTGACAAGATACCGGATTCAGTCGGCAATGAAGCTGCTTTCTGATTGCCGGAACAAGGTGTATGAGGCAGCGGAGCAGGTTGGATATCGTGATATTGCCTATTTCTCCAGTACCTTTAAAAAGGTGACGGGAATCACTCCGTCCGAATATCAGAACAGGTGACGAATCACAGTCTTCGGTTACGCCGTCAGGAAACAAAAAAGATAACAGAAAAACGAAAAGAATCGCAGTCCTGTCATCTGGCTGAAGCCGTCTTTCCACAGTATAATAGAACTATAGTTAAGGACGGTAATTCAAAAAAAGGAGGAGATTCATATGAAAAAACGTTTCTTATCAGTAGTCCTTGCATGTTCTCTGACGGCAGTGTCACTGGCAGGCTGCGGCGGAGGCGGCAGTAAGGAAACACAGCCGGCAGCAGCTCCCACAACGGCAGCAGAGGCCGGAGAAAAGGAAACAGCAGCGCCGGAAGCAAAGCCGGAGGCATCCGGAGATCTTTCTGAGGTAGAGAAGATTATCCAGGAGGCAGAGGGCATGTCCATGGAAGAGCTGGCTAAGAAAGCCATTGAAGAGTCCAATGGAAAAACCTTCTACGGCGTAGGAAATTCCAGCCGCGGAAAGAGCGCCCTGCCCTTATTTATTGAGTACCTTCAGACCATCGATCCTTCTTATACGATGGAGTATGAGTGGCAGCAGCCCAAGAATAATAAGATTTTTGAGCAGCTGTCAGCAGATTCTCTGAAGTCCACAGGAACCTTTGCCATGACTCTGATTCAGGACGGCAACCAGATTGAGTCAAAAATGGTGCAGACCGGTATTCTGAAAACCTATATTCCCAAGGAGTGGGCAGAGGCCAACAACACAACACCGGATGCCTATGAAGGATTCCTTCCTCTTCAGACACTGAACAAGGTATTTATGTACAACTCCACAGGCGATGCTGTCTATGACAACTGCTGGGACTTTGTAGCAGAGGGAAGTCATCCGCTGTTTATGGATATTGATTCTGAGATTGTAGGAAAGAACTTCCTGTATATGCTGACCGAGGATCAGTACGCAGGCTGGTTAAAGGATGCGTTTGATGCCCTTGATGACAATGACAAGGCTTATTTCCAGCCGGTAATTGACGAGGTTTCTGCAGATGCAGAGGATCTGGGGCTGGGCGAAAACGGCGCGTATGCTCTGGCATGGATTAAGCTCTGGGTAGAAAATTACAATGCACAGACGGATGATGGTCCTATCTGTAATACCCTGGTAACAGATTCTGCTACGGATCAGAGCGGTCTGCTGGTTTATTCCAAGCTGCGTTCTGTTGAGGAGTCTGCAGGTGTATCTTTAAATAACATTAAGGTTGCAGCTTATGAGGACGGCTATCAGGGAATCGGCGGATATGGATACTGCCATTATCTGTTCCTGACCAACAACAGTCCTCTGCCCTGGACAGCATGTGCATTTATCCAGTATATGACCTGTACCGAAGACGGATTCTCCGCATGGGGCAAGGATATGGGCGGTTATTCTGCCAACCCGCAGGTTGCAGAGGCTATTGAGACAACCTATCAGCACAGCAAGGGCGGCTACAATGAGGCTGGTGAAAATGTGTATGAATGTAAGAACGATCGCGGCTATGACTGGTGGACAACAGACGGAGAACTGGTTCTTGAGGATCCGGAATACTGTGCTTCTGTTTCCTTTACCGTAGGAAGCTGGATCGAGATGCTGAGCAAGTATGCGGACAGCGCCCAGTAGGGTGTGAAACCATCCGTCTCTTGCAGCAGGCAGAGAGGTTTCATCACTGATTGACTAAATCGAAGGTGCTGTAAGTGATTCGCAGATCTGTTTGCGGACCATCTGCGGCACCTTTTCCGATTACAGGAAAGGAGCGGACACAGTTGAAAGAGAATCAGAATACAGCAATTTACAAAAACCGGGTCCGGACGTACTTTTCCAAGCCGCAGAATATTATCCTGCTGTTGTTCGGTATTATTCTGACCTTTACAACCGTTGCGCCGATTGTTGCTATTGTAAAGGATACGCTGACCATTCACCCGGGCACCATCGACGCCCATCTGACAGGGAAGGCCTCCGGCTATACGCTGATAAACTATGTGGATCTTTTTACAAGCAGGCTGGCAAAGACCAATCTGTGGAAGCCGTTATGGAATACGCTTCTTCTGGCAGTCTTTACCTGTGTGATTTCCATTGTTTACGGCGGTACGTTCGCATTTCTGGTTACAAGAACGAATTTAAAATTCAGAAAATATTTAAGCTCGATTTTTATTTTTCCCTATATCATGCCTCAGTGGACACTGGCTGTGGTGTGGCAGAATGTGTTTAACAGCAATGCGGTTATGGGAACTGCCAATGGGCTTTTAGCTTCCCTGACGGGATTTGAGGCAGCGAAGTGGTGGTGTCAGGGACTGGTTCCCAGCTCCATTGTTCTGGGACTCCATTACGCGCCCTTTGCCTATATTCTGATTGGAGGAATTTTCCGGAATATGGATGCCAACCTGGAGGAGGCGGCGACTATTCTCGATACGCCCAGGTGGAAGATTATGTGCCGGATTACCCTCCCGATGATTAAGCCGGCGATTCTCTCCACCGTTCTTCTTGTATTCGGAAGCGCAATGGGAAGTTATCCGGTTCCCCATTATCTGGGGCTGACAACGCTTTCCACCAAGTATATTTCCCTGAACTCCAAATATACAGGTGAGGCCAGCATTCTGGCTATTATTATGATGATTTTCGGCGTTCTGATTCTGACGATGAATCAGGTCAGCTTAAAGAGCCGGAAAAATTATACCACTGTCACAGGAAAATCAGGACAGCTCTCCAAGATTAATCTGGGCAGAATCGGAAAATACGGGATTGCCATTGTTATGATTATCCTGACCTTCTTTACCAGTATTTTCCCGATTTTCTCCTTTGCACTGGAAACTTTCCTGCCGAACCCCGGAGATTACAGCTTCCTGTATACAGGAGATTTTTCCAATCTGACTACCAAGTGGTGGCTGACCAGTGAGAATGTGACAGAAAACGGCCTGTACGGTCAGCATGGTATCCTTTACAACAGCACGATCTGGCACGCCTTTGCCGGAACCCTTTTAGTAGCAGTCAGCTGTGCGCTGATTGCAGGAACCATAGGAACTCTGATTGGATACGCAGTTGCGAAAAACAGGAGAAGCAAGTGGGCAAGCTATGTGAATGCAATGGCGTTTCTTCCGTATCTGATGCCGTCCATTGCAGTGGGCGCAGCATTTTTTATCCTGTTTTCCAATGAAAAGATCAATCTTTTTAATACATATACTCTGTTGATTATTACAGGAACCATAAAATATATTCCGTTTGCCAGCAGAAGCGCCCTGAACTCCATGCTGCAGCTGAGCAATGAGATCGAGGAAGCGGCCATGATTCAGAATATACCCTGGCACAAGCGGATGTTCCGGATTATTATTCCGATTCAGAAATCAGCAATTATCAGCGGATACATGCTTCCGTTTATGACATGCCTGCGTGAACTGTCACTGTTTTTGCTGCTTTGTACTCAGGGCTTTATTCTTTCCACAACCCTGGATTACTTTGATGAAATGGGACTGTATGCATTTTCCAGTGCCATCAACCTGATTTTGATTGTAACGATTCTGATTTTCAACACCCTGGTCAACAAGCTGACCGGAGCCAGCCTGGATGAAGGAATCGGCGGCTGATCTAGACAGAAAGGAAGGGAAATCTTATGCCGGAAATTGTTTTAAAAAATGTAACAAAACGGTGGGGAAAGTTTTATGCAGTGGATCACCTGAATCTTCATATTGATGACAATTCCTTTATCACCCTTCTGGGCCCCTCCGGCTGCGGAAAGACCACAATCCTGCGAATGATTGCAGGTCTGGAAACGCCGACAGAAGGACAGATAACCATTGGTGACCGGGTCGTATTTGACAGTGCAGCAGGCATTAACGTGCCGGCCAATAAAAGAAAGGTCGGCTTTCTGTTCCAGAACTATGCGCTTTGGCCCAATATGACGGTTTATCAGAATATTTCATTCGGACTGAGCAATATAAAGGAGGAGCTGCCCAGATACGATTTTGAAGCCATGAAGGCAGGAGAGCTGAAGAAGGCGCTGCAAAGCGGAAAGCGGATCCGGGATCTGGTGGAGGAGTGCCGGGACAAACGGGGAAAGCTGGACGAGGATAAGATTTATCTGAAATTCATGGATTCCTTTACGCTTTCCATTTATACGGCAAAGGAGCTGTACGGACTGAAGATTCATGAGGCGGCGGATCCGGATGCAGCGGCATCTGAAAAGGCGGAAGAGTATTCAAAAAAGCTGGAGGAAATCCGGGCGTCTTATGAGGCAAAGGGACAGAGCCTCAGTGAACAGTATGCAGTAACGGCAGACGGAAAGACACTGATGGAAGAGCGCAAGCTGACAAAGGAAGAGATTGACAAGGCAGTGCGCCGCGTGTCCCGGATTGTTAAAATCGGAATGTTTATGAACCGTTATCCGGCAGAGCTTTCCGGAGGACAGCAGCAGCGTGTGGCGATTGCCAGAACCCTGGCTCCGGAGCCGGATGTGCTTTTTATGGATGAGCCTCTTTCCAATCTGGATGCAAAGCTGAGACTGGAAATGCGTTATGAGCTTCAGCGGCTCCACGTTGAGACGGGAAGCACCTTTGTATACGTTACTCATGATCAGATGGAGGCGATGACACTGGCAACGAAGATCTGCCTGGTCAACAACGGAGTACTTCAGCAGTACGACGCGCCGCTTGATGTTTACCGGCGTCCGGCCAATCTGTTTGCTGCAGATTTCGTCGGAAATCCGTCGATTAACTTTATTGAGGCTCATGGATGCCAGACGGAGGACGGCAGTCTTAAGCTGTCTCTGCTGGAAAATCAGAAAGCAGTTTTTCAGCCGGATGAGCCTTTCCGTCTGGACAGCTGGTTCCGGGAGCGGGATCAGCAGGAGCAGGAAAAGGAGGCAGCCCGGGCAGAGCTTTTGAAGGATAAGCGGGCAGTGGAAAAGAGCAACAAGGACGAGGCCTTCCGGTACCACATTGCAAAGGTGGACGAGTCTGATTACGCCATAGAGGATGAGCCGGTGATTACCAACGAGGACTTTGTTCTGGGTGTCCGCCCGGAGTGTATCCGGCTGGAGGAAAACGGAGCAGTTCCGGCAGTTATTTACGGCGCAATGCCTACCGGTATGGAGTCTACCCTGAAGCTGCGGATTGGAAAATTCCTGCTGACCGGAGTTGTATTTGGAAGCGTGACCTTCCGTCTGGGAGAGAAAACCGGGATTTCCATTACAGGCTCAGACATTCTTCTCTTTGACCGGAAATCAGGAAGGCTGATTTCTGCGGGAAAGCTGAGTTTTTGCTAGAATTTTACAGAATAGAGCCGGTGTTTGAAAAGCCTGGGAAATCAGGAGACAGCTGATTTCCCGGGCTTTTTCTTGTCCGATTTTTTAAAACATGATAAACTGATGTGGAACGATTTTATACGGCTACAAAGAGGAAAGGACAAAATACTGCATGGCTGTTGAAGAAAAAAGAATTTTGAAAATGATTTATCTGCTTTCTCGAACAGACAGTTATTTGAAAGCAGGAGAACTGGCGAGAGAATTGAATATATCGGAAAGAACGGTTAAGAATGATATTGATCATTTGCGGGAAGCCTGCAGAAACTGCGGGTGCATCTTGAAATCAGTACGCGGAAAAGGATATATTCTGGAGATCAGAGATACAGAACGTTTTGCACAGACAAGGGAATGGATTAACATTCTCTTTAATAATGTGGAAAAAGATGTGAAAGAAAATCAGTCCTATCAGTTGGCCCGGGCAATAATGTGCGGTCAAACAGCAGATGATGACGGCTTTTTTCAGCTGGAGGAGTTGGCAGTATCTTTATATGCTTCTTTAAGCACCATTAAAAAGAAAATGCCCTGGGTGCGGAATTTTCTTGAATCTTATGGGGTAGAATTGATTTCCCGTCCGGGCAGAGGGCTGCGGCTGCAGGGAGACGAATTAAGTCAGAGACTGTGTATGCTGGAATTGTACGAAAATCATTTTCGCACCCGTGTTGTCTCATTTGATAATTATACCTACGAAAGAGCGTTTGCAGATCTGAATGATAAGGATCAGATTAGAAAACTCGTTTTAAATGTGATCAGAAAGTCTGAAAATGAACTTTTTGATACGTACACAAACCGGTTTGTGGATTATATACTTCTGCAAAGAAATCGAGTGAAAGCCGGTTTGGTTATTGATGAAAAAGCAGAATGCTGGAGTCGATGGATTCCGGAGATAAAGCGGTTCCCAGAATGGGATACTGCATCGGAGATGCTGGAACAGCTTCAGTTTATGACAGGTTTTTTCCCGTCAACAGAAGGAGAAATTGCTGCCATTGTAGTACTTTTATTAATTTGGGGAGATTGGGAGCAATATCCCGGTTTGGAACAGCGTTTTCCCGAAATACATAAAAAAGCCCAAATCCTATCAGATAGAATTGCAAAAAAAACAGAGCATTTGTGGATGCTGCCTTCTTATTTCGAAGAAAATAATCTTTCCGGTATGTTGATTCCTGAACTTGTCCGGTTAATGATCCAGCACAGTTTTGGATATGAATGCTGTCAGATGCTGGGAAACATGATATCGGAAAATCCAATAAAAAAGTCACCTCTCACTATGGCACTGGCAGATACCATGACGGTTCTGTTAAAGGAAGAGGGGATGCATGTCAGTGAGTTTAACAGGCAGTTTCTTGCCCTTACCATTTTTGGTATTATTGATGGAATTCCTTACTCCTATAAGTTTTGCGGAAACAGGAAGGAATATTTTTGAGGTATATTATTTTGCAAAGCCGTTGATTATGGGAGAGGAAACGGTTCGAGCTGTATTATTTTTCTCTGTAGATTTCAGTGGAAATCCAGCACTCATTCGCTTTTGGGAACACGCAGTACGCATTTATTATGAAGAATTCGAATCGATAGATTGCGAAATGAAATTGGAAGAGCAGTTTCACTGGCTGTCGGAAAAAGTGCGAAAAGAATTATGATAAGAAGAAATTGCACGACAGCAAAGGCAATATGCGGTGTTTCCGCAGATATCATGAAAACATAGACGTGGAAGTTTCTCCTCTGTATATTATAATGAAATTATTAAAAAATACAGGATATTTAACAAAAGGAGGAATTTGTATGTTGCAAAGTGCTTTGTTGTGTGCAGCCGTTTGGGTTTTCACGCAAGGTGTAGATCGACTGATGGGGTGGCAGACACTTCAGCGTCCGATTATTACAGCTACCTTGACAGGATTGCTTTTGGGAGATCTTCAAACGGGGTTAATGATGGCTGCATCACTGGAGGCCATTTTTATGGGGATTTCTGCTATTGGCGGTTCCGTTCCGGCTGATGCCTGTGCAAGCAGTATTATTGCTGTTGCTTATGCAATCCTGACAGGTGCTGATGTGGAGACCGGATTGGCGCTTGCAATGCCGATTGGTACATTAATGGGAGCAGTGAATGAGATGTGGAAACCGGTTCTGGCAGCTCTTGCTCCTTATTGGGAACGTTTGGCTACCAGCGGAAAAGAGAGATCCTTCCGGGCACAGGTAATCGGATGCGGAATGTTTGTAGACCGGCTTCCTCAGACAATTATTTTGTTTGCAGCCATCGCTTTTGGCGTAACAGGTTTGGAGCAGGTGATGAGTGCTATGCCTCCATTTATTATGTCAGGTCTTTCTGCGGCAAGCTCCATGATGACAGGAATCGGATTTGCTATTCTTATTTCCATGATATGGAATCGTGAGATTGGATGCTTTTTCTTTGTCGGCTATGTATTTTCCAAATATATGGCACTTCCTACTATGGCAATTGCAATTCTTGCAGCTGCTATGGCACTGGTTTACTTCTTTGTGGAAAAGAAAATTAATGATGTAAAAAAACTGGTTGAGAATGGCGGTGCTGGCTCCGCAGAAGAGGAGGATTTATTTTAATGGCTAAGACAACATATACTCCGGAAGAAAAGAAAACTTTGAGAAGAATGTTTTGGAATTCAGGGCTGACCTTTTCAAGCTTCAACATGGTAAAAATGGAGGGAAATGCATTTGCTTTGACTATGGAGCCGGCTCTGGATGAGTTATATAAAGATAAAGCTGAAAAGGCGGAAGCAATGCGCCGCCATAATGGATTTTTCAATACTCATGCAGTTTTTCTTGCATTGATTGCAGGTATTACCTATGCTTTGGAACGTCAGAAAAAGGAAACAGGCGGTGTAGATGAGAATGTAATCGAAAATATCAAAGTGGCGTTAATGGGACCTACAGCAGGTATTGGCGATGCATTTTTCTTTAACTGTCTGCGGGTTATTGCAGCAGGTATTGCAATGGGACTTTGCAGTCAGGGAAACATTTTGGGAGTTTTCCTGTTCCTGCTGATTTATGGAGGTTCTCAAGTGGCTGCCCGTTGGTATTTGCTCCATGCCGGTTACAAATATGGAACAACTTTCATTGATACGGTATTCAGTTCTGGTTTGATGGAGTCCGTTACAAAGGCTGCCGGTGTGATGGGTATTACGATGGTTGGAGCAATGGTTGCTTCTTCTGTTAATGTAAAACTGGCCTGGACACTGAATATTGGAGAGACTTCCGTGGTTCTTCTTGATATTTTCAATTCTATTATGCCAGGAATTTTGTCGGTTGCTTTGGTGTTTGGAATGGTTCGTCTTATCAAAAAAGGATATAAGCCAATTACACTTGTGTTCGGAATTTTGATTATTTCTATTGTGCTTGCATTTTTCGGAATTTTCTAGTGAGGATAGACATATGAATAGAAGAACATGGAAATCAGAAAAAATTTTAACAGAAGCGGGCTTTATCAATGGATATATCACAGTAGAAGATGGACGGATTGAAGATATTGCGGAGAATTTTGACGGAACATATGAAGATGTGGGCAGCCTGATGATTGTTCCCGGAATCATTGATGTACATAATCATGGGTTTGGTGGATGGTCCATGACGGATCCCTGCACAGAACGGGATATTCTCGGATATGCAAAAGCATTAACATCCATCGGGGTGACAGGTGTTCTTCCTACAGCAAAGGAAGATGCATTTGAAGCAATTGCATCGGTGATGGATCAGGATTATGAAGGTGCAGTAATCCATGGGATTCACAGTGAGGGACCTTTTTGGGCAAGAGGCGGTGAAAATACGGTAGGTGCATCCTGGCCATCTCCTAATGTGGAGGAAACAGAACGCCTGATTGAAAAAGCAGGGGGCAAAATGAAGGTCATGGCCATTGCACCGGAACTGCCAAATGCTCACGATGTGATTCGCTGTCTGCACAGACATGGAATTAAAGTGGCCTGCTGTCATACGGCAGGACACGCACAGGATATCTATGATGCAGCAAAAAAGGTTGGATTTGATATTGCTACACATCTTGGAAACGGAATGAGGGGAATTCATCACAGAGACGTAGGTGTTCTGGGTGCACTGCTCCTTTTGGATAATATATATTATGAGATCATAACGGATTTGAATCATTTATGTCCGGATATGATTCGTTTGATATTCCGTATTCAGCCATACAGTAAGTTTTGCCTGATTTCAGATTCCAACTATATTTCCGGACTTCCGGCAGGTACTTATATTCGATACGGAAGAGAAAATTACGCGGATGAAAAAGGATTGATTTTAAATTCTGATGGCAGAATCTGCGGCAGCGGCAGCTGGGTATTACGAAATATCCGTCAGCTGATTCAGGTCGTAGGTATTCCGGCAGAACAGGCTTTTTACATGTCCTCATTGTATCCGGCAAGGTATCTGGGGATTGATCAGGAAACCGGTTCTCTTCGAAATGGAAAAAGGGCAGATATGATTTTTGTAGATGAAGACTTTGTCTGTCAGAGAACATTTGTGGGCGGAAAGCAGGTGTTTGACAGAAAAAAAGATATGCCGGAAAAAATATTGAATGCAGAAGCAATGAAATTGAAAGTGAAATAACAGATAAAATTAAGGAGAAAAAATTTATGATTAAATTGTTTCGTATTGATGAACGGTTAATTCATGGACAGATTGCGATTAAGTGGTCTCGCCATACAGGAGTGGACAGTATTGTAGTAGCAAACAACAATGCGGCTGCCAGTGTAATGATTCAGAAATCACTGAAAATGGCAGCACCCCCAGGAATTAAGACTGTGATTAAGTCAATTGATGATGCAGTGAAGACGCTCAATGATCCCCGCTGTGAGCCTTTGAAGGTGCTGGTTCTGGTTAATAATCCGGATGATGCCATTGAGATGGTAAAACGCGTAAAGGGGATTCCCTTTGTAAATGTGGGTAACTATGGCCGCGTTGCTCCGAAAAAGCCGGGAAAAGAGAGAATGCGTCTGGATAACAACCTGTATTGCGATGAGGATGAGATTGTATCATTTAAGAATTTAATGGCAGAGGGATTGGAATGTATTTACCAGACAACACCGGAGGAAGCAGCAATTCCATTAAAAAAATTGATTCCATAAAAAGATGGGAGGAATAAGGCGATGAAGCTTATCATCCAGTCAGACGATTTGGGAATCACGGAGGCGGTCAGCTGTGGAATTGCCCGGGCTGCCCGGGAAGGCGCAATTACTTGTACAGGCCTTTTTTCTAATATGCCTGCTGCGCCATTTGCAGTAAAACTGATGCAGCAGTATCCGGAAATCTGCCTGGGTCAGGATATTAATCTGGTTGCAGGACGTCCCTGTGCAGATCCAGAAAAGATTCCGACACTGGTTCAGGAGGACGGTTCCTTTCTGACATCAGGAATGCATCGGGCCATTGATCAAAAAGACGGCAATCAGGAGCATATGCATCTGGAAGACTGTATAACAGAAATGGAAGCACAGGTTATTCGATTTCGCGAATTAACAGGAAAGCTTCCCGAATATCTTCACGGACATTCCTACAGCTCACCTGCATTCCGGGAAGCAATGGCGCAGATTGGGAAAAAATACGGGATTCCGTTGGTGCAGGATATGCTGAAAGAATTTGGAGCAGTCAAACCGGGAAAAAGCTGGAATAAAAAGCCATTTTCTTTAGAAGAACAGATGTGTGCGGATCCGGCTTCCTGTATTATAGAGGATCCGGAGTTTTTAACTCATTCCCTTGGATTTATCGGAACCCACTGCGGATATGTTGATCGTGAATTATTTGAAGTATCTTCCTATACGTTAATCAGAAACCAGGATTTGGCTGCCGTTACAGGAGAGCGGATAAAAACCTGGATCAAAAAAAATAAAATAGAATTAATAAGTTATCGTGATTTATTGAACAGAAAATAACAAAGGAAAGACGGGGGAATAGTTGAATGACAAAATTTTTTCTGTCCTCACATGGACGTCTGGCAAGTGGAATTGGAAGTTCACTGGATATTTTGCTGGGAGGACACGACAGGTTGACTTGCTTTGATGCTTATGTAGATGAGCATTCATTAAATGATGCACTGGATCAGTTTTTTCAATCAGTAGAGCCGGAGGATCAGGTGATTTTGCTGTCTGATATGTATGGCGGAAGTGTAAACAGCACCATGTATACATATCTGAATCATCCAAATACAACACTGGTTGCAGGTGTGAATCTGGCGCTTGTTATCGGACTGATTATTCTGGAAACACCCATTACCCGAGATGTTCTGAACCAGATAGTGACTCAGTCCCGTGAGGCAATCCGCATTGTGGAGTTAGAGGAAAAGGATATACCTGAAGAAGATGAAGAATTGTTCTAGATCCGGCTGTTCAGCAGATCGATGGCTCCACAGAATCCTATCCTTTGAAGGAGGATTTCTTGGCGCTTATGCGGTTGCTTCGCGTGCAGGGATTTTTGCATCGGCACAGACGGGAAATCTGATGAGTGCAATGGAGTGTCTTTATAAAGGAGAGGGAGAGGCACTGTTTTTCCGGATTGGATTTGCAGTAGTATTTTCCGGGGCACTTGTTTTGTCATATATTTTAAAAGTATATGCAGGAAAAGATTTAAGAGGCTGCTGTATGTTTACAGATGCAGCAGCTCTCCTCATCATGTCCCTGATTCCTGAGACGGTAAATCCCATTGTGGCTGTTTATCCTCTGGCCTTTGCAGCCAGCTTTCAATGGGGAACATTTTCCGGCTCTGATGGATATAACAGCTCCACTATTTTTATAACGAACAACTTGAAGCAGTGTGTTTGGGGTTTTACTGAATATATTCATTCAGGTAATGGAGCTGCCAGAGAAAAGGGTATTTATTATGGAATAACACTTATTCTGTTTTTAGCAGGCGCGTGGCTGGGATATGCATCTGTTGGACTGGCCGGGATAAAAGGAGGCCTGATTGGATTAATTCCATTGGGAGCAGCAGAATATATATTGAAACGATAGAATATTGAGATGCTTTATAATTTATTTAAAATCAAATGTCTGCAGATTTGAAGGATATAACGCTGTATGGGTAAATCTTGTACAGCGTTTTTCTGATCTTTCATAAAACAAGTCAAAGACTGCTCAGCCTTTCAATCCTGCTTTTCTTCCCCTACGGATATGGACTTTGCATCTGGAATATGATACAATTTTTTCTTGACAGATGGAATTGCAGAATAATACCGGACAGCAGGGGGGAGAGTGATAACATGCGGATGCTTACCTGTAAGGAAGCAGAAAAAATGGTAATGCCCTATATAGACGGAAGACTGGACGAGGAGGAGCTGGAGGCTTTTCTTTCCCATGTCAATGAATGTCCGGCATGTCGGGAAGAGCTTGAAATTTATTTTACTGTATATGCAGGATTGAGGCAGCTGGATACAGGGACGGGTGTTTACGATATTACCGGAGCTCTGGGAGAAAGCATGGATCTTTCCTGGATGAAGGTGCGGGCGGTCCGCCTTCGGAAGGTGGTCTGCTATGCAGTCAATACTCTGGTGACGGTCAGTGTTCTGGTGATGCTGGCCATGCAGCTTCGAATCTGGATAGGATAGGAGAAAGTTTGAAACAAATAAGTAGAAGACAGCCAAGAAATAAAGGGCATAGCAAATAA
>ERZ835762.389-NODE-389-length-52625-cov-5.757447_pt1 | contig 52625 bp, 52 predicted proteins | sample MGYA00519687_ERZ835762 | MGnify/ENA primary metagenome ERZ835762 (study PRJEB31850, sample SAMEA3708783) | human gut metagenome | biome: human gut; feature: human-associated habitat; material: faeces | place: China | collected 2014 ... | reverse complement strand
CGGTATGCCGTGAAATTCTCTGCGCCTACGGAGTGGGCGAGGTAAAGGGGGTTATGGATGAACTGGGATTTCTCTACAGTATATTCAAATACAGCTGCCCGGAGGAAGAAACACGCAGAAAACTGGACACTTATTTTGAACAGGCCATGCCAAAGGCGTACTATGTGGCAGGGCGGATTTGCCGGAATCTGGATGAGATGGACCAGGAAGCGGGAACCGCCCTTGACTTTCTGTTTTCCCTGTCCCTTCATGAATATATGGTGGAGACCATGGAATTTCACGGATTAATTGTTGCCCACGGGGACTCCACGGCCAGCAGTATCCAGAAGGTTGCCAACCGCACCTGCCGTACCTTTGTGTTTGAAGCTATTGACATGCCCATGGATACGGCAGTGGAGGATACCATAACAAAGGTCAGGCAGTATCTGGAACGGGTCAATACAAGGAAGGGCATGATTCTTCTGGTGGACACTGGTTCCCTCGGCCAGCTGTATTCTTCCATCAAAAATGACTTGGCGGGAGATTTGCTGATTATCAATAATGTGACTACGGCCATTGCGCTGGATGTAGGCATCAAGATGCTGGGCCGCTGCTCCTTTTTAGATATTGTGAGGGCTGCCAGGGAGACATATGCCTTTGAAATCCAGTACTTTGAGGGAGTGTCCAGAGGCAGGAATATCATCGTATCCTGCATGTCGGGTGTGGGAATTGCAGAAAAACTTCAGGAGGCCATGTGCAAGGTATTTGACCCCTCCGACATTGATATCGTGACCATGGATTACCAGGAACTGCGCAGGCTTTTGGATGAGAACCAAAAGGAATATTTTAAACAGACACTGCTCATCCTCACTACCTCGGCTCTGCCGGAACATGTAAGGGTACCCTGGCTGAACATCTATGACATCCTGGACGGCAAGGGTGAGGATCTGCTGTGGAGCTCGTTTAAGGGACTGCTGTCCGGAGAAAAATTCGAGGAACTGAAACGTGAATACATCCGGTTCTTTTCCATAGAAGGAATTGTCAGCCGCCTCAGGTTCCTGAATCCCACCGTGGTTATCAATGAAGTGGAGCTGGTGCTTATGAAGTATGAGCAGTACTATCATCTGGAAATGACGGGACACATCAGGCTGAACCTGTATATGCATATTGCGTTCATGATTGAGCGCCTTATGACGACGGACCCGGTGACGGAACAGCCGCAAGAGCTGTCGCCGCGGGAAAAGCGGTTTTATGGGGTATCCAGGGAAATTTTCAGCGATATGGAGCAGAAATACAGAATCAGGATGAATTCCTATGAACTATCCCTGCTCTATGAGCTGTTCCGCAGAATCATTATAGAAGAAAAGAGCTAGAGCCGGTCAGAATCATTGGAGGTAACGATATGCCAATTAAAATACATGGGAACGGAAGGGAATTCCACCTGTATAATCATAAGATAAGTTATATCATGACAATACTGCGCAACGGACAGCTGGGCCATCTGTACTATGGAAAGGCGGTCAGGGACCAGGCCTCTTTTGAGCATATGCTGGAAATACGGATTCGTTCCATGGCGCCCTGTTTTTATGAAGGGGACAGGGAATTTTCCATGGAACACATCAAACAGGAATATCCATCCTATGGACACGGCGATATGCGCTGTCCGGCCTATGACATCCTCCAGGCCGACGGGAGCCGCATCACGGAATTTGTCTATGAATCCCATTGTGTCCGGGAAGGAAAGCCCGCCCTTAAGGGGCTGCCTGCCACCTATGCGGAACAGGCGCGGGAGGCTACCACCCTGGAGATAACCCTGAAGGATGCGTGGATAAAGACAAAACTGATTCTTACTTACACGATTTATGAGAACCTTCCTGTTATCACAAGGAGCGCCCGGTTCATCTGCGATCATGAAGACGGCGTGGTCCTGAACCAGGCCATGAGCGCCAGCCTGGACCTGCCGGACAGCGTGTTTGAGATGGTGGAGCTTACAGGGGCCTGGGCAAGGGAGCGGAACGTAAAGACAAGGAGGCTGGAGCATGGTGTTCAGTCCGTGTACAGCATGAGAGGATGCAGCAGCAGTAATTACAACCCATTTATTGCCCTCAAACGGCCGGATGCAGGAGAACATGCAGGGGAGGTTTACGGCTTTAGCCTGGTGTACAGCGGCAATTTTCTGGCTCAGGCAGAGGTGGATACATATGACGTCACCAGGGTCATGCTGGGGATCCATCCCCATTGCTTTTCCTGGCCGTTAAAGAAGGGAGAAATGTTTCAGACTCCCGAGGTGGTTATGGTATATTCGGACAGCGGACTAAACGGTATGAGCCAGACCTATCATGAATTATACCGCAGCCGCCTTGCCAGGGGACCCTGGAGAGACAGAGCCAGGCCCATATTAATCAATAACTGGGAAGCCACCTATTTCGACTTTGACGAAGAAAAAATTCTTAAGCTTGCCAGAACCGCCAAAGATGTGGGAGTGGAACTTTTTGTACTGGATGACGGCTGGTTCGGCCGACGGGATGACAGCAGGTCCTCCCTGGGAGACTGGTATCCCTACCGGAAAAAGCTGCCGGAGGGAGTGGCGGGAATAGCCCGCAGGATAGAAGAAATGGGCCTTGCGTTCGGGCTGTGGATAGAGCCGGAGATGGTAAATAAGGACAGCGATTTGTACAGGGCCCATCCGGACTGGATGCTGTCCGCCCCGGGCCGCAGCGCCTGCCATGGCAGGAATCAGTTCGTTCTGGATTTTTCCAGGGAGGAAGTGGTGGAGTATATTTACCAGATGTTAAGACATGTGCTGGACGAGGCGCCTGTCTCCTATATTAAATGGGATATGAACCGGTGCATGTCCGAGGTATATTCCCGAGCCGGCCGTCCGGAGGAACAGGGGATGGTATTCCACCGTTATATTCTGGGGGTATACAGTTTGTATGAAAAGCTGATCAGGCGGTATCCCCATATATTGCTGGAATCATGCGCCAGCGGAGGGGCCCGGTTTGATCCGGGGATGCTGTATTATGCGCCCCAGTGCTGGACATCCGATGACACGGACGCAGTGGAACGGTTAAAGATACAATACGGAACATCCATGGTCTACCCCTTAAGCAGCATGGGCGCCCATGTGTCGGCGGTGCCGAATCACCAGGTTCTGCGCACCACACCCATTGAAACCAGGGCGAACGTGGCCTGCTTTGGAACCTTTGGATATGAACTGGACCTGAATCAGCTGACGGAGGAAGAACTGGAAAAAGTGAGGAGACAGATTGCTTTTATGAAGGAGAACCGGGATCTCATCCAGTTCGGAACCTTTTACAGGCTAATCAGTCCCTTTGAGGGAAGGGGAAATGTGACTGCCTGGATGGTGGTATCCGGGGACCGGAAAAGGGCTCTGGTGGGATATTACCGGATATTGGAGCCTGTGAATGAAGGGTACAGGAAAATCCGTCTGGCAGGATTGGAAGAGGGAATCCGCTACCATGTGTCCATACAGGGCGGCGGTTATCATGGCGGATTTAAAGAGATTGACGTGTACGGCGATGAACTGATGAATTTCGGCCTCATTGTGTCCGACTCATCTTCAGGGGACAACAAGGAGAAATACGACGGTACCAACGGGGATTATCAGTCCAGGATATATATGCTGGAGGCTTAATATGGATGAGGTCATGGGGACAGGGAATGATGTGAAGCAGGAAAAGGGCAGGGAGGCGCCGTCAGGCGGCCGTGTCACCATAAGGGAGCTGGCAGAAGCGGCAGGGGTCAGTACGGCCACGGTGTCCAATGTTATTCATGGAAAAACCAAGCGGGTCTCTCCGGAGACCATCCGCCGCGTGCAGGAACTGATTCAGACAATGGGGTATGTCCGGGGCGGTTCCGGAGAGGAGAAGAGGGCTGGCGGCTCCGGGCTGGTGGCATTGCTGGCCAATCCCCATAAGACGTACGAGGAGGCCATTGGCGCCGATCCTTTTTACGGGAAGATAATCGGTATGACAGAGCAGTATCTGAGGGAAAAGGGGTACTGCATGATATTTTACGCATCCTCTGATATGGATGACATTTTCCGCATGGTCACAGAACGGGAGGTGGAGGGAGTCATAACCCTGAGCTTTCATAAGAATGATTGCGATAAGATTGCCGGCCTGCTGAAACGGCCCGTGGTTTCCATTGATGCCAGCGGATATCAGGGCAAGGTTCCCAACATTGGTCTGGATGACTGGCAGGGTGGCAGACTTATGACAGATTATCTCCTGGAATGCGGATATGGACCTGTTTATGTGTGTGCAGGGAGAGATCACGGTGTGGACCATATAAGATACCTGGGATGCCAGGGCGCATGGAAGGAACGGATGAAGAAGGGGGATACGGCAGAGGCGAACGGCCGGGTACATTTTATATCCCTGGGCATGAACCGGGAAAAGCGCAGGGATGCCTTTGAATCCCTTGTCCGGCGGGTGAAAACCAATATCAGGGAGGGATTCAGGCCGGCCCTGTTCTGCCTTTCGGATTTGTATGCCCTGGAGGCCATGAACTATTTCAGGGATCAGGGGATTAAGATACCGCAGGACCTTGGAATTGCTGGATTTGACGATATTCTGTACGCCTCCCTGTCCAGCCCCGGGCTGACCACTGTCCGTCAGGATATGAAGCGCAAGGCGGCGTTGGCCGTGGATACGCTGGCGGATATGGTGGAAAGCCGGGAACCAACGGAGTGGGGGAGGGAGATCCTGCTTCCGGTAAAGCTGGTGGTACGAGGGAGTACGGCAGAAGGATAGCCGAAAGGGGCGGCGTGTCAGCAAAATGCAGAACCCAATGAAAGAAAGTGACTGAAATGACATTATATAAAAAGATGGACACCGTGATCCATGGTATTCAGATGATGGCAATTGATATGGATGGAACATTGATGGACAGCAACGACCATATTCCGGAGACAACAATCAGGCGAATCCGCCAATTGAGCGAGCAGGGGATTTTGGTGGTGCCCTGCAGCGGCCGGTATCTGAAAAGCATTCCTCAAAATCTGCTGCTGATGGGAAATGTCCGCTATGCAGTCACAGCCAATGGGGCACAGATATGGAGTATGCGCTCTCTTTCATCATTATACAGGATAAAGCTTCCGGAAGGAACGGTGAAAACCGTATTGGAATTCCTGAAAGGACGGGACGGGTATGCGGAATTGTTTTCCCAGGGGAAATCTTATATTAATGAAGGGGACAGCATCCGGGCATCCCGTATAAACCACAATTATAATTTTGTCCGGTATTTTACCAGAAACCATATACTGGTTCCCGATTTGTCAAAAGCTGCGGACCTTTGGAATGAAACAGAGAAGATAAATTTGTTTTTTCTGGAGGCGGAGGACCGGGAGTGCCTGGAAGGAATCCTGAGGCAGCGGGGAGGCCTGAGGCTGACCAGCTCCATGGAAGGCAACATGGAGATCAATCACGCATCCGACGACAAGGGCGCCGCGCTAAAATGGCTTTGCAGCCATTTGGGCATTCCGTTGGAACATACCCTGGCCATTGGAGATGGGGACAATGACATGGAGATGATACAGTATGCCGGCTGGGGGATCGCCATGGGAAACAGCAGAGATGAACTGAAACGCCTTGCCCGCTATGTGACGGGTGACAATGACCATGGCGGTGTGGAAGAGGTGCTGAGACTGGTAAAATGGTAACGTATGAACAGGCGCGCGGCCGGAAAAAAACGGCCGGACGCCTGTTTTTGTCTGCGGTCCGTGCTTTATTTTAAGAACAAAAGGGGAAAAATGCATTTAGGCATTTGCATTTTTCATGGGCTGGTATATAATCGGTACTGTTAAAAGCGGAATGTATCGCACGTAAGAGACCAAAGGACGGTCTCTAAGTGCTCATAACAAGGAGGCAGGAATATGCGAGGAGTGGAGACACGTATACAGGAAATCAGACACAGGATATTCAGGGAAGTGGCAAGGATGGCCTATCATACGGAATGGCCGGTGGATAAACGTATTGAAGAGCTTCCGTATAAAATCATACCGGGAGAAGTGGGAAATTTCCGCAATGACGTTTTTTTGGAACGGGCTATTGTCGGGGAACGGCTCAGATTGGCCATGGGGCTTCCGTACCGCAGCGCGGCGGAACATGCGCCGGTTTCGGATAACATAGAGGCTGCGGACAGACCGGAGACTTATTATACGCCTCCCCTGATTAATGTGATTAAATTTGCCTGCAATGCCTGTCATGAAAAGCGCGTATTTGTAACAGACGGCTGCCAGGGCTGTCTGGCCCATCCATGTGAGGAGGTGTGCCCTAAGGATGCCATCAAGCTGGACAGGACCAATGGCCGCTCCCACATCAATGATGACAAATGCATCAAATGCGGAAGGTGCGCGGATGTTTGTTCCTATAAGGCCATCATTATCCAGGAAAGACCCTGCGCCGCTGCCTGCGGTATGGACGCCATTTCCACGGATGAGAATGGAAAGGCGGATATTGATTATGATAAATGCGTATCCTGCGGAATGTGTCTGGTGAACTGCCCCTTTGGAGCCATAGCGGATAAATCGCAGATATTCCAGGTTATACGGGCCATCCAGTCAGGGGAAAGGGTTTATGCGGCAGTTGCCCCGGCTTTTGTGGGGCAGTTCGGACCAAAGGTGACGCCCGGCAAGCTGCGCGCAGCCATGAAGGCGCTGGGGTTTGCGGACGTATTTGAGGTGGCGGTGGGAGCCGACCTGTGCGCTACCCAGGAGGCAATTGACTTTATCCAGGAAGTGCCGGAAAAGCTTCCCTTTATGGCTACATCCTGCTGCCCGGCCTGGTCCATGATGGCTAAGAAGCTGTTCCCGGAGCATGCGGACTGTATTTCCATGGCATTGACCCCCATGACCCTGACGGCAAGGCTGATTAAGCGGCACCATTCCAATGCAAAGGTTGTATTCATCGGTCCCTGCGCAGCCAAAAAGCTGGAGGCCATGCGTACGGACATACGAAGCGATGTGGATTTCGTCCTTACCTTTGAAGAAATGGACGGCATCTTTGACGCCCGGCATGTGGACGTGGAGAAGATAGAAGAAGATCCGGAAGGCGTCAATGACGCTTCCATGGACGGCCGTAACTTTGCGGTGGCAGGCGGGGTGGCCAAGTCTGTAGTGGATGTGATTCATGAGCGTTATCCGGATAAGGAAATCAAGGTAGCCAATGCAGAGGGCCTTAAGGAATGCAGAAAACTGCTGACCATGGCAAAGGCCGGGAAATACAATGGCTACCTTCTGGAGGGAATGGCGTGTCCGGGCGGATGTGTGGCCGGAGCAGGCACCATGCAGCCTATTAAGAAGTCCCAGGCATCCGTGAACCTGTACGCATCCAAGGCAAAGCATAAAACCTCCAATGAGACAGAACATGTGAAGGAACTGGATAAGCTGGTGGACTAAAGGGCGGATTAATCTTTCTCCATCATGATTTCCAGAATGGTGCGGTCTGTCTGCGCCATGCCGGGATTGCTGATTCGTCCCATATTGCGGATGGCGCCCTCCGGTGTGGCGTGGCATATGCCGTCCTTTGGATCCAGCACGGTTTTGTCCACGGCCAGACAGGCGCTCATAAGGGCTGCCCCGCTGGCTGTAGCCAGTTTTAAGGCACATCCGATTTTTCCGCCGTCACATATCATGCCGGTCAGGTTGCCGCTCATATTGATGATGGCATATCCCATCTGTTCATGGCTGCCGCCCATGAGCCAGACCATGGAAGCAGAGGCGGCAGAAGCGGCGGAGACACCGCATCCGCAGGTGGCGGACAGCTTGCCGGTGAATTCCTTGATGTACACATTGATGGAATGGGATATGGCCAGCGCCTTTACCAGATGCTCTTTGTCAGAGCCAAGATACCGGGCTGTTTCCACTACAGGCAGTATGGTGGTAAGGCCGTGGTTGCCGCTGCCTGCGCTGCTCATGACTGCATAGGGACAGCCGCACATGCGACCTTCCGCGCTGCTGGCCATAAGGGTCATGATACGGCTCATAAGGGAGTTTCCCATAATATCGGTCCGGCAGTATTTTGCCAGGGAGGAGGCGGCTCCGATGCCAAGTTTGTGCTGCATGCCGTAATCGGCCAGGGCAGAGTTCATCCGGGCTCCGTCTTCCATGAAGGCCAGTTCCTCCGGGGAACAGCTTTCGACCAGGGATACAATCTGCGAAATGGTCATGGAGGCCAGCTTTTCATGGAGGGCCGTCCTGCCGGTAAGGGAGTATTCCTTCTGAAAGAAAGGCGTGAGAACTCCGTTTACTGTCCGGGCGGTACAGACAATATTGGAATGGGTATTTCTTATTGTGCTGGCTCCTGTACCGGAAGAGGACACTGCTTCTGCATGGGCATAGAGCAGGGGCTCGTCCTCCTTGAGCTTAAGTGTGACCATTCCGGATTCCACCAGGTTTATGGCTTGGCTGCTGACAGCAGGGGAAAGGTCCTCCAGGAGTTTAAGTCCTTTCTGAGGATTGGCCAGGCAGGCGCCCAGGGCGGCGGCATATTTGAGTCCCACCCGGTCAAAACCGGGAATACCTACATTCATACCGTTCTTATAGATGCCTGGATTCATTTCTACCCTGACGGACAGAATGGTTCCTCCGGCAGCCTTTGCGGCATCTGCCGCGGCCAGGGCCACACACACTGGCTCAGTACAGCCCAGGGCAGGCACTACCTCCTGCTTTAACAATGCAATCAATTCTTCTTTATTCATGATGTTCCTCCTTTGCAATTCCCGCACCATGCAGCCCTGACCAATGACAGGGCGTTCAGCGCAAATCATATCTATCTCTCATTACAAGCAAGATTCATGCCTGAAAATTCAGCTTGCGGAAAGGCGGGTTTTGGTCTTATAATGGTTTTAATGGTTGAAATGGAGGAATAAAATGGTTAAAAAGGTAGCGGTCATTGCCCTGGACCCAAGAGCCAGCGCATTTTACGGAAAACAGGTGCAGGAGCTGTTCGGGGAATACGTGAAGGTGAATTCATACAGTGTGAGAGAGGGAACGATTTCCAATATGGAGCGGGCGGATCTGTATCTCATGTCAACAGACGCATTTGACAACCGGGAGGATGTGCCCCAGTACATCCCCATTGAAGCGCAGATCAGCGAGATTCACGTGACCTATCTATGGGAAACCATACGGCTGCTGCGGACCATTCCTGCCGGAACCAGGGCACTGTTTGTGAATATGACGGAGAAAATGGTCCGGGAAGCCACATCGGGTTTGAACCAGCTGGGGGTGAACCACATTGAATTTATACCCTTTTATCCGGGAGCGGAGCCGGTGGAGGGCATTGGCCTGGCTGTCACACCGGACGAAGAACGGTATGTCCCGGACAGCGTGAAGCAGGTGGTCAACATAGGACAGCGCTGTCTGACTTCGGAGACCATGATTGAGGCAGCGTTAAAGCTGGGCCTGGAGGAACTGCTGGAGACACCTAAGTTCCAGGCCTATTTTTCAAGTGTGGTCACCAGCACCTACAATTTTGACATGATGTTCGCCAGGTCCAGAAGGCTGGAAAGCCAGTTTGATATACTGATGGAGATATTGGACGAGGGAATCATCGGTATCAATGAGCGGGCCGAGATATTTGCCATGAACAGGAAGGCGGAAACGATTACGGGGCTGAGCCGTACGCTGGTGATGCATAAGCAGGCATCTGCCTCCCTGGCCTATTTGCCGTTTATTGAGTGCCTTAAGACAAAAAAGAAGATAGAGCCCAGGGTAATCCGCATCAACAATGTGAATGTAGGCGTCACAGTGGTTCCGGTGCTGCGCAGGGAGGACTGCATCGGCGCGTTTGCCATCCTGCAGCCCTTCAATGATGCTGAGAACCGCCAGCATGAGCTGCGCAACCAGCTGATGCACAAGGGGTACCGGGCCAAGTACACTTTTGAGGATGTGATTGGGGTGTCCGGGGAGATATTGAGGACAAAGGCCATTTTAAGGCGGATGGCCTACACGGAATCACCGGTACTCTTAATTGGCGAGACAGGCACTGGCAAGGAGTTGTTTGCCAACGCAGTGCATCTGGCTTCCAGGAGGGAAAAGGGGCCGTTTGTGGCCATAAACTGCGGGGCTATGCCGGAAAATCTGCTGGAAAGCGAGCTTTTCGGGTATGAGGAGGGCGCGTTTACCGGGGCAAAAAAAGGCGGAAGACCAGGGCTGTTTGAATTCGCCCATCACGGCACCTTGTTTCTGGATGAGGTAGAGGGCATGAGTCCGGCTCTCCAGGTAAAATTGCTGCGGGTGTTTCAGGAGCATGAGATCATGCGGGTGGGCGGCAATAAGATCATCAGCGTGGATGTACGCATCGTGGCAGCTACCAATGAATCCCTGGAAGAAAAGGTGCGTGACGGCAGCTTCCGGCGGGACCTGTATTACCGCCTGAACACACTGCCGGTCCTCATTCCTCCCCTGTGCCGGCGGGGGGAGGATGTATTCCTTCTCATGGAACGGTTCTGCCGGGAACTGAAGGGAGAGTTTGTGCTCTCAGAGGAGGTAAAGAAGATTTTCCGCACGTACAGCTGGCCGGGGAATATCCGGGAGCTGCGCAACCTGGCGGAGTACTTTTGCTTTACAGGCAGCCAGGTTATCACTGTAAAGGATTTGCCCCCCACATTTCAGTATGATGGGATTGGAACAGGATTATCGTACTGCGCATCCAAAAAGGCGGAATATCAGGAACCGGTTTTGCAGCCTGATACCGCACTGTGGAAACAGGCAATGCGGGAACAGGGGCTGGAACCGGAGGAATACTGGTTTGTACTAAAAATGTTATACTGTTCCTCTGAAAATGGAGAGACAGTGGGACGGGAGCGGATTCTGGAAGCTGCCAGAAAAGAAAAGCTCCTTCTCTCCCAGCCGGCCGTCAGGTCTATCCTGGGAATATTCAGGGAATATGGCCTGGCCAGGGTCGGACGGGGAAGAGGCGGGAGCCGTATAACATCCCTGGGCAGGAAGATATGGGAAGGGTATGAATTTAACCAAATAAACCATATTATCAACCAGAAATAAAAGAATACAACCAATTAAAGGCCAATATAACCATTTGATTTGGTTTGCGGAATAATTTAAATACAGCGTAAAAGGATTTGATTTAATAAGGAATCAAGTCCTTTTTTTGCGTGGGTTTTCAATATGATTGTAAAAGTTGGCATGATGCTTGCTTATTAAATAGGCAGATGCGGAAAAGCACAGGCAGACGCGGAAAAGCACAGGCAGATGCGGAAAAGCACAGGCAGACGCGGAAAAGCGCAGCCAGCATAAACAATGAAAGAAAGGCGGTATATGACATGAAGTATAATTTTGACGAAGTCATTGACAGGAGCCACAACAGGGCAGCCAAGTATGATGAGAGGATGAAGAAATTCGGCAGGGAGGATGTGATTCCATTATGGGTGGCCGATATGGATTTCAGGACAGCTGAGCCCATCATAGACGCCCTTAAGGAGAGGGCCGAAGAGGGGATCTGGGGATATACCTCCAGGCCGGATTCCTACTTTGAGGCGATCCGGGGCTGGCAGAAGCGGCGCAACGGATGGGATATAAAAAAGGAGATGATGAGCTGGAGCCTGGGAGTGGTGCCGGCCCTGTCATCCATTGTAAAGCTGTTTTCAGAACCGGGTGACAGCATCATGATTCAGACGCCTGTGTACTCGGAATTCTATGATGTGACAGAGGCGTGGGGACGGAATGTGCTGGAAAACCGACTGGTGGAAAAGGACGGTGCATGGGGAATTGACTTCGAGGATTTTGAAGCCAAGGCTAAGGAAGCCAGGATATTCCTTTTGTGCAGCCCCCACAATCCACTGGGAATTGTATGGAGCAGGGAGGAGCTGACCCGAATGGCAGATATCTGTATGGCCAACAACACTCTGCTGGTATCCGACGAGATACATTCTGACCTGGTATTCCATGGAAAAAAACATATTCCAACAGCCACATTGTCCGCGGAGACAGCCGTAAGAGTAATCAGCTGTATTTCCGGCACAAAGACCTTCAATCTGGCAGGTCTTCAGGCATCCACCACAATTTTCCCCAATCTGGAGATGAAGAAGAAATTTGATGACTTCTGGATGGCTATGGATGTCCACAGAAATAACGCGTTCAGTTCCGTGGCAATGGAGGTAGCGTTTAATGAGGGGGAAGAGTGGCTGGAACAGCTGCTTGCGTATCTGGATGGGAATTTTACCTTCATAAGGGAATACTGCAGCGCCAATATACCCAAAATCAAGCCCACGGTGCCGGACGCCACTTATCTTGTGTGGCTGGACTGCCGTGAACTGAATATGGATAATGAGACCCTGCGTACCTTTATGATCGAGAAGGCCGGTTTGGGACTGAATGAGGGGTATACCTTCGGACGGAGCCTGTCCGGTTACATGAGGCTGAATGCCGCCTGCCCAAGGAGTGTACTGGCGAGGGCCCTGGGACAGTTAAAGAACGCAGTGGATAGTCTGTAGACCGGGCTGCGCCAAAGGAGAAGGAGGAAGTAAGGGATGAACAAATCAGAAATATGGAAGAATTACCGTTTTCCAATCATTTTATTATCAGGCATCATGATTGGCGCCGTCATCGGGGTGATATTTGGCGAAAAGGCTAAGGTTCTGGCTCCCCTGGGAGATATTTTTCTGAATCTGATGTTTACGATTGTGGTTCCAATGGTTTTTGTTTCCATATCCAGCGCAGTGGGGAACATGGTGAACATGAAACGGCTGGGGAAGATACTGAGCAGTCTGGTGATGGTATTTGTGATTACCGGTGCCATCGCAGGTGTCCTGGTGCTGGTGGTAGTTAATGTATTTCCGCCGGCCGCAGGCACCAGCATCCATTTTGCCGGCGCTGAGATGGAGGAAATGAGCGGAATCGGGGAAATGGTAGTAGGCGCACTGACGGTTGACGATTTTTCAGGGCTTATGAGCAGGAAGAACATGCTGCCCATCATTGTATTCGCCATTTTGTCCGGTTTCTGCGTCAGCGCCTGCGGAGGTGAGGACAGTCCTGTGGGAAGGATGCTCAATAACCTGAATTCAATTATCATGAAAATCGTGAGTATTATCATGCTGTACGCGCCGATTGGCCTGGGAGCGTATTTTGCATCCCTGGTGGGAGAGTTCGGTCCGGGACTGATCGGAGACTACGGACATGCCATGCTGGTGTATTATCCCATGTGCATCCTTTATTTCATGGCAGCATTTCCGGCATATTCCTATTTCGCCGGAGGAAAAGAGGGGGTGAGGCGTATGTTCAAACATATACTGAATCCTGCGGTCACTGCATTTGCCACTCAGAGCTCCATTGCCGCCCTGCCTGTAAACTGCGAGGCGTGTGACAAGATAGGGGTGCCAAGGGACATCCGGGATATTGTGCTTCCTATGGGGGCGACCATGCATATGGATGGTTCCGTGCTCTCATCCATCGTGAAGATAAGCTTTCTGTTTGGTATATTCGGCCAGTCCTTTACCGGAATCGGTACCTATGCCATGGCCATGGCGGTTGCCATCCTGAGCGCCTTTGTGCTGTCCGGTGCTCCCGGGGGCGGCCTGGTGGGAGAAATGCTCATTGTCAGTCTCTTCGGCTTTCCGGCAGAAGCATTCCCGCTGATTGCCACCATAGGATTTTTGGTGGACCCGGCCGCAACCTGCCTCAATGCCAGCGGCGATACCATTGCTTCCATGATGGTGACCAGGCTGGTGGAAGGAAAAGGCTGGCTGGAAAAACGGATTTACAAAGAAAATTCCATGGGAAATACTGCCGCGGCACAAGCCGCTATAGCAGAAACCAAATAGAATCATATGATAGAAAAGGAGATTTATAGCATGAAAGTAACTGTAATAGGAAGTCATTTATGTCCTGACACACTGTATGCATTATGTAAACTGACAGAGAAGCAGGCGGACATTGATTTTAAGAACCTGTCTGCCAGCCTTCCGGATTTGAAGCAGTATCTGGCGGTCCGGGAACAGAATGAGATGTATGAATCTGTGCGCCGGGCAGGAGGTATCGGCATACCGTACTTTGAACTGGAGGACGGTACCGGAACATTGGATTTGAATGAAGTTCTGGTGCGGATATAAGACAGGTTTTGCGTTGCGGTGTAAGGCTGTTTCCGGAACAGGTACAGGATGGGTTTCAGGGCAGCGGGATTATGGAATTATATAGGTACAGATAACAGCAGGAAAACGCAGGTAAGAAGCAGCATGCGTTTTCCTGTTGTTTTGCTGATGGGAATGCTTTGACAGAAGAGTTCCTTACGGCGCTGCAGACGCGCTCCGCCCATTTATCCACAGATGCACCTGCCTATTTATCTCCTTTCCAATCATGAAAAAATAATATATAATGTAAAGATGGCATGTGAAAAACCACATGAAGCGGGGAGGGACGGATTTGCGCAGGGGAATTTTTCATAAATATTTGTTGGGTTTTACCTCGTTTTTTCTGGTGCCGATGGTGGTGCTTTCTATTTGTTTGCAAATTATTATGTACCGCAATCTGTCCAGGGAGATTCTCGGGTACAATGAAAATATTCTGGAGCGCCTGGGCGATGATTTGGTAACCATGAACGGCCGCCTTATGGAGGCCGGGAACCGAATCAGCTTCAGCGGCCCTGTGGTATCCAGAAGCCGGGATGCCCAAAACCAGATTCAGATGGTGGACATGCTGCGCGAGGAAAATGCAGCCAATCCCTACATAACAAAGGCATATATCCTTTATGAAAATGAAGATATGAGTTTTTCTTCCCAAGGCCGGTATGCCAAGGATATTCTTCTGGCAGGCCAGCTGAGGCTGCCGGAGGAAGAAAGGCAGCCCTTTCTGGACAAACTGTATGATATGGATCATCCCGGTTACGATGTTATCAACAAGGAATACCATATGAAGGACGGAATCATAACAAGGCCGCAGATGGTATTCATTTATCCGGTATATAATTATTCCTATAAGGTGGAATCCTGGGTGGTGCTGGAACTGCAGCCCTCCAAAATCAGCCGGAGTATGACTACGTCCCCGGGCAGCTACAGCCATGGGATCGCTGTGCTGAACGGAGAGGGGAAGATACTGGCAACAGAAGGAGAGGATATGGGGCTGGATGAGGTGATGGGGCGGGTCCTGGAGGCAGTTCCGGGAAGCTGCACCACCTTTCAGGAGGGAGCCGGACAGGGCCGTTATATCGTATACCCCATGGACCATCCCTCTCTTATCATATTGAGTAAGATAACCATGCCCGACCTGCTGGCAGATGTGGTACAGAATAACAGCCTGCTGGTCACCGGAGTTTTAATCTTTTTAATCCTGGGATGCTTTATGGCAATCTACATGGCCTACCATTATTACAAGCCAATACACCAGCTGGCTCAATATATGAAGCAGGACAATGAAAACAGTGAGGACAGGAGCAGAGATGAGCTGGTATTTATAAAGAATCAGTATGACAGCCTGAATTCTGTCAAGGATTCCCTGACAAAGGAGATTGAGAAGCAGTGGCCCCTGGTGGAGGAACGGCTTGTGACAAAGCTGCTCTATGGGGAGGATGACACCCGGGAGGACGGCATCCGGGAGGACGACATGGTGAACGGCATTCTGACAGAACAGATGAAGGGGCGGAATCATATGGTGGTTCTGGCGGCCGGGGGAAACATGTCTTCCAGGGAGTTATCCGCCTTCTATAAGGAGAAGGAAGGTCCCATAAAAGCAAAGTTCCAGACGGATTACGGCGTATACACAAGTTTCCTGTACTATTTCGGGGCAATTGCCGTCATTCTCAGCCGCAAGGTCCTTACTGAGGAACACAGGATCGAGGCCAGGGAGCGCCTGAAGGAGGTATTCGGCTGTTGTGAGTGCGTCATTTCCGCAGGAAATATTCATGAGGATGCATCAGGTGTGCATCTGTCCTATCTGGAGGCTCTTACCAGCATGAAGTTCCGTCTGCTAAATCCCCACAAGGAGCTGGATTTTGAGAGCATGGAGCAGGGAAAGGGCGAGGAGTACAGCGCTACCATCAGCCGCTATCAGACAGAATGTCTCTTGTGTATCAGCCAGTGTCTGGAAAGTGGTACGCCAGAGGGCGTGGAGGGCTCTGTGCAGGAAGTGGTGCTGAGTCTGGAGGAGCTTCCGGGACAGATGGCGCTGATGTGCTGTTATGATATCGTAAGCCATCTCCTGAAGGAAGTGAAGAAAAATGACATCCGGCTGACAGAGAAGGAGCTGTACCAGCTGACTGCGTTCAGGACCGTGGAAGAATTCGGTGAAAAGCTGGGAGACGCTCTTGCAAGAATCAGCGGCATCCTTGCGGCTTCCAGGCAGGACGCCCGCAATGATTTGGCTGAGCAGGTGCTTGCGTACATAGAGGATAATTACAGGGACAGCAGTCTCTGTCTGGTGGGGATGGCGGAACACTTTGGCTATTCATCCAGCTATATGAGTAAATTCATCACCCAGAACCTGAATACCAGTTTCTCCGAACTGATATCCAAAAAACGTCTGGATTACACCAAGAATTGTCTGATTCATACAGATAAGCAGATAGCCCAGATAGCCCAGGAGGCGGGATATGCCAATCTGTCCAACTTTACAAGGAGGTTTAAGAGTTCAGAGAATATGACGCCGGGGCAGTATAGGAATTTGTATGGGGAAGGGAAAAAAATATAGAGCGGATATGGCAGGAGATATAGCGGTGCGGGAAGCGCCCCATCTCCTGCTATTTTCTTATTTGGCACTCAGAACCAACTGTCTGTTGTGTGAGGCGTTGAAAAAACTGTGATATCTGATTGGAATTTACAGCGTCGAGGAAGATAAAGCCTTTTACCATTAAAGAAAATATCAATCAGAACACAAGGGGGTGGCACGTGCAAAAACTGTAAATAATGCATAAAAATAGGCTATTAATATAGTGCAATATTTATGTATTGACAAAATTAAAAAATAGTAATAAGATTAAATCATGAAATAAATTTGGAAAAACGCTTTACTAAAAGCTTTTTCTTGGTAAAAGGAAACAATTATATTTTAGGTGAAGGAAGGAGTAGTTTTATTATGAAGAAACGTTTTTTGGCAATGACAATGGCGGCAGTATTAGGATTAAGTCTGGTGGGGTGTGGTTCCAGCAGCACAGGAGCTAAGGCAGAGAGCAAAGCGGACAGCGGGCAGACTGCAGCGGAGGGCTCCGGCGAGGCGGCAGATTCTGAGGGCAAAAGTCCCATAAAGGTAGCTGTTGTTTACTCTGGTAATCTGGGAGACAAATCCTACAATGATTCCTGTAATGCAGGTGCACAGCAGGCAGCCAAGGATTTTGGCGTGGAGGTAAAGAACCTGGAAGGCACTACCGCAGACGAGTGGGAAGCCAACCTTCTGGCATGCTGCGAGGGCGGATATGATTTGGTCATCTGCTCTAACTCTAATTTCCAGGAATATCTTGAAAAATATAAAGACAGCTATCCAGACGTTAAATTTGCTATCATTGATACAACTGTAAAAGGACCAAATGTGGTTTCCATCAGCTTTGCTCAGAATCAGGGTTCATTTTTAGCAGGTGCAGTGGCAGCTATGTTCACGACCCACTCCGAGATTGAAGGTGTAAATGACGATGCTATTATAGGCTGGGTCGGAGGCCAGGACATTCCGGTGCTTCACGATTTCTATGTTGGATTTGAGCAGGGAGCAAAGTATATTAATCCCGACATTACCATTCTTCAGTCTTACGCAGGAACATGGATTGACCCTCTTAAGGGCAAGGAGCTGACATTGGCGCAGTATGAACAGGGTGCTGACATTGTCATGAATGTGGCTTCGGGTACAGGTACAGGCGTTCTGGAGGCGGCCAAGGAAGCTGGAAAATATGCGATTGGCGTTGACTTAAATCAGGATAACGACCAGCCGGGACACGTAGTGACATCTATGGTTAAGCGGGTTGACACGGCCTGCTACAGCGTGATTGAGTCCGTAGTGGAGGGTAACTTCAAAGGAGATACCACCAGCTATCTGGAAGTTTCCAATGACGGTGTGGATTTAACTGATTTCGCAGTCATTAAAGAGCACTTAGGTGATAAGTTCCCTGCTGATATTCAGGACAAGGTGCAGGAACTGAAAGATAAAATCATTTCTGGTGAGATTGTGGTAAATAACTATGAGGGATTCGGTAAGGACGCTCAGTAAGGCAGTATAAAGCGCGGAGATACTTCAGGGGCGGCAGGACATGGATATGTCTTCCCGCCCCGGGTTTTATGAAATCTTTAGAGGCAAAGATTCAGGGAAAAAGGTGACCGGAATGAACGGATATGTAGTGGAAATGAATAATATCAGGAAATCATTTGGCTCCGTACAGGCGGTAAAAGATGGGCAGTTCAACTTGAAGAAGGGTGAAATACACTCCCTGATTGGTGAAAACGGAACAGGAAAATCCACCATGATGAAACTGCTGTACGGACTATATGATTTTGACGGGGGAGATATAAAAATCAAAGGTGAGAATATGAGCCACATCACCCCCAAGATTGCCATAGAAAAAGGAATAGGAATGGTGCACCAGGAATTCATGCTGGTAAGCGAACTTACAGTGCTGGAGAATATTATCCTGGGATTTGAACCCAGAAAGGGATGCACCATAGATTTTGATAAAGCAAAAAATACAGTGCAGCACTATATAGACCAGTACGGCATGGATATACAGATGAGTAAGAAAATAAATCAGATTTCCGTGGGAGAAGCCCAGAGAGTGGAGATCATTAAAATATTGACCAGGGGAGCAGATGTAATCATACTGGATGAACCGACAGCTGTGCTGACGCCTCAGGAAACACGCAGACTTTTTGAGATTCTGGAGAATTTGAGGAAGGATGGCAAGTCCATTGTTTTCATCTCACATAAACTCAATGAGGTAATGGAGATATCGGACCGTATCACCGTAATGAGACAGGGATGCTTTATCGGTACCGTAGATAAACAGGATACGTCCCCTTCAGATTTAGCCAGGATGATGATAGGAAGGGAAGTTTTCCTGGATATAAAAAAGGAAAAGGCTGATATCGGAGATGTGGTCCTGGAAGTCAAAGATTTGTGGACATCGGGTGAAAAAGAGATATCCAAGATACGCGGTGTCTCCATGGAAGTCAGGGCAGGGGAAATCGTGGGTATTGCCGGTATAGATGGCAATGGCCAGAGTGAGTTTATAGAGGCAATAACCGGATTGAGAAAGGTGGAGAAGGGATGTGTTATTCTGGGAGGAACGGAAATAACTAATTTTTCTCCAAAGAAATCCAGAGAAGCCGGGCTTGCCCATATACCTGAAGACCGAAATACCAGAGGTTTAAACCGTACCATGACAATACGGGAGAATCTGGTGGCAGTTCAGGAGGACAAAGCTCCCTTTGCCAAGGGAATCATGGTAAATGACTCTGCATCCTACCCGTTTGCCAAGGAGATGGCCGAGAAATTTGATATACGCCCCAGGGATACTGAAATTCCCACATCATCACTTTCGGGAGGCAATGCCCAGAAGGTAGTGGTGGCCAGAGAGGTTTCCATAGGCGGAAAACTTCTGGTGGCATCCCAGCCTACAAGAGGTGTAGATATAGGAGCCATTGAATCGATCCGCACTATTTTGCAGGATGTTAAGAAAAAGGGACTGGGAGTGCTTCTGGTATCTGCGGACCTGGAAGAAATCATGTCTCTGTCTGACCGTATTGTGGTTATGTATGAAGGCAGGATTACAGGGCGCATGATGGCGGAGGAAGCAGATGAAGAAAAGCTGGGACTTCTGATGATGGGCGGTCATGATATGGAAGGCTGCGGTATTCAGGAGCAGGAAGGAGGCAGACAATGAATCCAAAAGTAGAATCAGTGATGAAAAGCCTGAGGAGGATTTTACTGCTGGCTCTTCTGGCATTAGGCATAGGAGCTGTTTTTATACTTCTGATTCATGAAAACCCGCTGGAGGCATATGCGGCTTTGTTTAAGGGCGCGTTTGTGGGGAAACTGAAAATTGGTACAACTCTGGCCAACTTTACCCCGCTGCTTTTGACGTCCATTGCATTTGCGGTGGCAGCTAAGGCAGGAGCTTTCAATGTAGGTGTTGAGGGCGAGGTATTCTTAGGCGGTATGGCGGCTGCCTATGTGGGAATCTACTGTACATGGCTTCCAAAGCCGTTGCTGTTAGTGGCATGTTTTGTAGCTGCCGTTGCAGCAGGTGCGGCATGGGCATGGATTCCGGGATTCTTAAAAGCGTATTACGGCGTCAGTGAGGTGTGTACCACTATTCTGATGAACAGTGTGGCTTTGTATATCACTTCCTATTTAGTAAGCGGACCAATCAGTGCAGGCGTTGCCAATCCCCAGTCCATACCGGTGAATGTGACGCTTCCCAAACTCTTGAAACCAAGTAATGCCAACGCTGGGCTGTTTATAGCTATTGTAGCGGTCATCGCTGTCATCTGGATGCTGAATAAAACAACGCTGGGCTATAAGATCAGAACCGTGGGAACCAATCCGGCCAATGCTGAGTATGTGGGAATCAATCCCAAGAAGGTGTTTATCCGTACCATGATGCTCAGCGGCGCCATTGGCGGCCTGGCAGGCTGTATCGAGGTGCTGGGTACATACGGATACTTCCTGAATAACTTTGCCACGAACCTGGGAACAAACGGAATGCTGGCTTCCCTGATTGTTAAGAACAATGTGGTTACAACCCCGTTCATCGCGTTTTTCCTGGCAGTGCTCCGCTCAGGTGCTTTGGGTATGCAGCAGAATACAGGTGTTCCAAAATCCATTGTAGATACCATTACAGCTATCTTTATTATCGTGGCTACTATGGAATTGCTGTTCCAGTTTAATAAAAAACGCAAGGCAAAAGCAGATGCGCAGTAGGAGGAGGACATATGCAATTTGATAAGATTTTTGATATTTCATTAATATATGCGACGTTCCGTTCAGCTACGCCCATCATATATGCAGCTCTATGTGCAGCGATTACCCAGCAGGCGGATATTCTTAATATTGGTACCGAGGGTATCATGCTTACAGGGGCATTTACAGCTGTAACCGTTAGTTATCTGACTGGAAGCTGGGTTCTGGGAATCCTTATTTCAATGGTGGCAGGGCTTCTCATTGCTATGATTATGGCTGTGGGACACATTAAGTACAAGGCAGAGATTTGTGCTATCGGTATGGGTATTAATCTGTTTGCCATTGCCTTTACCAAGTTCATGCTTAATAGCGTGCTTGGAGTAAGCGGCTCCTTTACCAGCCCGCAGATTAAAGGTATACCTAAGGTACATATTCCGTTTTTAGACGGTGTGCCGGTCCTGGACAGCTTGTTTAACAACTGGAGTGTAACGGAATGGTTTGTTATCGTGCTGGTATTTCTTATGATGTTTCTTTTTTATAAGACAGTATGGGGACTGAGGCTGAGGGCAGTGGGACAGTTTCCCATGGCTGCAGAAACAGCGGGTATTAATGTAAATGCCATGAAATACCAGGCAATAGCCATATCCGGTCTGATTGGAGGGCTGGCAGGAGCTCATCTGTCCCTTGGATACAGCCAGCTTTTTACAGAGGGTATGACGAATTCCAGAGGCTTTATGGGTGTGGCCGCCATGTATTTTGGTGGAGCTCATCCTGCTCTTACAGCGGTGGGCTGTCTGATATTCGGATTTACAGATTCCTTGGGAGCCCGTATACAGGCGTATGGTGTTCCATCCCAGTTTGTATTGCTGATGCCCTATGTGGTGACCATTGCAGTACTGGCAGTTTCCATGATATCCAAGAAAAAAGCCCAGGAGAAGAAAAAGAGTTCCCTGGTTACGATTGAATAACAGGAGGTCAATATATGGATAAGCGCAAGATTATTTTAGACTGCGATCCGGGCCATGACGACGCGGTTGCCATAATGCTGGCGGCAAAGAGCCCGAAAATTGATTTATTGGGCATCACGGTGGTTGCCGGAAATCAGACATTGGAAAAAACAACGGCCAATGCGTTAAATGTGTGTCAATATCTGGGACTGGATATTCCGGTATACGCAGGATGCGGACAGCCTATGATACGGGATAAGCAGGTTATTGCGGATGACATACATGGAGAGACAGGGCTTGACGGACCGGTATTTGCACCTCTCAGGAAAAAAGCAGAAGACAAACATGCGGTGCTGTATATAATAGATACGCTGATGGCATCGGACGGCGATATTACACTTGTGCCCACAGGTCCGCTGACCAATATTGCCATGGCAATACGTATGGAACCGAGAATTCTTCCTAAGATTCGTGAGATTGTGCTTATGGGCGGCTGCTATCAGTTGGGAAATGTGACGCCTGCGGCAGAGTTTAACATTCTGGCGGACGCGGACGCGGCTCATGTGGTGTTCACGTGCAACAGGCCCATAACCATGGTGGGACTGGATGTGACCAGAAAAGTGCTGTGTTATCCGTCCGTAATTGAACGAATGGAAAAAATAGGAACGCCGCCGGCAACGCTGTTTGCAGATTTGATGCGGTTTTTCAGCAAGAGCCAAAAAGCTGTATTCGGATGGGAGGGAGGACCTCTTCATGACCCTCTGACCATAGCATACCTGATAGACCCGACGGTCCTGACTACGAAAGCAATGTTTACGGAAATAGATATCCGCAGCGTTCAGAGCTATGGCCGTACGAATTGTGACTTCTTCGGATATTTCAAGAAGGAGCCCAACAGCAATGTGGCAGTGGAAGTGGATGTGGAAAAGTTCTGGGATATCATTGAACAGGGAATCCGCAATTACGGTTAATATGGTTAATGGAGTAATGAAATGCCGCAACCATGTCTGACCGAAAAAGGAGTTGAAAATATGAGGCCGCTAAAAGAAGTTTTGGAAGAAAATAAACAGGCATATATACAGCGTTTGATGGACCTTATAGCTATCGACACCCATGATTTGGGCCATGGGATAGCAGGGGGGATGGAAAAGCCGGGGCAGGAATATATGGTGAAATTGTTCGAGGATATGGGAGCGGATATCATCCGCCGGGATCCTATGACAGAGGAAGCCATTAAAGAATGCCTGGCCAAATATCAGGAAGGAAACATCGGACATAATTACGATGACCGCTATAATGTGTATGCTGTTTTTAAAGGAGACAAAGACGGCAGGAGCCTGATGTTTAACGGTCATATTGATACCATGCCGGCAGGAAATGAAAATGAGTGGAATACGCCGCCGCACACGCCAACTATGAAGGACGGCAGGCTTTACGGCCTTGGCGCGGCTGATATGAAGGGCGGACTTATGGCTTCTGTTATGGCAGTGCAGCTGCTTAAGGATGCCGGGATAAAACTGCCGGGAGATGTACATATCACTTCAGTCTGCGATGAGGAAGGCGGAGGCAATGGTTCTATGGCGGCAATCATGTCGGGAGAAAAAGCCGATGGAGTGGTTGTATGTGAGCCTTCTTCCGATGAATTGATTCTGGCCCATATGGGATTTGTCTTTTTTAAAGTGGAGTTTGAGGGAAAAGCCAATCATTCCGGAGCAAAGTGGAAGGGAGTCAGTGCAATTGATAAGGCGTTTAAGGTTATCCGTGAGCTGGAGGAGCTGGAACACAAATGGCTGCTGACTTATAAACATCCCCTGCTTCCTGCTCCCAATCTGAATATAGGTACGATTCACGGAGGCAGCGCCGGGTCAACGGTGCCGGGACATTGTTATTTCGAGACATGTATCCATTATCTGCCCAGACAGATGAGCTATGATCAAATTGTAGAGGAGTTTACAGATGCGGTGAACCGGGTGGCTGACAGCGACTTATGGCTGTGCCGGCACAGGCCGGTGATAACCATGTATCAGGCCGGAGGGGCCTTTGAACAGGAATCCGGTGACAGCTTTGTGGCCTGCTTTATGGATGGATACGAAAAAGCCCTTGGAAGACAGGTGCGTCTGGTCGGTTCTCCGGCAGGCTGTGATTCGAGATTATGGAAGAATATCGCGGGATGCCCCACCATGCAGTTCGGCCCCGGCCGGTTGGAAGAGTGCCATGCAGTCAATGAATACGTGGAGGCAGAATCGTATCTGGAAGCTATTCTCGTTTATGCCCAGCTCATACTGGAATGGTGTAAGGCAAATAAATAGAATGAAAAATAAGGAGAAGAGAGATGAATAAGAAAGTATTGTTAGCAGGAGAGTCCTGGATGAGTTACACTACACATGTGAAAGGATTTGACAGTTTTTATACCTCCGTATACGAGACAGGAGAAAAGTGGCTGAAAGCAGCGCTGGAAGAAGGCGGTTATGAGGTTACCTTTATGCCTAACCATCTGGCAGGAGAGGAATTTCCGTTTACAATGGAAGAATTAAAAGAATACGATGCAGTGATTCTCTCTGACATTGGAGCAAATACGCTTCTTCTTCCCTCTGCCACATTTATGAGAAGCGAGAAGAAGCCAAACAGATGTAATCTGATTCGCGATTACGTGCTGGATGGGGGAGCCCTTATGATGGTGGGAGGCTACCTTACCTTTTCAGGTGTGGATGCAAAAGGAAAATGGCATGATACTGCGGTGCAGGAGGTTCTGCCGGTAGAGGTGCTTACTGTGGATGACCGTATGGAGCACTGCGAGGGAACTACACCTGTAACAGTTGTTCAGCATGAAGCCCTGAACGGGATTCCAGGGGAGTTCCCCCAGGTACTGGGATATAACAAGACCATTGCAAAGCCGGAAGCAGTTGTGGCCGCTGTGGTAGATGATGATCCGTTTATTGCCTTTGGGGAATATGGAAAGGGAAAGAGCGCTGTAGTAACCACGGACTGCGCCCCTCACTGGGCACCGCCGGAATTCTGTGAGTGGGAATATTATAACAGAATGTGGCAGGGAATCATGAACTGGCTGACAAAGTAAGAATAAGGATGGGGACTGCTGCCTGAAATCAAGGATTCCATGGGCGGCAGTCCTCTTTTTGCAGGAGGATTGCAGATGGAAACAGAGAAAAGAGCAGAGGAACAGAAAAGAACAGAGGCTCTGGAGTTATTAAAGAGCATACTGGAAATACCCAGTGTCAACGGAAAGGACAGGGAACAGGAGACAGCTGTTTATCTGGCAGAATATTTAAAAAGAAAAGGTATGGAAACAAGGGTTCAGCTGATTGACGATCATCACGGCAATGTGATTGGTGTGCTCAGAGGAAAAACTGAAGAGACTATACTTTTTAACGGACATCTGGATACAGTTCCATATGGAGATATAAACGAATGGAATACCAATCCGGCTGTGTGCGCAGAACAGAATGGACGCCTTTATGCAAGAGGCGCCAGTGATATGAAAAGCGGATTGGCAGTCATGGCTTTTGTTCTGGGAGAGTTGGCGGAGAGCGGATGCGTCCCGCAGAAAACAATTGTTTTTGCGGGAACCTGTGATGAGGAGCGTGGCGGTTTGGGGGCAAAGGAAATCATAAAGGAATATCCTGATTTATTTCCAAAGCTGCTTTTAATTGGAGAGCCTACTTCATGTCAGGCTGGTGTGGCTCAGAAAGGATGCATCTGGTTAAAACTATCTGTTTCAGGCAAGACAAGCCACGGAGCAGAGCCCTGGCAGGGAATCAATGCCCTGGAGCAGGGATTTGGCCTGCTTGCGGATTTGAGAGAGGAACTTATGAGGGAGGAACACCCTGTGCTGGGACGCAGCACACTCCAGATTACCATGGCGGAGGGAGGAATTGCACCAAATATGACTCCGGACAGGGCGCAGTTTCTGGCTGATATCCGCATTGTACCGCCTTTAAATGAAAAGGAGGTTCTGAACCGTCTGAAATGCCTTATAGAAAAGCGGTGTGAAGTTTATAACGGAGGTCTGTCCTTTGCGCCTGAAATATCAAATTACAGGATGCCGGTAGAGACCGGTCCAAAAAACCAGTGGCTTCACAGACTGAAAGGGTTTATAGGCGACGATGCAGGGGAGACAGGTATCAACTATTTTACAGACGCTTCCATTTTCCTGACAGCCTGGCCGGACAGTCCGGCACTTCTCTTTGGTCCGGGAGAGCCTCAGATGTGTCATAAGCCCAATGAATACGTGGAGATATCCAAGTATTTTGAGGCAATTAGAGTCATGGAAAAATTTTGCTGGTACATTGCTAAATAGTAAACTTATGATATAATGAAATGTAAGATTTTGAGCATGTTTTAACAGGGGGCAGAATTTGCGAACAACAATTAAGGATATAGCGAAGTACACAGGTTTTTCTATTACCACCATATCATTGGTACTGAATGGAAAGGCACATAAGATTCCCAAGGCAACAGAAGAGGCGATTCTCCAGGCTGCGAAGGAACTCAATTACCGGCCCAATCAATTAGCCGTGGGACTGGTAAAGAAGCAGACAAAAACCCTGGGCCTGATTTTATCTGACATCCGAAACAGCTTTTTTGCTAATATGGCTAAGTCCATTGAAGATGAATGCCGCAGGAACGGCTGGAATCTCATACTGTGCAATACCAATGACCTCCATGAGCGCGAGATGAAATATCTGCAGATGCTGGCTGACAAGGGTGTGGACGGAGTATTAATCTGTATGGCAAGGGAGAATGACAGTGAGAAAGTGGAGGAAATGGTGGCTCTGATGGATTCACTCAACATACCCTTTGTTCTTGTGGACCGCTTTTATCCTGAGGTTAAAGGCTGTTCCGTGATTGTGGACCATGATGAGGGAGGATATCTTGCTGCCAGACATCTGCTGGAATTGGGCCATACCAGGATTGGATGCGTGGGCGGTCCAAAGGATCTGGCTGATTCCAACCGGAGGACGCAGGGCTATATACGGGCACTGATGGAAAAGGGAGTGGAATTTGACCCGTCCCTTATATTTTATGGGGACTATGACTTAAGCAGCGGTGTGCGTGGGGCAGAATATCTGCTCAAAAAAGACGTTACAGCAATTTTTGCCTATAATGATATGTCGGCGTATGGCGTGTTTCATTATTTAAAGCAGCAGGGAATCTCTGTTCCGGAAGATATATCGCTGATTGGATATGACGATATCTTTTTTTCAGAGATATTGAGTGTGCCTCTTACATCAATTCATCAGCCTGTGGAAGAGATGGGAACAGAGGCAGTCCAGCAGATGATTCGGATTATCCGCCAGAAACAGAAACAGGATACAAAGAAAAATATTATGTTTCAGCCGTATTTGGTGGTCAGACAGAGTACGGCGGCTCCCGCAGGTGTAATGCACCAATAAATGCATCTATATTTCCTGCATCTTAAGAAATTTCAGATTTTTATAATAATTTGTTCACATTCGGTTCAGAGGCAGGCATTATACTTAATTAAGAATACGGGAAAAAGGAGTGAAAAAATGAACATACTGTTTTTCCTGACTCCTAAAAGTGACGTGGCGTATATAAGTGAGGATGATACGTTAAGGCAGGCTTTGGAGAAAATGGAGCACCACAAGTATTCCGCGGTACCGATTGTCAGCAGGACAGGGCGCTATGTGGGGACGCTGACGGAGGGTGACCTGTTATGGGGAATCAAGAACCAGTTTAATCTGGATCTAAAAGGGGCTGAGAGGATACCTGTCACAGCCATACGCCGCCGGTGTGACAACCGTCCGGTTAAAGCAGACGCAGATATGGAGGATCTGATCGGAAAGGCATTGAACCAGAACTTTGTGCCGGTACTGGATGATCAGAAGAGTTTCATTGGTATCATTACCAGAAAGGACATCATCAAATATTTTTATCAGAAGTGCGAAACCGCCGAGGAACGTTCCAAGAAGTGTCAGGACCAGGGCGGAAAGGAACATAAAAAGACGGACCTGTCCGCAGTGGTAAAGCTGCGAAGCCAGGAGGGAGTCCTGGTGTAGAGGGACAGGGCGGTCCGGCACGGTGAGGGCTGTGCGATTGCAGGGAACCATGGAAAACGCCATAAGGCGGGAGACATGGTTCCCTGTTAATATACAGGGACATGGTTAATATGTCCCCGTCCTAATATACGTCCTAATATGGCCTAAGTCATGAAACTGTGATAAGATGTAGTTATGGATGCTGTTAGGTTTTGTGCAGATGCTTCCGCTGTAAAAGCCGCAAACAGAAAACTCATATGAAATTTGCATGAAAACAGCAGACAAATCCGGGAAAAGATGGTATAATGTCGCCAGACAATATAATGCGCCAATGCGTTGTCACGTCAAAGTGAGATAGTACAGGAAACCAGACAGGAGATACGGGTGCAGGGAAAGGGAGGTCAGACAACATGATTTGGGCAAAAGAGGAGACAATGTCCAGGGCGGAGATTGAAGCGATACAGCTGAGCCGCCTAAAAGACACGGTGAACCGGGTTTATGAAAAGGTACCGGCATACCGCGCCAAGATGGAGGAGGCAGGTGTAAGGCCGGAGCATATACAGACACTGAAGGATTTACAGAAGCTTCCGTTTGTGACGAAGCAGGATATGAGGGACAATTACCCCTATGGCCTGTTTGCGGTTCCAAAGAAGGAACTGCGCAGAATCCACGCATCCAGCGGTACCACGGGAAAGCCCACTGTGGTGGGATATACGGAGAATGACCTGGAGGTGTGGAAGGAATGTGTGGCCCGTCTGGCCGTGGCAGGAGGCGCCTCGGACGAGGATGTGGCCCAGATTTGTTTTGGATACGGCATGTTCACAGGCGCCCTGGGACTTCACAATGGACTGGAGAAGGTAGGCGCTGCGGTGGTTCCGTCCTCTACCGGCAATACCCAGAAGCAGCTGATGTATATGAAGGATTTTGAGACCACCCTGCTGGTGGCCACTCCCTCCTATGCCATGCGTATTGCTGAGGTGGCCCTGGAGATGGGAATTAATCCCAGAAAAGACCTGAAGGTAAAGACTCTTGTACTGGGCAGCGAGCTGATGACAGAGGCCATGAGAAATGAGCTCTACAAGGTATGGGGAGAGGATGTAAATTTGACCCAGAATTACGGCATGAGCGAGCTGATGGGTCCCGGCGTGTCAGGAGAATGCCTGGAACTTAAGGGAATGCATATCAATGAGGACCATTTTATTGCGGAGGTAATAGACTCCGCCACAGGGGAGGTGCTTCCTCCCGGCGAAAAGGGAGAGCTGGTCATCACCTGCATTTCCAAGGAGGCGCTGCCTCTCATCCGTTACCGTACCAGGGATATTACCAGGCTTATGTATGAGCCCTGTGCCTGCGGCCGCACCACCGCCAGGATGGAGAACCTGTCAGGACGTACGGATGATATGTTAAAGATTCGGGGCGTCAACGTATTCCCCAGCCAGATTGAGGAAGTGCTGATTAATACAGAGGGAATCGGGCCTAACTATGAAATCGTGGTGGACAGAAAGAACCACTCCGATATCCTGATTATCAAGGTTGAGGTGGAAGCTGAGAGTATGATGGACTCCTATGCTGCCCTTGAGCGGCTGGAGGACACTTTGAAGGATAAGATGCGCCTGATACTTGGTCTGGATGCCAAGATTCAGCTGGTATCCCCCAACACCCTTCAGCGGTTTGAGGGAAAGGCAAAGAGGGTCACGGACCTGCGAAAGGAAGTCTGATGAGGCATCAGGACGGTTTTTAAGAGGTCCGGTGCGGTTAATACATACTGAAAGGAAGGAAAAAACGTGTCAGAGAAAAGAATATTACTTGGCAATGAAGCCATAGCAAGAGGTGCCTATGAGGCAGGGGTAAAGGTATCCGCAGCCTATCCTGGGACCCCCAGTACGGAGGTCAGCGAGTCACTGGTCCAGTACGATGAGATTTACGCGGAGTGGGCTCCCAATGAGAAGGTGGCCACAGAGGTGGCCATCGGTGCATCCATAGCAGGCGTGCGCTCTATGTGCGTCATGAAGCATGTGGGGATGAATGTGGCTGCGGATCCGCTATATACGGCGGCATACACCGGCGTCAGGGGCGGATTGGTGCTGGTGGTGGCAGATGACCCGGGCATGTACAGCTCTCAGAATGAGCAGGACAGCCGGATGGTAGCCAGAGCCGCCATGGTCCCCATTGTGGAACCCTCCGACAGTGCCGAAGCCAAGGAATTCATGAAATATGCGTATGACCTCAGTGAGAAATATGATACCCCTGTTATTCTGCGCAGTACCACCCGTCTGTCCCATTCCCAGGGGCTGGTGGAACTGGAGGAGAGGGCAGAGCCCTTTGACATCCCCTATGAGAGGGATATGGCAAAGTATGTCATGATGCCCGGCAATGCCATCAAACGCCACGTGGTGGTGGAAGCGCGCATGAAACAAATGGCAGAGGATGCCAACAGCCTGCCCATCAACCGGGTGGAATACAATGATTTATCCGTGGGCTTTATCACCAACGGTATTGCATACCAGTATGTGAAGGAAGCCATGCCTCAGGCGTCTGTCCTGAAGCTGGGGCTTCTCAATCCCCTTCCAAGGAAGCTCATCGAGGAATTTGCGGCCAAGGTGGATAAGCTTTACATATTTGAGGAGCTGGAGCCGGTGGTGGAGGAACAGGTTAAAGCCTGGGGAATTCAGAAGGCAGTGGGCAAGGAAATATTCACGGTTCAGGGCGAATACAGCGCAAACCTGATCAGGGAGCGTGTGCTGGGCCAGACATCACAGGTGGATAAGGCGGCCCAGGTTCCTGCAAGACCTCCCATCCTGTGTCCGGGATGTCCCCACAGAAGCGTATACGCTGTGCTTAACAAGCTGAAGATACATGCTGCCGGAGATATCGGCTGCTATACACTGGGGGCAGTGGCGCCCTTAAGCGTCATTGACACCACGATCTGTATGGGAGCCAGTATCAGCACTCTCCACGGCATGGAGAAGGCAAAGGGAAGAGAGTATATTAAGAGCTGGGTGGCTGTAATCGGTGATTCCACCTTCATGCACACAGGCATCAACTCTCTCATGAACATGGTCTACAACCAGGCTACAGGCACAGTCATCATCCTGGATAATTCCACCACGGGAATGACAGGCCACCAGGATCATGCCGCCACAGGCAAGACACTTAAAGGACAGGTGGTTCCTGCCATCAATATTTACGGTCTGTGCAAGTCACTGGGCATTGAGCATGTCTGCGAGGTGGACGCCTTTGACCAGGCGGAGCTGGAGCGCGTAATCAAAGAGGAAGTGGCAAGGGATGCGGTATCCGTCATCATCACCAAGGCGCCCTGCGCCCTGCTTAAGGGAATCAAATTCCCCAACAAGTGCAGGCCGCTGCCGGATAAGTGTAAGAAATGCGGAGCTTGTTTAAGACCGGGCTGTCCTGCCCTGACAAAGAATGAGGACGGCACCATATCCATTGACGAGACCATGTGCAATGGCTGCGGACTGTGTAAACAGCTGTGTAAATTTGACGCAATCAATCTGGTAAAGGCGGGTGAATAAAATGACATCAAAGAATATTATGATAGTAGGCGTAGGCGGCCAGGGAACCCTTCTTACCAGCCGCATACTTGGAAAGCTTGCAATCGGGGCGGGCTTTGACGTGAAGTTGTCCGAGGTGCACGGCATGGCCCAGCGCGGCGGCAGCGTGGTAACCTTTGTGAGATATGGAGAAAAAGTGGCAGAACCCATTGTAGAGGAAGGCCAGGCAGACGTGCTGATTGCCTTTGAGCGTCTGGAGGCCCTGCGGTATCTGCATTTCCTCAAAAAAGACGGCGTGGTCATTGTCAATGACTGGCGCATTGACCCCATTACGGTGGTGACAGGGGTGGCTCAGTATCCGGAAGGAATCATTGACCGGTTAAAGGAAGCCCGCAGAACCATTGTGGTGGAGGCCACGGAGGAAGCGAAAAAGATGGGCGCGCCCAAGGCATTCAATGTCATTGTCCTGGGAGCAGCTGCAAAGCACATGGGATTTGAGAAGGAAGACTGGCTGAAGGTAATCGAGACAACGGTTCCGCCTAAGACGGTGGAAATTAATAAAAAGGCATTTGAGACCGGTTATGCGCTTTCTGTTTAGACGGACAGAAGCCAGGAAGTAAACCGGAGAGTGGACTGTAAGCAGATAAGGGATATAAAAATATGTCATGTGAGAGTTGGAGGGGTTACAGGCAAATGATATGGAATGAGACAAAGGAGTGCATGAGCAGGGATGAGATGACCAACCTGCAGAGCGCAAGGCTGAGAAAATTAGTTGACAGGGTATACCACAGTGTGGAGTATTACCGCAAGAAAATGCAGGCAGTGGGATTGGAGCCGGGAGACATCCGGGGAATCGAGGACCTGGAAAGGCTTCCGTTCACCACAAAGGATGATTTGAGAGATACATACCCCTTCGGCATGTTTGCGGTGCCTAATTCCCAGATTACCCGTATCCACGCATCCAGCGGCACCACGGGAAAGTCCACGGTGGTGGGATATACCCGCAAGGACATTGACGTGTGGAGTGAGTGCGTGGCCCGGTGTATTACCATGGCCGGACTGGGAAGCAATGACATCATCCAGGTGGCTTACGGATACGGTCTGTTTACCGGAGGCCTGGGAGCCCACTATGGTGCGGAGGAGATGGGGGCCACCGTGGTCCCCATGTCCACAGGCAACACCAAGAAGCTGGTGACCATGATGGTGGATTTCGGGGTGACAGGAATCATGTGTACGCCGTCCTACCTTCTACATATTGCGGAAACCATCGAGGAGATGGGGGTCAAGGATAAGATTAAACTGAAGGCATCCATCAACGGAGCAGAGCCCTGGACTGAGAAAATGAGAACCCAGATTGAGCGGCAGCTGGGAATCCACGCCCACGATATCTACGGCCTCAGCGAAATCATGGGACCAGGCGTTGCCACGGACTGCCAGTTCCATGAGGGACTCCATATCCATGAGGACCATTTCCTGCCGGAGATCGTGGACCAGAATACATTGAAGCCTCTGAGAGACGGCATGACCGGCGAACTGGTTATTTCCACCCTGACCAAGGAAGGGCTGCCTTTAATCCGTTACCGCACAAAGGATTTGACCAGCCTTGATCACAGTACCTGCCAGTGCGGAAGGACCACGGCCAGGATTGCCAGATTCACAGGAAGGACCGATGACATGCTGATTATCCGAGGCGTCAACGTATTCCCATCCCAGATAGAGTCTGCCCTGCTGGAAATGGGCGGCACCACGCCTCATTACCTGCTGATTGTGGACCGTGTGAACAATCTGGACACCTTAGAGGTGCAGGTGGAAGTGGAGGAGCGATTCTTCTCAGATGAAATCCGGGAGCTGGAGAATCTGACAGGAAAGATCGCCTATATGATTCAGCAGGCCATAGGTCTGGCTGTGAAGGTAAAGCTGGTGGAGCCAAAGAGCATTGAGCGGAGCATGGGTAAAACGAAGCATGTGATTGACAAGAGGAATCTGAATTAAGAAAGGGCGGGGTGCAAGAATGTTTGTAAAACAATTATCTGTATTTATAGAAAACCGTGAAGGCAGACTGGAGCAGGTCACAGAAGTACTGAAGGAGCAGGACATCAACATACTGTCCCTCAGCATGGCGGATACCACGGAGTACGGTATGCTGAGAATGATTGTGTCTGATCCGGATAAGGCAAAGGCAGCGCTGAGGGAAAAAGGATTTTCAGCCATGCTGACCGATGTGCTGGCAGTAAAACTGGAGGACCAGGTGGGTGAACTGCACAAGATGACCCACATTCTCTGCAGCCAGGGGCTGAACATTGAGTACATGTACGCACTGGCTTCCGCCAACCGCAGGGCAATGATTGTGAAGGCATCTGACGGAGAGACAGCTGCCAGGGCAGTGACAGACGGCGGATTGGTGCTGTACAGCAATGAGGAGATGTGCTGGTAGTCTGGTATGACAGGACTGAGAGCCGAAGTGGGGAGTAAGTGAGTGGTAAGTGAAGGGTAGAATTAAGGTGCCGCACAATCATCTGAGATGGTGCGGCACCTTTGCGTTATTGCTGTCACATGTACCAGAAAGAGGACCTGGACGGCTTGGACAGAGGGACCAGGATATGCGGTCTTAATTCCTCCGGGTTATGGGTGGCAGCCAGAAGTTTATCCTGGTGTTTCGCGGCCTTTAAGACAGCAGCGGAAACCTCCACTTTCTCCAGTATTTCCCCCTCCTCCCCCAAAATATCCAGAGAGTAGGAGGTGTTGTAACGGGTATTGATTTCAGTATGCCCGATGCAGGTGACGATTCTGGTATAAAATCTGCCGCTCCACAGTTTTTTTTCATCCTCATAGATAATGGCTCCCCATACGAATGACACTCCTGCCAGAATGATTAAGTACAGCAGTGCCGGTTTCCATATGGATTCTATATGCTTAAGCAAATTTAGAACCATAAGGATATACAGAAGCGTAAATATAAAAATAATCAATAATGCCCCCAAAAGCCGCTGTTTAAGCGCTGTTTCTTCCCATAGCCTGATTAAATGCAGTTCACGGCGGTCAGCCGCCTTCCAACAGCGGGTATAGTCTTTTTTGATCATAAGTCACCTCCCGGTGTCATGACTATCCTTTGGAGAAACCGCTGGCGGTCACATGGGCTACCTCGTTGCCCAGATCATCCTTTACTTCCACCAGGTAGTAGCAGGTGCTCCGTCCTTCCTTAACCTTTCTGGCCTCAGCTATAAGTCGTGCGCCTCTGGCAACACCCAGATAGGTGATTTGGGATGTGGTTGAGACGTGAAGGGGCTTGTTCCAGTTGGAAGCAACCGCAAAGGCAAAGTCAGCCAGGGTAAAGATGGCGCCTCCCATGACCGTGCCCGCTGCATTGAGATGGTGTGGTTGTATTTCCAACCAACATTTTGCATATCCCTCATCTACCTGTTCAATGACTGCCCCGTTATCCGTGGCAAATCGGTCATTGGCAAAAACCTTTTGAATCTGTTCCAGCTTCTGTGCATCCATATGCCAAACCTCCTGTGGTTAGATGTGTGAATTGATAATGAATATAAGCCAACTATATACCAGAAAAAGGAAGATTGTCAATGGTTGTCTGTTATGTATGGGGGAGTGCGGGGAGAAAAGAGGGGGATAAAGAACATCACAGATGCAAAAAACAGGGCCTCGTAGGGAGGTCCTGTTCCGCATACCTGTTGTTTATCAATTCATATTAGTTATTACAGCCGCAGCTGCTTTCGGCGATAGCTGGACCAGGTCCTCCGGCTGTGCGGGGTGTAGGGCCGCCGCATCCCGGATTGCCCCAGGTTGCATCGTTAAAGCCCTCCCAATAGCCATTGCGGAAGCCTTCCCTGTATGCCTGGCGTCTGGCACCGGCACAGATATCATGGCCGCCGCATCCGCTGTTACTGCCGCCGCAGGAGCATCCGCATCCACTGTTGTTACAGCCACAACCACATCCACAATTACAACGGTTCCATCCACATCTACAAAATCTAAAGCAACACATATATTGCACTCTCCTTTTTTGTTGGTTTGTACTATATCATATGGGACGCCCAGACAAAGTGTGAGTGATTGTCTCTATGTATTTTATTGTCACCCGTTGTTTTTCTTTTCATAAACTATAGTAGAAAAAGATAAATGGAAGGAGTATCCAACCTATGGATTCTTATACAGATGTAAGTACCCAGTGCTGCGGCCGCGGCCGTATGTCTTGCGGTGCATCGTTTGGAAATGGATGCGGTTCTTATACAAATCCGGATTATCCGGACATGAACGCATTTCCATGGGACTCATGGGGAAGCAATCCTGCGCTTTCCTATCCTACCCCCGCAGCCCCGGCCACAAAACCGGCCAATATGTCGTGTCCCTCTACAGAGGGAGGCGTACTGGAACAGCAGTATCCGGTGGCCATGGCTTATGTGCCGTGGCAGCAGTGGCAGACCACCTATGCCCCTGAGAGAGGCCTTGTCCAGGGAACTATTTTCCCTGACCTGGATTTGCAGTTTAATTACGGGAGGTGCGGAAGATGATGAATCAGATGATGAATCCCGACTTTAACGCCTCCCGTGAGGCCATGCTTCGTGAGGTGGACCAGGCCGGCTTTGCAGTGGTTGACGCGAATCTCTACCTTGACACCCATCCGTGTGACGCAGCCGCCATTGATTACTATAATCAGATGGCAAACGCATACAGAAATGCAGCAGCAGCTTTTGAAGCCCAGTTTGGACCTTTGACAGCTTCCGCTAATACAGATGCTGCATATTGGTCCTGGATTAATGATCCGTGGCCATGGGAAGGAGGGTGCTATTAATGTGGATTTATGAGAAGAGATTGGAATTTCCGGTTAATATCAAAGAGCCCAATGCCCAGATGGCTCAGTTTATAATGAGTCAGTATGGTGGGCCGGACTGCAATAACCTATGATATATAAAAATGAATATGTAAATGCCCTTTGCCGCGGTCAAAAACAATCTCTTTGACTATCTTGCGGAGGGCATTCCCTTTTATCTCATAACTGATATTTGGGTCTGCCAGAATCTCATGCACATGCGCAATCTGGCGCATGATATCTTCCTTGCTTGGAACCTTGGCAGGAGACTGTTCTGCCTGCCTGCGGAGTCTTTCGGCATCAGCCATGAGTTCTTCCCTTTCAGCCTTCAGACGGAGCTTATTCTGCTTATATTCCTCCAGGGTGTCAATTTCATTCTCGTAAGCTTCCCTGATACGCCGCTCCTTGACTTCTAAGCGGGCAAGGGCCTCCTGAATGACGATTTCTTCTGCGTTTACAGCATCATCGGTTTTTTGGATGTATTCATATTCCAGTTCATTTGTTTCAAGGACTTCCTCCAGAGATTCAATCACAGCTTTTTCCGCCAGGTGTACGGCCAGGCAGCAGGAACCCGGATGCATCCCCTTTGCATACTTCCAGCACTGGAAGAAGTCAGGCCGCTTCTTCTGGTCATTGGAACGATTGTAGCCAAGGCTGCCGCCGCATATGCTGCATTTGAGCAAACCGGAAAGCCAGTGGACATTGTTGGAAACCTCCCGGCGTTTCTGGGGCCGGTATTCCTTTTCAATCCGCTTCTGAATATCGTCAAATAGGGAGGTGACGGAGGAACGTACCTCGTGGGTGCCCTGGAAGGAATACCCGTTCCATATCACCTCGCCAATATAAAAGCGGTTGGCAAGAATCCGGTTAATGCCCCGGCGGTCGAATAGGTTGCCGCGGCGGGTCCGGTATCCTCTGGCATTGGCAGCCCTGGCCGTGGCGGTCATATCCTTCCCGCTATGGTAGGTCTGGAAAATATATTCAACGATGGCATATGATTTTTCCTCCACGGCGAAAGGCTTGCCTTCCCCCACAGCCCGGTAGCCGAGGCAGGGGGTGGCCTGATAGCCTTCGCGGAGGGCCTTTTCCGTCATACCGCGCAACACCTCGCCGGAGAGGTTGATGGAATAATATTCGTCAAACCATTCTATTATGGTTTCGATTAGCCGGCCAAACATGCCTTCCATGATGGGTTCCGATACGCTCTTAATTTCTACATCACATTTTTTTCTCAGGATGCCTTTGTAGAAGGTGCTTTCTTCCTGGTTTCTGGCGAACCGGGAGAACTTCCAGAGATAGAGCCGCTTAAATGGGGCCGGCTTCTGTGATTTGGCAATGGCTATCATGCGCTGGAACTCCGGCCGGTTGCCTGCTTTGCGGCCGGAGATTCCTTTCTTCTCAATAAATATGTATTCTTTGGGAATTATAAAACCGTCCGCCTTGGCAGCGTCCATGATGACGCGTATCTGGGCATCCGGAGACAGCTCCGTCTGATCGTCTGTGCTGACACGAACGTAGGCGGCGCCGATTTCTAGTGGTGTTGCTGGCATTATATCATCTCCTGTTCCTATCATGTATATGAGTTTGGGGGATGTTTCAATCCACATTTTGGCCCGTATTATAACCCATATTACAGCCTGTAAGATTTTGGTGAGCTTTGAAAAAAGGGTATAAAAAATACGCCCCTTGCCAGGACGCTCCAGGAATGATATAATTTACTTGCTTAAGGTAATTAATTATATCTTGCTGGGGCGATCCGGTAAGAGAAAACTATGTGAGGGCGGTTCCTGCTGGTAACAGGGCCGCTTTTCACATTTGACAATTTTCGTATATTTGGTATAATATACTTAACAAGACAGCCGGGAGATAGATTAAGCCTATCCGTCCTGGCGAATTATAACAACTTTAGTAAGTCGCCCATCCGGCCAAGGAGCAGGGCGGCTTACTTATTTTTCATGTTCAGGATTGCAACGATTAACAAGGCAACGCCTAATATAATCTGAAATTCCTCATATGTACTCATAAGCAACCATCCTTCCTGTCAAGACTCAGAACGAATGGCACGCACGCCCTCCCGGCTGCCCGGGTAAGGATATTATTGTCAAGGTGGTGGCCCCTGGAGCGCGGGAGTTCGCGGCTCCAGGGGATTTTTATTGTTTAGTCCGCAAATTCTGTATGCTTAACTTTCCATTTTTTTAATGCAATAGAAAGCCAAAAGCTATAGATGCCGCATGTAACCAGACAAAGGAGTAACCATTTAATCCAATTACCGAAAAGTTGCATGGCTGTTCCTGTAAACTTGAGACGTCTGCCTTCGACAACAGTGTGCTTGATTTCCCAGCCGTATACCATGCATAATGCCCAAGGATAACAGATACCAAAGGTAAGGAATGTTATGATTGCTCCAAGCAAATTCCAGCCAATTAGTTGGAGAAGTCCTCCATCAAAATAAGACTCTTGTGTTCCCATATTCATTTCCTCGTTAGATTATTTTTATGACTAGAATTGCATATCAGCTAAAGGAAACCTATTTTTTATAGGTTGCGGTGCGGCATCGTGTTCGTACACTATGTTTTCTTCATAGGCATTTCCTGTTGATGTTCCCTGGTCTAAAAGACGTTTTTGTGCTTCAAGCTGTTCTTGATTTAATATGGACTGGTAGTCACTATCAAAGCCACTTTCATTATTAGGATTTGTGCAATAGCCATTGGAGTCGAAGTGGTATGTGATACCATTTTCTGTTAAATCATCATACCTCATTTCTCCAGTGGGATTGAGATAGTACCATTTCCCGCTGACAGTATGTATCCATCCAGTTCTCATATACCCATTAGCATCAAAAAGATAGTTCTTTCCTTCAATATTTTGCCAGGTGTCTGTGGTATAACTTCCGTCATCATTCTGATACCACCATCCAATATCGTCCTGTTTCCATTCCCCTGCCAGTGCAGTTATGCTTAACGCAGATGATAGAAGAACGGATGTAATAAATACCTTCATTTTTTTCACAAGCTAATCCTCCTTAGTTTTAGGTGAGTTAATTTATTAAAAAGCCATAAGCTATTTCTTATAAATCATTTCCGTAAAGCCACTTATCTTCAGCAATTCCAAATCCCAGGTCCCCGCGCCATCTGCCTAAAAACTTCATAAAATTAGAACGTTCATCCAGTTCATCCTCGTCATTTTCGGTGTAGCATTCTCTGGCCGGTTGAACAATACCTTCCATGAGCGGAATCAAGTTTGGCTCTGGAAAGAAAATATGCTCCAGTTGCTGCTCCGGTTCCGTGGGCTTCCTGGTTGCGCTGTAGGAGATATTGCGGAACCATTCTTTGTAGGACATCAAGGCTCTGTTAGATGCCTGATAGGACAGACCAAATTTGTCATGTATCTGGATTGCATCATGACATTTATATTTGTGAATAAGAATACGTGGTGCTAAAAAATGGCTGGCGAAATAATTTGTTTCGTCATCATTTTCTTTGGTATCACCAACATGTTTTAATAATATGTGACCAACCTCATGCATAAGCGTGAAACGTTGCCGGCATATATACGGGAAGGAATCATTATAATAGATTTTTCCTTTAAGTTTAAATGCATCGTCGCTTACCCTATAACACTCTTTTTCCTTTTTGGCAGAAAGTTCGGAATACTTATACAAAGGGATTTTTAATTTTTTAATAACATCAATGCAGTCGATGGGAAACTCTTTTATTTCGCAGGTTTCGTATACATCTAAAATAGTACGAAAAATCTCGCGACGTTCCAAACAAAATCACTCCTTTAGTCATCATCAGACAATAACGTTCTAATGATATCCTGTTTTTGTTCGACCGTGAGTTTTTTTCCGTTTCGTGCAATAAGACTTTGGATATCTTCATATGTTGGCTCATATATTACATGGGAATGACCACTCGCCATTTCGTCAAGCTCTTCTACTGTGATTCCTAATTCTTTACAAATTGAAATTACAATATTAACACTTGCTCCGCCAACCCCTCTTTTAAGTATTGAATACAGAGTGCTTTCTGATAAACCACATTTTTCAGCAAATGCTCTTTTGCTCATTCCTGTCTCAGAAATCAGTTTTTCTAAAATCCTTGCTTTTTCCATTCTCCCACCTCACTTCTATAGTTGCATTATACGCGCAATTACGCAAAAAGTAAATAGAAATGTGTGCAAAACCATAAATAAGGTGAATAGGCTTAAAGAAATACGCGCAATTGCACAAAAGGAGGTGACAGTATGTATAAAAACCTTTTGGATACTATGTCCAATAAAAAGATTACATTTACTCAGATTTCAGAACTTCTTCATTGTCAGCTAAGAACTGTATCAGAAAAAAGTAGAGGGGTGGTTCAAAGTGAATTTACAGTTACTGAAGCATTGCTGATTAAACGAGTATTTTTCCCTGAGTATGATGTGGACTGGTTATTTGAAAAAGAGGATAAAATTGCTTAAACAAACACACGTTCGATAAGAAGAATATACCACTATCGAACATATGTGTCAACGGGATTATGAGGAAAGGAGGGGGAGCGAGGTGGAGATAAAGGGTATTTTTGAAGTTCAGGGAGAAGAGTATTCGATTTTTGTTGAAAATGCTACTCGACTGACAAAAGTGTATCTCTTGAAAAAGAAGAAAGAAAGTCAATGTATGGAACCGATCTTGGTCAAAATTTCAGCCGGTACGCTGAAAGAGAAGCTTACGTATCGGCTGATGCGGTTAAAAATGAAGCTGGTTAAGAAGCGCAGCGAGAAGAGCTGATATGCCAGAAGCGGCGATTCCGGATATGGTGCCTGATGAAATATCAGATAAAAACGAATTGATTTTACTTTCTTTTTTATCAGGAGTCAGGTGAGGATTACGCATTTCGTAAAGGAATGACTCTATAATTTTTTTACTATCTTCAGGTAAATCGGAGTTTGCAATATCGACCCAAATAGAGTTGTAGTTACCAGAAACAGTGTTGCTAGATCCGGAAATTACAATGTTGTTGTCACCTTGGATTGAGGGGGAAAGTTCAGGCTCCTTAAATCCATTCTTGGAGAACTGGATTCCATAAGTTGTTATCTTGAACTGACAAAATCCCATAGCCCTGGCTGTATATTCGATAAATCCATCATCACGCAGATTATCGAGAATATCATAGGTTTCTGATTTATCTTGAAGATTGGAAAAAGTAAGACCGCATTCGCGTTTTCCGGTTTCAAGATAGTTTTGATAAACCGATGATAGCAGTTCTTGTTCTTTTGAAAACATAGAGACATCTCCTCCTGATATATAGGTATAAGTTTTGTACTCGGCGCTGCAACGCCTGTAAGTACAGTATAACAAGGTGGGGGATAAAACGCAACGAGGGAGGCGGTACATATCAACGCGACATGCAAGACCTGCCGGCATAGCCAGTGCCCGGAACGGACACGGCGGTATCCGTGTAAGGACTATGAGAGGAAGGAAACAAGTACAACCGGTACCGCATACAATCTACCAGGGAGGGGTGGTGATAGTGCAGAAATTAAAAGTATTTAAATACATAGAAATTGATGGCCAGGATGTCCCAATGGAATCACTGACGGATGAAGAAAAACGGCGCATTGCCTATGCGCTGCAGGACAATCTGATGCTTCCACTGGGATTTCGAAGGAAGAGAAAGACCGCCTAAGGGCGGCCATGGAGGACAAGCATAGAAAGGAGAGACAAGCCAATGAGAGCTAAAACATTTGCGGAGCATGGCTTCCGCGCCAGAGCAGCGGTCCAGTATCCCGGCTGGCGTGTGGATTTTGTGGGACCGGCCACTGCGGTGATGACCAATATCATGGGGCACAGGCGTATGGTGACCTTCCGACGGTGCAGGAGGCGCCGGGACGGCCCAATCATGAGGGCAGCTAAGTGGATTGTACCGGCGGTTATCTGGCTGCTGGGGATGTGGATGGTAGCTATTGTAATAATGGCGGTTGCCATGGGTGTGAGGCTGTGAGAGGAGATGAGGATAATACAGAGACAAGTTATTAAAGGTATCATCATACAGGCCATGGTCCAATCTGGTGTTGTTATGACCGGTAACGCAGATAGGATTGAGGCGGGGGCCGAGGCAGCAAGTAATGAGATATTGGAAGAAATGAAGATGGACCCCGGCGGCGGCAACCGCAAGAGGCCCATGGACAAATAGTTTAGCACACCCTTAGTATAAGAGATTATGGCGGAAAAATCAAGGAGGATTAAGACTATGACTATGACAGTAGTATTTGAAGATTATGAGGACATGATGAACTTTGCAAAAAAGGTGATGGGACAGGCTGTTTCCAGCGACAACGCATCCCAGAGGCCCACGGCGGAGAGCATACTGGGGATTACCCCGGAAACCTTTACGACGGCATCCAGCCAGCAGGTGCCTGTCACCCCGCCGGTCCAGCAACCTGCCCCTGTGGCTCCGCCGGTCCAGCAGCCTGCCCCCGCAGCCACAGTAACCCCTCCGGTTCAGCCTGTGGCCACTACCACGCCAAGCTACACGCTGGATGACCTGATGATGGCAGCCATTCCACTTATGGACTCAGGCAAGCAGCCGGAGCTGCTGCAGCTTATCCGGAGCTTCGGGGTGGAGGCGCTGCCGTTCCTGCAGCCGGAGCAGTATGGTGCGTTTGCAACCGCGCTCCGTGGACTGGGGGCACAGATATGATGGGGGGACACGCAGAAAGGGCCCACGCACTCCTAAGTGCTTCGGGCGCTTATCAGTGGATGGCCTGTACCCCCAGCGCCAGGCTCCAAGAGCAGTTCCCGGACAACCCCTCCGGGACTGCAGCGGCGGAGGGGACATTGGCCCATGAGCTGGCGGAACTTAAAGTGAGAAATTACTTCTACTCAGTTGATTTTGGGAAACGGAAGCTGACGGCGGCTGTCAACAAGCTGAAGAAAGAAGAACTGTGGGATGACGAGATGACAGGCTATACGGATGATTACCTGGACTATATCAAGGCTGTGGCCATGAAGTATCCTTCCAGCCCTTATGTGGCGATTGAAAAACGGGTGGATCTAAGTACATACGTACCGGAGGGATTTGGGACGGCGGACTGCATCCTGATAGGGGGTGATGTATTACATGTCATTGACTTCAAGTATGGCAAGAGCCCGGACGGACGCGTGACGGCGGAATGGAACCCGCAGATGCTGCTGTATGCCCTGGGTGCATATGAGATGTATAGAATCCTTTATACGTTTAAGACCGTGAGGCTGTCCATCGTGCAGCCACGGCTTTCGGACGGCATATCTGAATGGGAGTGTACCCTGGATGAGATGCTGCAGTTCGGGGAATTCGTCAAGGAACGGGCAGCACTGGCCATTAAGGGTGAAGGTGAATTCGCACCCGCCCCAAAGACATGCAGGTACTGCAGGGCCAGAGGAAGATGCAAGGCCCGTGCGGAGAAGAACGTGGAACTGGCCTTCCTGGTGGGGACAGACCCAAAACTCCTCACAAATGAAGAACTGGGCCAGTACCTCATGAAAGGCAAGGACATTGCCAAATGGTACAGTGATGCCCAGGATGTTGCCCTGGCGGACTGCCTGGCCGGGAAGAAAGTGCCCGGTTGGAAGGCTGTGGAGGGACGCGGCTCCAGGGACTGGACCGACATGGATAAGGCATTCAGTACGCTTACATCGAATGGCATATCAGACACCATCCTGTGGGAGCGTAAGCCACTTTCGCTGGCCCAGGTCGAGAAGGTGGTAGGTAAGAAGGACTTCCAGGAACTTGTGGGCGGATTGGTCGTCAAGAACCCAGGGAAGCCGGCATTAGTAGAAGAAACAGATAAACGGCCAGCAATCACTAATAAAGTGAGCGCCGCGGAGGCGTTCAGGGAGGAGGGCTAATTGTGGATGAGGTTAAGACAAGCCCGCCCCGCAGCCGTACACTGGGCGAGCTCAGAAGATTTGAATTAAAAACGGAGGACCCTCGAGACATTGAAGAACTTGACCGGGTCATCGAAGAAAGGAAACTTTCCAGAAGGGATTTGGGAGTCATACTTTTATATCTTGGCGTTCGACCTGGATTTGGTCCGGAATGTTTTGGTATATGGAAGCATAATAGCCCAGGACATCCTTGATGTGTTCGGTTGGGATATTCTTATATATCGCTACCACTACCCTGGGTGAGACTGTCCATACATACAGAACACAATGTCTGCGGCCCGTACCAGAAACCTCAAATTCGTAGTTTCCAAATTTCCTGTGGATGCAGTCCTCACCATCAAACCCCTGGATATCATACGGTTCGCCAAGGGTTTGTAGAAGCTTATCAATTTGTCTCATAAAAACGCCTCCTTTTCCTTGATTATAAACCAAGGGGACGGAGCCCACAATATAAAGATGAAAGGATATTTTATTATGAATGAATTAACAAACGTAACAACCGGGGAAGCAAGACTGTCTTATGTACACCTGTTCAAGCCCTATGCTTATCAGCCAGGGCAGGAGGAGAAATACCAGGTGACCGTACTGGTGCCGAAGACGGACATGGACACCATGGGGAGGATTAACGCTGCCATTGAGGCCGCGAAGCAGCGGGGTATCAGCGAAAAGTGGAACGGACAGTGCCCGCCAATTGTCCCAGTGCCGGTCTATGACGGGGATGGTGTGAGACCATCCGATGGCATGGCCTTTGGGCCTGAGTGCAAGGGCCATTGGGTGTTCACGGCCAGTGCCAAGGCAGATTATCCGCCTGAGATAGTTGATAAGATGGGGAATCCCATTATCAACCAGTCAGAGGTATACAGCGGTATGTATGGGCGCGTGAATGTATCTTTCTATCCATATGCCTTTGGCGGTAAGAAGGGGATTGGCTGCAGCCTGGGGCCGGTACAGAAGCTGAGAGACGGTGATTCCCTGGGAGGCAGCGCGCCAAGTGCCGCACAGGCTTTTGGGACACCAGTACCACAGGCAGCCACACCGCAGTATGGAGCAGCCATGCCGGCAACTCCAGGAGCCGCAGGTTATGCTCCGCAGCCACAAACAGCTCCATGGGCGCAGGCGCCTGCTGCTGTCAACCCAATCACGGGGATGCCATATTGATGACTACAAGAGGGGCCCTGCGGCCCCTCAACCTGACAGGAGGTAAGACGGATGGCGAAACATCATCTCAGCATAGACATAGAGACACGCAGCAGCGTGGATATCAGCAAGGCCGGGGCTTACAAATACGCCCAGTCCCCGGATTTTAAAATCCTCCTGTGTGCGTACCAGTGGGACGACGGGCCGGTGGAGGTCATAGACCTTACGGCAGATGAATCATTCCCACCAGAGATATGGGAAGATGCCTTGAGGGACCCCAATGTAATTAAGCACGCTTATAACGCGGCGTTCGAATGGTACTGCCTGAACCGCGCCGGTTATGAGACACCGATCCAGCAGTGGCGCTGCACCATGGCCCATGGCCTGTACTGCGGATACACCGCCGGCCTGGATGCCACGGGAAGGGCCATCGGGCTGCCGCAGGACAAGCAGAAGCTTGCGGTCGGTAAGACACTGATACGGTATTTCTGTGTACCCTGCAAGCCAACCAGGACCAATGGGGGGCGGACATGGAACCAGCCGTGGCATGATGCAGACAAATGGGCTCTGTTCAAGGAATACTGCAAACAAGACGTAGTCACAGAACATGAGATACTGAAGCGGCTGGACCTGTTCCCGATGCCAGAGGAAGAGGAACGCCTGTGGCAGATGGATGTTCTCATGAACGCTTATGGTGTCCGGGTGGATACAGGGCTGATTGAGGGGGCGCTGTACATAGACGGCATCAGCACCCAGAAGCTGACGGACGAGGCCGTCGGCCTGACCGGGCTGCAGAACCCGAACAGCCAGCAGCAGCTGGTACCTTGGCTCAACCGTCATTCTAAAGAGCATCCGGATGACCCTGACCTGCTGAATAACCTACAGAAGGCTACGGTGGAGGACCTGTTAAGGGATAAGGGGAATCTGCCGGAAGATGTCTGTCAGATGCTTGAAGTTCGGCAACAGCTGGGTAAGACCTCCATTAAGAAATATGTGGCCATGAACACGGCTCGCGGTGAGGGCGACAGAGTACGCGGATTAACACAATACTACGGGGCCAACCGTACCGGGAGATATGCCGGACGGCTGGTACAGTTGCAGAACCTTCCCAGAAATTATATCAAGACTTTGGACTATGCCCGGAAGCTGGTGAAGGCTAAGAACTATGACGGGATTAAGCTACTCTACGGAAACGTGCCAGACACGCTCTCTCAGCTTATCAGAACAGCCTTTATTCCGTCTGAAGGCCACAAGTTTGTGGTGGCTGATTTCAGCGCTATAGAGGCCCGCGTGATTGCCTGGCTGGCTGGGGAACAGTGGGTGAACGAGGTGTTTGCCACCCATGGAAAGATTTACGAGGCCACAGCTGCCCAGATGTTCGGAGTACCGGTGGAGCGGATTGTGAAAGGAAACCCGGAATATGCTCTGAGACAGAAAGGAAAGGTGGCCACGCTGGCCCTGGGGTACCAGGGAGGCGCCAATTCTCTGATTGCCATGGGGGCCCTGAAACAGGGTCTTACCGAGGAGGAACTGCCGGACATTGTGCAGCGGTGGCGCCAGGCGAACCGGCAGATATGTGGCCTGTGGTATGCCGTGGAGAACGCGGCCCTCACCGTCATGGAGACGGCGCAGCCGCAGGGTATCAACGGACTTATATTCGCATTGGAGGGGGACCTCATTTACGGCCAGTCTTTCCTTACTGTGCGGTTACCAAGTGGACGGAAGCTGTACTATTGCCGGCCATTTCTAAAGGAAAACCAATTCGAAAAAACTGCCATTCATTACCACACGGTGGGCCAGCAGACGCGGAAGTGGGGGATCACATCGACCTATGGAGGCAAGATGACCGAGAACATCGTCCAGGCTATCGCCAGAGACTGCTTGGCCGTGACACTGGAACGGATTGCGGCCAGAGGCCTGCAAGTGGTGTTCCATGTGCATGACGAGGTTATCATTGACACGCCTATGGAAACAACGGTGGATGAAATATGCGGCCTGATGGCCGAACCGATACCCTGGGCGCCGGGGCTGGTACTTAAGGGAGCCGGGTTTGAGAGCGACTACTACATGAAGGACTAGGAGGGAACAGGGTGCAGAATAACAGAATGCTGCATATTAGCACAGCAGGAAGCCGGAAGGCGATACAGTGGCCGGGAAGCACCATGATGTGGTCCGAGTTCACAGAGAAGCTCAGCACCCCGGTAAGGGGAGACGAGACGCTGGAGCAGTACCTTGCTTTCCCAAAGGCGCAGCAGGATGAACTTAAGGACATAGGCGGATTCGTAGGCGGCACCCTGAAGGGGAACCGCAGGAAGCAGGACCACGTGGAGGGCAGGGACCTGCTCACACTGGACCTGGACAATATACCCGCGGGGCAGACGGATGACATCCTGAGGCGCGTGGGCGGACTGGGATGCGCTGCGGCCGTGTACAGCACCCGGAAACACAGCGGGTATGCGCCGCGGCTGCGTGTCATCGTACCGGTGGACCGGACGGCAACGGCAGACGAGTATGAGCCGGTGGCCAGGAAACTGGCGTCTCTTTTGGGGATTGAATTTTGTGACCCGACCACGTTTGAACCTCACAGGCTCATGTACTGGCCAAGCTGCTGCAGCGACAGCCAGTATGTATACCAGGTATATGACAAGCCGTTCTGCAGCCTGGACGGGCTGCTGGGGATGTACGGGGACTGGAAGGACGTCACCCAGTGGCCCCAGGTGCCAGGAGCGGAGGCAATGGAGCGGCGCAGGCTGGCCAAGCAGGAGGACCCCACGACAAAACGGGGTATCATAGGCGCATTCTGCCGGACGTACGGCATCGTGGAGGCGATGGAGCGGTTCATACCGGGGATGTATGATGAGACGGCCACAACGGGGCGCTACACCTACACCGGAGGCGAGACAACCGGCGGCGCCATCGTATATGACGGCGGCCTGTTCCTGTACTCCCATCACTCCCACGACCCCTGCTGCGGCCAGCTGGTCAACTCGTTCGACCTGGTCCGGCTGCACATGTACGGTGATAAGGATGCCGCAGCCAAAGACGGAACACCAGTCAACAAGCTGCCATCCTTCGTGGCCATGAGTAAGCTTGCACTAGCTGACAAGGCGGTGGCTGACCGGATAGCGCGGGAGAAACATGACGCGGCTGTGACGGCGTTCGCTTCCGCCGAAGGAACCACGGTGACGGATCCTGAAAACTTGGACTGGCTGGGACAGCTGGCAGTGGACGGGAACGGGAATTATAAGAAGATGGTGAACAACATTATCCTGGTACTGCAAAATGATCCGCTTCTGAAAGGCAGAATTGTCACAGATGAATTTGCGGGCAGGGGTCTGGTCTTGGGCGCGGTGCCATGGAACAAGGAGACTGAGAAACGGTTATGGACAGATACGGACATTTCGGGTTTCTACTGGTACATGGAAACGTACTATGGCATTACGGCCCGGAACAACATGACGGATGCCCTGGCGATTGTGGGAGAGCAGAACAAGATTAACGAGGTCAAGCAGTACCTTCAGAGTCTCACATGGGATGGGGTAAAACGGGTGGATACCCTGTTAAGTGTCTACCTGGGAGCCGATGACACGCCCTATACAAGGGCAGTCATGCGTAAGTCACTGTGCGCGGCCGTGGCAAGGGCCGTGGTGGGCGGTGTGAAATATGATAACATGCCCATCATTACAGGACCGCAGGGAATCGGAAAGAGTACATTTCTGGACAATCTGGGGAAGGCATGGTTTTCAGACAGCCTGACATCATTTGAGGGCAAGGATGCCGCGGAGCTGATTCAGGGAACGTGGATTAATGAGGTGGGAGAGCTTACGGCTTTTACGAAACAGGAGACGTCCGCCATCAAACAGTTTTTAAGCAAATGTTTCGATATCTACAGAGCGGCCTATGGCAGGCAGACAGAGAAGCATCCGAGGCGCTGTGTGTTCTTTGGGACCAGCAACGACAATGAGTTTCTGAAGGATGCAACGGGTAACCGCCGGTTCTGGCCGGTGGATGTAGGCCTGCATCCGGCGCAGAAATCCATCTGGACGGATATGCCGGGTGAGGTGGACCAGATATGGGCGGAAGCCTACATGTACTGGGCAATGGGGGAACAGCTGTATCTGTCTAAAGAGATAGAGGCCGCGGCCATGGAGCAGCAGGAGAGCCATAGAGAGCAGTCAGGTAAGGAAGGGATCATACAGGACTTCCTGGAGAAGCCAATACCTTCAAACTGGGATTCGATGGCTCTATTTGACCGCAGGATGTTCTGGAACGGGAATAAGCAGCTGCCGGATGGGGCCACACTCGTGTCGCGTGAAAAAGTATGTGCGGTGGAGATATGGGTGGAATGTTTCAACAGTGATGCCAAGTACATGAAGCGCTCGGACAGCACGGAAATCAACAACATTCTTACCGGTATAAAAGGATGGACACGGAATAAGAGGACCCGTAGATATGGTCCGTACGGGACACAAAAAGGATTCGAACGGGTGTGAACCAACAATAACCGAATGAACGTTCACATGGTTCACGTGGTTCACGCTAAGAAGGTTCACAGGTTCACGGCAAGTTCACAGGGGTGGTTCACTCAAAAAACCTTTATTTACAAGGGTTAATAACTTAATGTGAACCATGTGAACCAATTATCTATATAAGAATAAAAATAGATAAATTAGATACGCGCATATATCACCTAACGTACCTGTTACGTATATCACATACGCGTATAAGGACAGTCGGTATACGGGAGGAATTGAAGATGCTGGAAAAAGATATTGAGAAGGTCCTGGTGGAGGAGGTAAGGAAACTGGGCGGCCGGGCCTATAAATGGGTAAGCCCTGGTAACGGTGGGGTGCCAGACCGGGTAGTGGTATTACCGGACAGGCCGCCGGTATTCGTGGAGCTAAAGGCTGAGAATGGGAAGCTGAGCGTATTGCAAACCGCGCAGCTCAGGCGCCTTCAGGACATGGGGCAGGACGTAAGGGTGCTGAGAGGAATCCAGGAGGTGGAGCAGTTCCTGGAGGACTGCGGAACCGGATTGAAGTTAAGACGGTTTGAAAAGGAGGCGGAGGCAGATGGGGATTGACCACAAAGGACGTGAAGGAGGATGGGGATGGTAGAAACTGTATGTGCATGGTGCGGGAAGAAGATACAGACATATCCATGCAAAGTTAAACCAAGAAATTTTTGTTGCCGAAAATGCCTTGCGAACTATTCAAGTAAAGCAAAGAATCCGAATGGATACCAGAATTTGAAAGACTATACAGGAATGTCCAGGCACATGACGGAACTTAACCAAAAACTTAACCCGGCCAGAATGACATTTCCTACAAGGGTTAAATTGAGTATGGCGCACAGAGGAACTGGAAAAGGAAAGACCTATACCAAGTCTTTTGGAATTCATACGCACCGTATTGTAGCCGCTAGAACATTGGGCAGAGAACTATTACCCGGTGAAATAGTCCACCACATTGATGGAAATAAACGAAATAACAGGCCGGATAACCTGATGGTGTTTCAGAGTCAGGCTGAACACGCCAGATGGCACAAGGAACATAAAGGAGGTGATGCCCTATGATATTCAAACCACATGACTACCAGTTACACTGTATCAACCGGATTATCGAAATAAAAAAGCTGGGTCTCTGGCTTGATATGGGTTAAGGGCCTTGGCAAGACGGTCACCACGCTGACGGCCATCAAGGAACTTAAGTACAACCGGTTCCAGGTACGGCGCGTCCTGGTGATTGCCCCAAAAAAGGTGGCGGAGGGAACCTGGACAAGAGAGGCCGCCAAGTGGGACCACACAAAAATACTGCGGGTGTCCCCTGTACTGGGGAGCCAGTCCAAGCGGGTGAAGGCGCTGAACACGCCGGCCGACATCTACATTACCAACCGCGAAAATGTGGTGTGGCTGGTGGATTATTACCGGAACGCCTGGCCTTTTGACATGGTGGTGGTGGATGAGAGCAGCAGTTTTAAGAGCCACAGCGCTAAACGCTTCAAGGCGTTGGCCAGTGTAGGAGAGCGCATCGACAGAATGGTAGAGCTGACGGGAACTCCATCCCCCAATGGTCTGAACGACCTATGGGCCCAGGTATTCCTGCTGGACGGCGGCGAGCGTCTGGGGAAACGGTACACACATTTCAGGGAACGGTATTTCCAGCCGGATAAGCGCGGAGCAGACGGCATGGTGTACAGTTACGAGGCTAAGCCCGGGAGTGAGGAAGGTATTCTGGAGAAGATATCCGATATCTGCATCAGCATGAAGGCGGAGGATTACCTGCAGCTTCCGGATATCACGTACCATGAGATACCGGTGGAGCTGGACGCAAAGGCTCTCAAAGCATACTGTGAGCTGGAGCGTGAGATGGTTCTGCAGCTGCCAGAGGATGGAGAGGACATTAGTGTAACCAGTGCGGCGGCCCTGAGTAATAAGCTGTTGCAGCTGGCCAACGGGGCTATTTACGACGAGGACAGGCAGGTCCATGAGGTCCATGACTGCAAATTGGAGGCGTTTATGGAGCTGATAGAATCCCTTCAGGGGAAGCCGGCACTTGTGTTCTACAACTACCAGCACGACCGGTCGAGAATCCTTAAGGCCCTGGAGAAAACCGGATTGAGGGTGAGGGAGCTTAAGACGCCACAGGATGAGGATGACTGGAATGCCAGAGAGATAGATGTGCTTCTGACCCATCCGGCCAGCAGCGCCTATGGACTGAACCTGCAGCAGGGTGGGAATCACGTCATCTGGTTCGGCCTTACATGGAACTATGAGTTATACACCCAGGCCAATAAGCGCCTGCACCGCCAGGGACAGCAGGAGAAGGTCATCATCCACCATCTGGTGTGCAGCGGGACACGGGATGAGGATGTGATGCAGGCCCTGCAGCGCAAAGATGATGTACAGAATTGGGTGATGGAGTCCCTTAAGGCAAGGATAAGGAGGATAAAGGATGGTAATTAGATTCAACATCCCAAATGGAAGGATGGAGATAAACTTAGAGACTTTCTTCCAGGAGGCCAGAAGGCCACAGATACGTAAAATGCTTAAGTGGGTAAGCGCTTCCTGGCCGGATGAGGAGAACGCCAGAGAGATTAGGGAATGGCTCACGGGCAGAAGGCAGGATGAGACAGACCGGGCTAAAGCCTTTGCGAAGAAGTATGTGGACTGCCGTACGGAGCTGTCAGAACTGCAGGAGATGTATGAGCGGATGCAGAGCCCCTGTTATGCCGTGTACACCAGAGACAAGGAAAAGCTGATCAATGCAAAGAAGGATGTAAGCCGCTGCAAGGCAAAGACCGTTCGGTATAAAAGAGAGATGGGCGAACACCAAAAGCTGGCCGAACGGTATGAAGGCATACTGAAGGATGCTGATAAGATTCTAGGAGGAAATGATGGAGGAAGTTAAGAAAACAGGATTGACCTTTATAGATACCAGGCGGCTGGC